>OJBP01000622.1_pt1 | contig 16578 bp, 17 predicted proteins | sample 1590691 | NCBI WGS metagenome assembly OJBP01 (sample SAMN05416848, study PRJEB24817) | seawater metagenome | isolation source: Sea water | place: Canada:Atlantic | collected 2013-07 | reverse complement strand
GGGCGGTCCAGTGCGCGCGAAACCGCGTCGCGTGTGGCCGCCGGCGGTCTGGCGCGCGAGGCGATCAAGGCGATTGCGCCGAATGTGCAGATCACCGGCTACATGGTGCAGATGGGCCCCCACAAGATCGACCGCGATGCGTTTGACTGGGACCAGATCGTACAGAACCCGTTCTGGGTGCCCGACGCCAAAGCGGCAGAAGAGTGGGCGGCGTATCTGGACGGTCTGCGCAAATCCGGATCCTCCGTCGGTGCGATCATCGAGGTGACAGCGCGCGGCGTGCCCGCGGGCCTTGGCGCGCCAGTCTATGGCAAGCTCGACACCGATCTCGCCGCCGCGATGATGAGCATCAACGCCGTCAAAGGCGTGGAGATCGGCGAAGGCATGTCCGCCGCCATGCTGACCGGAGAGCTGAACGCGGACGAGATCAGCATGGGCCCCGACGGCCCTGTCTATTCGTCGAACCACGCGGGCGGTATTCTGGGCGGCATCAGCACTGGTCAGGACATCGTGCTGCGTTTTGCGGTCAAGCCGACGTCAAGCATCCTGACCACACGCAAGACAATCACCAAGACCGGCGAAGACACAGAGATCATTACCAAAGGCCGCCATGACCCTTGCGTTGGCATCCGCGCCGTGCCGGTGGGCGAAGCGATGATGGCCTGCGTCCTGCTTGACCATATGCTGTTGCACCGCGGTCAGGTCGGCGAAAACCGCGGCATCATCGGCTAAGTCGCGCGGAACGCTCGGATCTTTTGCATGTTGGCGGGAATACGACGCGCAAGTTGACGCGGGGTCTTGCAACTTGAAACCTGCAGGCGCAAGCATGCGCCATGCAAAGCACCACGACAGAGCACCGCCCCGGCCGGGCCATCGCCCTTAAACTGGGGGCGGTCTTTCTGTTCTCGGTCATGGCGGCCCTCATCAAGATCGCGACGGCCACCGTGCCCGCCGCCCAGGCCGTGTTCTACCGGTCGTTCTTTGCCTTCCCGATGATCATCCTGTGGCTATGGCAAAGCGGCGACCTGCGCGACGGGCTGAAGCCAAGCAATCTGATGGGCCACGTCTGGCGCGGCGTCTTTGGAACCACGGCGATGGCGCTGACCTTTGCGGGGCTAAGCCTGCTGCCCCTGCCAGAGGTCACCGCGATCGGCTATGCCACCCCGCTTTTCACGGTAATCTTCGCCGCGATATTCCTGGGCGAACAGGTGCGTGTGTTCCGCCTGTCCGCTGTGGCGATCGGGTTGATCGGGGTGTTGATCGTTTTGTACCCCCGCTTCACCGTGGACGGGGATAGCGTGTCGCAACTGGCGATGATGGGCGCGATTATGGTGGTGGCTGCGTCGATCATGCGTGCGCTTGTCCAGATCCACGTGCGCCGTCTGGTGCAAACCGACAGCACGGCGGCCATCGTGTTCTACTTTTCACTCACCGCGACCTGCCTGTCGTTCTTTACCCTGCCCGCAGGGATGGTGATCAACTGGGAGCCGCTTTGGTGGGTGAACCCCGGTTGGCAGGTCTCGGCGTTGTTGATCCTGTCGGGCATGATCGGCGGGGTGTCGCAGATCATGATCACCGCGTCATATCGCTATGGGCCGGTGTCGATGCTGGCCCCATTCGACTATGCATCAATGATCTTTGCGGTGCTGATCGGCTGGGTCTTGTTCAGCGAAATCCCGACACCTGCGATCCTGATCGGGGCGGGTCTGGTCATCGCCGGCGGTGCGGCGATCATCTGGCGGGAACGGCAATTGGGGCTGGACCGGTCCAAATCCAAGGCGAGCAGCACCCCCCAAGGAACCCCAAGCTGACAGCACGCGAAAATGCGTGTCAGGATTGCATTTTGTGCTAGCCTGACCCTCTAGGGTGTGGAATCGCAGGTCTCCTGAGTGTTCCGCACCCTGCTTTCTGGGAGGGAAACATGAAATTAACCAAGATTATTGCTACTGCCGTATCCATTGGTTTCGGGGCAACTGCCGCATGGGCGCAAGACTGCGCCCCATCGCAATGGGGGGCGGAGGATCAATTGGGATCGGCTAACCTGATCTCGACTGAACGCACGCTAGAGGCGGCTAAATTGATCAAACAGGGCAAATCGATGCCGCTCGGGATCGTGATCGGGCCGGACACCCCTGCCTTTCCGCCTCGGTCTTTGAACCTGCAAATCGTTCAGCCCAACCAGCACGGTGGGCAAAAACTGTCGTCCTTTGGCTATGAAGGCAACTATAACGACGACCTGCTGCAAACCTGGATCGGAATCGGGTCGCAGCTGGACGGGCTGGGGCATCTCGGGGAAAACGGGATGTACTATAACTGTCTGGATGAGAAAGAGATCTCGGCCATCAGCGGCCTGACAAAACTAGGGACCCACGCTGTGCCGCCCTTGGTCGGGCGCGCTGTGATCATCGATATGGCCAAACATATGGGCAAGGACGTGCTGGCCGCCGGAGAGCATTTCGGCGAGGCAGAGATCACCGCCGCGATGGAAGCGCAGCAGGTCACCGTGAACGAAGGCGATATCGTGCTGTTTCACACCGGTTGGACCGATGGCATGATGGAAAGCGACCCAAGCGCGTGGGGGTCTACCGAACCGGGGCTGAACAACGAAGGCGCGGTGTTTGTCGCGTCGATGAACCCGCTGGCCGTGGGCGCTGACACATGGGGCATCGAGGCCATTCCGCCGAAAGAAGGTGACAAGGTATTCTATGGCCACGTCACGCTGCTCAAGGACAATGGCATCTATATTCTGGAAACTATGAACTCGGGCCCCTTGGTCGCTGAAGGCGTGCAAGAGTTTATGTTCGTGCTGGGACAGCCGCTGATCAAAGGCACGGTGCAGGCGATGATCAATCCGGTCGCGCTCTACTAAGGCGGCTTGCTGTATCGCAGGTGTGGAAACGAAAACGGCGCGAGGGTGTGAACCCTCGCGCCGTTTTGTCTTAGTGGGTCGGTTCAGGCCCGGACGAGCTTTTCGTAGTCTTCCGAAATCTCGCGGGTCAGCGCGCCAACCTCGAAGGTGTAGTCGCCGATCTGTCCGACGGGTGTGACCTCGGCCGCAGTGCCGGTCAGCCAGCATTGCTCGAAGCCTTCCAGCTCTTCCGGCATGATGTGGCGTTCGTGCACGGTCAGGCCCTTTTCCTTGAGCATCCCGATCACGGTCTGACGGGTCAGCCCGTTGAGGAAGCAATCGGCCAGTGGCGTGTGCACTTCGCCGTCTTTGACGAAAAAGATGTTCGCGCCGGTCGCTTCGGCCACATAGCCGCGGTAGTCCATGAACAGCGCGTCAGAACAACCCTTGGCTTCTGCCGCGTGTTTGGAAGTGGTGCAGATCATATACAGGCCCGCCGCTTTGGCGTGCACGGGGATCGTCTCGGGCGAGGGGCGTTTCCACTTTGAGATGTCGAGCTTGGCACCCTGCATCTTGGCGTCGCCATAATAGTTGCCCCATTCCCAGCCGGCGATGGCCAGCCGCACAGGGTTGCGCGCCGCCGAGACACCCATATCAGGGCCGGCACCGCGCCATGCGACTGCGCGGACATAGGCGTCGGTCCAGCCGTTCGCCTTGAGCATTTCGTATTTCGCGGTCTCGATTTCATCGACGGAATAGGGGATCTCAAAGTCGAGGTACTGTGCCGATTTCCGCAGCCGCTCAGAGTGTTCGCGGCTTTTGAAAATCTTGCCGTTGTAGCAGCGTTCGCCTTCGAACACCGATGACGCATAGTGCATGGCATGGGTCAGAATATGGACATTGGCCTCGCGCCAATCGACCATTTTGCCGTCCAACCAGATTTTGCCGTCGCGATCGTCATATGCGCCGTCCATGATGTATCCTTCCTAAAAGCACCTTGGGGTTTATGAAAATTGCGTCAAACCCGCTGCGTGCAGACATATAATTACGCAAAACATGGGATTCGATAGCCTTTGACACTTGGAAAGTCAATAACGCTGACGTAAGCTCTTGGCGCAGCAAGGGGAGAGTATAATGGCAGACGGACGCGGCCCATCATCACACACGGGCGAGAACCTGCTGTTCCTGACGGATGAACAGCTGCGGCAGGGGATCGAGGCGATGTTCTTTGCCTACCGCGGTTTTACAGCCGACCCTGACAAGATCCTGGTGGATATGGCCTATGGTCGTGCGCACCACCGTGCGATCCACTTTATCAACCGGGCCCCGGGCACGACGGTAAACAATCTTCTGGGGATTTTGGGTGTTACAAAACAATCCCTTAATCGTGTATTGCGCACGCTGATCGCCGATGGTCTTGTCAAAAGCCAAGTGGGAAAAGCAGACAAGCGGGAGCGGCACTTGTATCTGACTGACGCCGGGCGCGCGCTCGAACAGACATTGTCTGATGCACAACGGATGCGGATGCGCAGTGCGTTCCGCGACGCGGGCCCCGAGGCGGTGGCCGGTTTCCGCACCGTGCTAGAGGCGATGATGGACCCCGAAATGCACCATTGTTACACCCGTCTGAAGGAAAACGGCGCGTGAACGAGGCCGACGCACACCTGCTGATCGTCGACGACGACGAACGTATTCGCACGCTGCTGCAGAAGTTCCTGATGCGGCACGGGTTCCTTGTGACCTCGGCCCGCGACGCGGCCCATGCGCGGCGTATTCTGGCGGGGCTGGATTTTGATCTGATCGTGCTGGATGTGATGATGCCGGGCGAGGATGGTCTAAGCCTGACCCGCAGCCTGCGCGAAGACATGCAAACGCCGATCCTGCTGCTGACCGCCAAGGGCGAGACGGGCAACCGGATCGAAGGGCTGGAAGCGGGGGCGGATGATTACCTTGCCAAACCGTTCGAACCCAAAGAGCTGCTGTTGCGGATCAACGCGATCCTGCGGCGTATGCCCGACACCCGCGTGGCTGATACCGCGCCCAAGGTGCTGTCGATGGGGTCGATCCGCTATGACATCGAACGCGGAGAGCTGTGGCAGGGCGACGATCTGGTGCGGCTGACCGCCACCGAAATCCAGCTGATGCGCATTTTCGCGGCCCAACCGGGTGCTGCGCTGAGCCGGTCAAAACTGGTGGAGGAATTGGGTCGTGACCGCGGGCAGGCGCAGGAACGTGCTGTCGATGTGCAGATCACCCGTTTGCGCCGCAAGATCGAAGACAATCCCAAACAGCCCCGCTATCTGCAAACCGTGCGCGGCGCGGGCTATATGCTGGCCCCCGACTGACGCTCCCTAGCTGCAGGGGGTGATCCGCAAAATTGGTGCCAGAGAATTTGCGCCCAATAAATCGGCACGGTCACTGGAAGCCAAAGCGCGGGCGGGCTATGTTTGGGCCAAGTTTGATGGATGGGATTCACAGCAATGACAGATACTCCGGTAGAAGAGATGAGCTTTGAGGCGGCGATGGCGGAACTGGAAAAGGTTCTGGGCCAGCTAGAGCGGGGCGATGTGGCGCTGGACGAAAGCATTTCGCTCTATGAACGCGGGGCCAAGCTCAAGAAACGCTGCGAGACCAAGCTCAAGGAAGCCGAAGAGAAAGTTGCGCAGATCACGCTGGACGGCGACGGCAACCCTGTCGGAGTGGCTCCTGTTGGCGGGGTTTGACATCTCGCTTGAGGCCGAGCTGACGCGCCCCCCCTTTGCAGAGGCACTGCCAAAGGCTGCGGAATTGGCGATTGGTCAGATATTGCACGGACTTGGCGGGCTGGACGGCACTGTGGCCGAAGCGATGCGCTATGCTGTGACAGGCGGTAAGGGTCTGCGGGCCTTTCTGGTGATCGAAAGCGCGCGGTTGCACGGGGTGATGGATGCGCAGGCCGCCCCCGCCGCCGGTGCCATCGAGGCGCTGCATGCCTATTCACTCGTTCACGACGATATGCCTTGCATGGATGATGACGCGCTGCGTCGGGGTCAGCCCACAGTGCACCTAAAGTGGGACGAGGCGACGGCGGTTCTGGCAGGCGATGCACTGCAAACACTGGCGTTTGAACTGGTCGCGGCGACGGGCTGTGGTGATGCTGAACGGGTTGCGCTGGTCACGGGGCTGGCGCGGGCCGCCGGTGTGCGCGGCATGGTGGGCGGGCAGGCGATGGACATCGCCGCCGAAACCGCGCGCCAACCGCTGACGCTAGACCAGATCACAACGCTTCAGGCCGGCAAGACCGGTGCGCTGATCGAATGGGCCGCGACGGCGGGGCCGGTGATGGCGGGCGATGATGCCGCCGCGCTGCGCAGCTATGCGCGCAACCTCGGGCTGGCGTTCCAGATCGCGGATGACATTCTTGACGTCGAAGGCGATGCCGCCACGGTGGGCAAGGCCGTGGGCAAGGATGCCGATGCGGGCAAGGCGACCTTTGTGTCGCTGCTGGGGCTGGATCCCGCCCGCGCCCGTGCCCGTGATCTTGTCGATGCTGCCTGCGAGGCCCTGTCCCCCTACGGCAGTGACGCCGAAACCTTGCGAGACGCGGCCCGCTTCGTTATTGCCCGCAAAAGCTGATCCGGTGGAGAGCCAGATGACCGATAGACCAGATACGCCCCTTTTGGACCGGGTGAACCGCCCTGCCGATCTGAAGAATTTCTCGGATGCAGAGCTGGTGAAACTGTCCCATGAACTGCGGGCAGAGACGATTTCTGCCGTATCAGAGACGGGCGGCCATCTGGGCGCAGGTCTGGGCGTGGTTGAACTGACGGTCGCGATCCATTCGGTGTTCGATACACCCAAGGACAAGCTGATCTGGGATGTGAGCCACCAGTGCTACCCGCATAAGATCCTGACCGAACGCCGCGACCGCATCCGCACCCTGCGGATGAAGGACGGGTTGAGCGGTTTTACCAAGCGCAGTGAATCCCCCTACGATCCCTTCGGTGCGGCGCATTCGTCGACCTCTATCAGCGCGGCTCTTGGGTTTTCAGTCGCACGTGATCTGGGGGGCAATGTCCCCGAAGGTCTGGGCGATGCGATTGCGGTGATCGGCGATGGGTCGATGTCGGCGGGCATGGCCTATGAGGCGATGAACAACGCGGGTCATCTGAAAAAACGGATGTTCGTCATCCTGAACGACAACGAGATGTCGATCGCGCCGCCGGTGGGGGCGATGTCGACCTACCTTAGCCGTCTTTATGCCGAAGAGCCGTTTCAGGATTTCAAAGCCGCGGCCAAGGGCGCTGTCAGCATGTTGCCCGGCCCGTTCCGCGAAGGGGCCAAGCGCGCCAAGGATATGCTCAAGGGCATGGCCGTGGGTGGGACGTTGTTCGAACAGCTTGGGTTTTCCTATCTCGGGCCGATTGACGGGCATGACCTGAACCAGTTGCTGCCGGTCTTGCGCACGGTCAAGGCGCGGGCGACGGGGCCGGTGCTGATCCATGTGATCACCAAAAAGGGCAAGGGCTATGGCCCCGCCGAAGCCGCCCGCGACAAGGGCCACGCGACCGCCAAGTTCGATGTGCTGACAGGCGAGCAAAAGAAAGCGCCGTCGAACGCGCCAAGCTATACCCGTGTGTTTGCGGACAGCTTGATTGCCGAAGCGGCGAACGACGACAAGATTTGCGCCGTGACCGCCGCGATGCCGGACGGGACGGGGCTGAACCTTTTCGCTGAACGCTACCCCAGCAGGTGTTTCGACGTGGGTATTGCGGAACAGCACGGGGTGACATTCTCTGCCGGATTGGCGGCGGGCGGAATGAAGCCGTTTTGCACGATGTATTCGACCTTCCTGCAGCGCGGCTATGATCAGGTGGTGCATGACGTGGCGATCCAGCGTTTGCCGGTGCGGTTTGCGATTGATCGCGCGGGACTGGTCGGGGCCGATGGGGCCACCCACGCCGGTGCCTTTGATGTGGCGTTTTTGGCGAACCTGCCCGATTTCGTCGTGATGGCCGCCGCGGATGAGGCAGAGCTGGTACATATGGTTGCCACCGCCGCGGCCTATGACGACGGGCCGATTGCCTTCCGCTTCCCGCGGGGCGAAGGCGCGGGCGTGACCATGCCCGAACGCGGCGAACCGCTGGAGATTGGCAAGGGGCGCATCATCGCCGAGGGCAAGCGCGTGGCGCTGCTGTCCTTTGGTACGCGCCTGTCAGAGGTGGAAAAAGCCGCCGAGGCGCTGCGGGCCAAGGGCATCACGCCGACCATTGCCGACGCCCGCTTTGCCAAGCCGCTTGACCGCGAGATGATCCTGTCGCTGGCCGCCGATCACGAGGCGCTGATCACCATCGAAGAGGGTGCAGTCGGCGGTTTTGGCAGCCATGTGGCACAGCTTCTGGCGGATGAGGGCGTGTTCGACGCAGGGCTGAAATACCGGTCTATGGTGCTGCCCGATATCTTTATCGATCAGGCGAGCCCTGCGGATATGTATGCGGTCGCGGGGATGAACGCCGAACACATCGAGGCCAAAGTGCTGGATGTTCTGGGCATTGCCAGCATCGGGGCGCAGCGGGCCTGACGCTCAGGCCCGCGCAATAAAGGGGTATCAGGCGTCGAGCAATTGCCGCGCTGCCACGATGCCAAGCGCCGCCGAAGCTGCCTCGCGGCCCTTTTCGACGAAATGCGCGCGATAGATCGCATTGTGATGGTCGGTTTCCTGATAGTGATGCGGCGTCAGCGATACGGATAGCACGGGCACACCCGTATCCAGCCCCACGCGCATCAACCCGTCGACCACAGCTGTCGCCACGAAATCATGCCGGTAGATGCCGCCATCGACCACGAAGGCCGCGCAGATCACCGCATCGTATTTGCCGGATTTGGCGAGGGTCTGTGCCATCAGCGGCATCTCGAACGCGCCGGGGACATCGACAACATCGATCTGGCTTGCGGGGATGGTTTCGGAAAACCCGTCATAGGCACGATCAACGATATCGGCGTGCCAGCGTGCTTTTACAAAGGCGTAGCGGGTGTGTGTCATAGTGATCTCCTTTTTTACGTCAGCGACACAAGTCACCCAAGGCGATCACGATTGCGGACGGCCCCAAGGGGCCGCAACAAACGCATTCTCTTTCATCCGGACTATGACCGTCGGCTCTGGCATCTCACCAGATCTGCTGACCAAGCGTCCCGTTAGGGGCGCGTTGCGCTCGCGGGCTCGTGACACTGGGGCCACATACCGCCGGTGGGGAATTGCGCCCCGCCCTGAGAATGCTTGTACGTTGCCAAGGCGGGGGCAGGTCTGCAATACCAAAAGTGCGTTTGCAGTTTGGACCCTACGTTATGCACCCCAATCCCGTTTACCACGACGCCGACACCGCCAAGAACATCGCCTTTGCGCGCGACCGCAGTTTTGGTGTGCTTGCTGCCGCTGGCGACGATGAGCCATTGATGAGCCATGTTCCGTTTTTGCTGAACGAAGCGGGGGATCAGGCCGACCTGCATCTGGTTCGGTCAAACCCGATCGCGCGGGCGCTAACGTCGGCGTTGCCGGTGAAGCTCGCCATCAGCGGGGGCGACAGCTATGTCTCGCCCGACTGGTACGACATCGACGATCAGGTGCCGACGTGGAACTATGTGGCGGTGCATCTGACCGGCACGCTAGAGCTGCGCCCGCAGGAAGAGCTGCTGGACCTGCTGGATCGCCAGTCCGCCTGGTTCGAGGACCGTCTGCTGCCCAAGCCGCCGTGGACCACCGCCAAGATGAACCCCGTGACCATGCAGAAAATGATGCGCATGATCGTGCCCTGCCGGATGCGGATCACCGGCGTCGATGGCACGTGGAAGCTCAGCCAGAACAAACCGGACGCGGTGCGGCTTGCGGCTGCAGATGGCGTGGAGGCGCACGGCTTTGGCGCTGGAACAGGCACGCTCGCCCGCCAGATGCGCGCGGCCAAAGGCGCCTGATCAACAAGCGATTGCACAGGGCGCGGTTGACGGTGATAGTCCCCCTGAACCCTGAGGAGGAGACACGCATGAAACTATCCTATTCCCCGACATCGCCCTATGTCCGCAAAGTCATGGTGTTGCTGCACGAAACCGGCCAGCTTGAAGACCTCACGCTTGAGAATATCACGACCACGCCGCTTGCAGCTGATGCGGCGCTGCTGCCCAATAACCCGCTCGCCAAAGTGCCCGCGCTGGTGCGCGACGAGGGGCCGGCGCTGTACGACAGCCGCGTGATTTGCGCCTATCTGGACGATCGCGCAGGGGGCAAGCTGTACCCGACCGGCAGCCGCCGCTGGGACACGCTGACGCTCGAGGCGACGGCGGACGGCATTTTGGATGCGGCGTTGGCCATGGTGTACGAAGGGCGGATGCGTCCGGCGGACAAGCAGATGCCTGAATGGGTCGAAGGCCAGTGGGCAAAGATTGACCGCGCTTGTTCCGCATTGAACACACGCTGGATCAGCCAGCTTTCCGGTCCGCTGGATATGGGGCAGATCGCGGTCGGTTGCGCCTTGGGATACCTTGATTTCCGGCATGACGCGCGCAATTGGCGTAAGGGAAACGACGCTTTGGCCGATTGGGCACGACGCTTTGATTCGCGTGCATCCATGCAGGCCACTGCCCCTCCGGCAGGATAAAAGCGCAAAAAATTCGATCTTCACCCTTGAAGGAATGCAACACTGCGACGGTTTGCGCGACAAAGGTATCTGGACGTGCGCGACGCAGCCCGCTAGTAACCAAAAGAATTGTGGGAGGTGCGTCAGCGCCGCCCCTTGGTTTAATGGCCGTCAGGCCCTCGATTTGGAGTTAACCCGTGTCCCAAGCAGAAGATCACGCAGGCACCCGGAGGGATTTCCTCTACTACGCCACAGCTGGTACAGGTGCGGTCGCCGTCGGCGCGGCAGTCTGGCCATTGGTCAATCAGTTGAACCCATCCGCAGATGTGAAGGCGCTGTCGTCCATCCGCGTCGATGTGTCCGCGGTCGAGCCGGGTACACAGCTCACGGTCAAATGGTTGGGTAAGCCGGTTTTTGTCCGCCGTCGCACCCAAGAAGAAATCGACGAAGCGAGATCGGTTGATCTGGCTGATCTGCCGGACGCAGGTGCAGAGAACAACAACCTTGCAAACGGTGCTGCCGCAACAGACGAAAATCGGGCGATGATTGGCAAGGAAGACTGGCTAGTCATGGTTGGGGTCTGTACCCACTTGGGTTGCGTTCCACTGGGCGACGCGGGTGACTTTGGCGGCTGGTTCTGCCCTTGCCACGGGTCTCACTATGACACTGCGGGCCGTATCCGCAAAGGGCCAGCACCGCGCAACCTGCCGGTGCCAATCGCAGAATTCGTGGATGAAACCACGATCAAATTAGGTTAAGGGAGAACTGGAATGGCTGGAATTCCTCACGACCATTACGAGCCGAAAACAAACGGGCAAAAGTGGCTTCATAGCCGTCTTCCCGTTGTTGGGCTGCTGTATGACACTTTGATGATCCCGACACCGAAGAACCTGAACTGGATGTGGATCTGGGGCATTGTTCTGACGTTCTGTCTGGCGCTGCAAATCGTGACCGGCATCGTTCTGGCGATGCATTACACGCCTCACGTTGATGCGGCGTTTGCGAGCGTCGAGCACATTATGCGTAACGTGAACGGCGGCTATATGCTGCGCTACATGCACATGAATGGTGCCTCGTTGTTCTTTGTTGCGGTCTACGCGCACATCTTCCGCGGCCTGTACTACGGGTCGTATAAAGCGCCACGTGAAATCACCTGGATCATCGGCATGCTGATCTATCTTCTGATGATGGCAACCGGCTTTATGGGCTATGTTCTGCCTTGGGGTCAGATGTCTTTCTGGGGTGCAACGGTTATCACCGGTCTGTTCGGTGCGATCCCGTTCATCGGGGAAAGCCTGCAAACGCTTCTGCTGGGCGGGCCTGCGGTTGATAACGCCACGCTGAACCGCTTCTTCAGCTTGCACTATCTGCTGCCCTTCGTGATTGCCGGTCTGGTGATCGTCCACATCTGGGCGTTCCACACCACCGGGAACAACAACCCCACAGGTGTTGAAGTCCGTCGCACCAGCAAGGAAGACGCGAAAAAAGATACGCTGCCGTTCTGGCCCTACTTCGTGATGAAAGACCTGTTCGCGCTGGCCGTGATCCTGGTTGTGTTCTTTGCGATCGTGGGATTTATGCCGAACTATCTGGGCCACCCCGATAACTATATCGAGGCAAATCCGCTTTCGACGCCTGCGCATATTGTGCCTGAATGGTACTTCTTGCCGTTCTACGCGATCCTGCGTGCCTTTACCGCCGAAGTCTGGGTCGTTCAGATTGCGTCCTTCGTGACCGGTGGCATCATCGACGCCAAGTTCTTTGGTGTTCTGGCGATGTTCGGTGCGATCGCAGTGATGGCACTGGTGCCTTGGCTGGACACATCCTCGGTGCGTTCGGGCCGCTATCGTCCCATGTTCAAATGGTGGTTTGCGCTGCTGGTGATCGATTTCTTCGCGCTGATGTGGCTGGGTGCCATGCCTGCGGAAGAGCCCTATGCCAGCTTCTCGCTGATCGCTTCGGCCTATTGGTTCGCATACTTCCTGGTGATCCTGCCGCTTCTGGGTGTGATCGAGAAACCAGCGCCGCAGCCTGAAACCATCGAAGCCGACTTTGACGCGCATTACGCGCCAAAAACCGGCGGCACCAAGACGCTGGTCAAGCCAGCAGAGTAAGGACCATGACAATGATCAAGAAAACCTTCCTTTCGGCTGTTGTCGCCTTGGGCTTTGCAGGTTCCGCTGCTTTCGCCGCCGGTGGTGAAGCGCATGTCGAAGACTTTGACTTCTCTTTCGAAGGGCCTTTCGGGTCCTTTGATGCCAACCAGCTGCAACGCGGTCTGCAAATCTATACCGAGGTCTGCTCTGCATGCCACGGTATGAAGTTCGTGCCGATCCGTACCCTTGCGGATGATGGTGGCCCTCAACTTCCCGAAGATCAGGTCCGCGCCTATGCAGCGAACTTTGATATCTTTGACGCCGAGCTGGACGATATCCGCCCCGGCACGCCGGTCGACCATTTCCCTGGGTCTGCGCTGGAAACCGCGCCAGACCTTAGCTTGATGGCCAAAAAGCGCGCCGGTTTCCACGGGCCTTACGGTCTGGGGATCAACCAGTTCTTCAAAGGCATGGGCGGACCCGAATATATCGCGTCGCTTTTGACTGGCTACGAAGAAGCCCCAGCCTGTGCCCCCGAGGATTTCCCCGGCCACTACAACACAGCCTTCGCGAGCGGCGGCTTCCCCGAGTCCTGTAAGGACGAAGAAGGCCACGCCACAGTTGGCGGTAGCTGGATCTCAATGGCACCGCCGCTGTACGGCGATGACGTCACGTATAACGACGGCCACGAGTCCGATCTGCACCACGAAGCCGAAGACGTCGCGGCCTTCCTGATGTGGACGGCCGAGCCCAAGTTGATGGCACGCAAGCAAGCCGGTTTTGCGGGCGTTCTGTTCCTGACACTTCTGTCGGTCTTGCTGTACCTGACCAACAAGCGTCTTTGGGCGCCTGTAAAGCACAAGGAAGACTAATCGTCTTTCACACGGCTAACGACTGACAAAAGCCCCCCGGATCCTGTGCGATCCGGGGGGCTTTTCTTTGCGGCAAGGCGCAGGGCGCACCTGTGTGGCCTGCCGCCGCCGCCCGCATTGAAACCGCCCCGTTAGCGATGAAATCCCGCGACCCGATCCATTCTAGTAGCGCCAAAGCCTGCCAGCGCCATCATAACGGAATCGTTTGCCGGCCCGTAGACGGTGAGGCGCGCGGGTATAAAGATCTGCGTGAACCTTTCGGCAAAGCGCCCGCCGAACTGCGCGAAATGCGCCATCACGGCGGCATTATCGGCGTAACGTTCTAGCACGGTACAGCTGCGGCGGTCATCGGACATATAAAATTCACAGTGCAGCGTACGCGGTTCATCAACCAGCGCGGCTTTTGTGATGTCATCGAGCAGCGGCTGGACCTGATCGCCCTGACCATCCCGCACGTCCATCTCAAGGACCCATTCGATAATTTCGCTCATACTCACCCTTTCTCACTCGGGAATCACCCTAGTGGAGAAAGGTTTACAAACTGCGACGGCTCACACAGCCAGCAGATAGCCTTCTGTCTGGCCGGTAATCGTGGCGGCGATAATCGTGCCTTCGGTTTGGGGGGTGGCGAAATGGGTCTCGGTGAATTGCTCTGTCCGGCCCATCGTGGGGCTTTCCATCAACACCTGATGCGCGCGCCCTTGTTGGGCCGCAAGATGGCGGCTGACCTGGGCGTCGCCTGCAGCACGCAGCTGTGCGGCGCGTTCCTTGATCAGCGTACCGTTCACCGCGGGCATCCGTGCGGCTGGGGTGCCTTCGCGGGCGGAGTAGGGGAAGACGTGCAGCCAGGTCAGATCGCATTCCGTCACCAGCTTAAGCGAATTTTCGAACATAGCGTCGGTTTCAGTCGGAAAGCCGGCGATGATATCGGCCCCAAAAGTCATGTCGGGGCGAAGTTTGCGGGCCTCTTGGGCAAAGTTTATCGCATCGTCGCGCAGGTGCCGACGTTTCATCCGTTTCAGGATCATGTCGTCGCCATGCTGCAGGCTCAGATGCAGGTGCGGCATCAAGCGCGGTTCGGTGGCGATGGCCTGCATCAGGTTCTCGTCCACCTCGATCGAATCGATGGAGCTGATGCGCAAGCGGGGTAGGTCCGGCACCAGCCGCAGGATGCGCATTACCAGATCCCCCAGCTTGGGCGTCGCGGGAAGGTCCGCACCCCAACTGGTTAGATCGACGCCGGTCAGAACGACTTCGTTAAAGCCCTTGTCGACCAGCCGCTTGATCTGATCCACGACAACGCCCGCAGGGACCGACCGTGAATTGCCACGGCCATAGGGGATGATGCAGAAGGTGCAGCGGTGGTCGCAGCCGTTCTGGACCTGAACATAGGCGCGGCTGCGCGTGCCAAAGCCGTCGATCAAGTGGCCTGCCGTCTCGGTGACCGACATGATGTCGTCAACCTGAAGCGCCTCTGTCTCGCCGATAAAATCAGCCGCGAGTCCCTGCCACGTCGCGCCAACCATCTTTTCGGTGTTGCCGATCACGACGTCGACCTCTGCCATCTTGGTAAAGGTATCCGGTTCGGTCTGCGCGGCGCAGCCGGTGACGATCAGCCGTGCGTTCGGGTTCGCCTTGCGCAGTTTGCGGATGTCCTGACGCGCCTTGCGTACGGCCTCGGCGGTGACGGCGCAGGTGTTGACGATCACCGCATCCTTCAGGCCCGCCTGCTCGGCCAGTTCCTTCATCGCCTCGGTCTCATAGGCGTTCAGGCGGCAACCGTGATTCGAAAAGATCGGGGTGCTCATGTCAGGCTTTCCAGAAAAGAAGGGGTCAGCACGCCGCTGAAGACATGGGCCGAGGGGCCGGTCATCCAGACGCCATCCTCGCGCCAGTCGATGTGCAGCGTGCCACCGTCCAGATCAATGCGCACGGCGCGGCCTGTCAGCCCTCTGCGTGCCGCTGCCACGGCCGTCGCACAGCTAGAGGAGCCGGAGGCCAGCGTAATGCCCACACCGCGTTCCCACACGCGCATGCGGATATGATCGGGGCCGACAATTTGCGCGATCTGCACGTTGGTGCGTTCGGGATATAGCGCGTGATGCTCTATGCCAGGGCCAAAAGCGGCCAGATCAATCGCGTCCACATCGTCGACAAAGAAGGTGCAATGCGGATTGCCCATGCCGGTGGCCGTCGGGGCACCATCCATCGGCAACTCGAGCGTATCCATCTGGCGGGCCAGTGGAATTTCGTCCCATTCAAGCTGCGGGTGGCCCATGTTCACGGCTGTCAGCCCGTTCCCCGCGTCCCGCGCCGCCAGATCACCGCGGTCCGTGGTCAGGTGCAGCTGCGTCTTGCCGGTCTCGTCCATCAGGAAGCGCGCGATGCAGCGGGTGGCATTGCCACAAGCAGCAGAGGTGGACCCGTCGGCGTTAAAGAACGTCAGGTGGGCGTCTGCCGCGCCATCCGTGATAACTGCCAACTGATCAAAGCCCACACCGAACTGGCGATGCCCGATGGCCTGCGCGAGGGCAGGGGTTACCTCTGGAAGAGAAGGCACGCCTTCAGGTCCCACGTCCGGCACGCCTTCAGGTCCTGCGTCCGGCACGCCTTCAGGTCCTGCGTCCGGCACATCTTTCTGGCGCGCATCCAGCACGACAAAATCATTTCCCAGCCCATGCATCTTCATGAAGGGCAAACCGTTGGTCAAATCACTATACATTCGGCGCATATAACGCGGCATTTGAAACTAATCCAGCTTGAGTGAAGTTTTTCGTACGTTTCTGCTTGACCCCAAGGCCACACCTTTCTAGTAAGCCGCCTAGTGGGCCTGTAGCTCAGTTGGTAGAGCAACTGACTTTTAATCAGTAGGTCTCCGGTTCGAACCCGGACGGGCTCACCACTACCTTTCCAGTTTGACTGGAACGAAAAAAACAGCGTCCCTCGGGGCGCTGTTTTTCGTTTCGGGGTAGGGAGTTAGAACTTAATCGCGATGGCCTTCAAAGGATTTCAGCGCGATCCCTGCCTCTTGCAGCGATGATTTAACCGCACGGGCAATATCGACCGCTTCGGGGGTGTCGCCGTGTAGGCAGATCGTGTCGATGGCCGCTGGGATCGTTTTGCCACCTTCGGTCAGGATCGCGCCGGCTTTGACC
>OJBP01000610.1_pt1 | contig 16894 bp, 10 predicted proteins | sample 1590691 | NCBI WGS metagenome assembly OJBP01 (sample SAMN05416848, study PRJEB24817) | seawater metagenome | isolation source: Sea water | place: Canada:Atlantic | collected 2013-07 | reverse complement strand
CGAGATAGGAGTCCGTCTCGTGGGCTCGGAGATGTGTATAAGAGACAGTTACTATTCCTTTCGGACAGATTAAATTATCATCATTGTTATTTAATAAGAATGAGCTGGTTGTGTCAATAGTTAACGCAAAAAGTGCTCTGAGTAAACTTGGAGTTTTTTCTGTGTTGTACGTGTTTTTGATAAGTTCTTCTCTGGCTGCGCCAACTGAAGTGGCTGAGAACTGTAGCGATGACCTAAAAATAAGTTCTTTTTATGCAGATCCTGTTTTGGATCTTAATGGTTCTGTACCAAGTTTTGATAAGAATACCCAATTTAGCCCTACCCCAACCACTCTTAGTTCATTAGTAACCGTGCCAACCTTAACTTCAGATACGGGAACCATCTTAGCGGCGACCATTAGCTTTACTGGTACGGTAGATGCCACAGAGAATTTATACAGTAACTACGGGGGTGTTAATAACTTTTTTCCTTTTAATGCAGCGGCTAATACTCAGAGTTTTATTGTTAATGGAACTACAATTCAAGTAACACAAAATTTTACAGATTTTACAATTGCAGAGATTGCGGGCAATCCAATATCTAATGATGATTTTCTAGAACTTATTAATACATTCTTCTATTATAATAATACTAATACTGCTACAGTTGGGGTTCGTACGGCTACTTTTGAGGTTACAGATCCTAACCTAGCTACAGGAAGTGCGCAGAGTATAATTCGTGTATTTAATACGGCTCCTGTAGCTGTAGACGAAGGAAATAATGTCAACGCAAATGAAATAGCAACAATAAGTGGAAATGTATTAACTAATGACACGGGTACTAATCTTACGGTTACTGAAGTTGATGTATATCCGGGGCAGGTGAATTTGCCTTACTCAACGCTTTATGGGGAAATAATCATTCAATCAGACGGTACGTACATATATGATGTTGATGAGGCAAATCTAGCAGTTGTTGGTCTCAAAGATACTGAGTCTTTGGACGATATTATTTCATATACAATTAGTGACGATATCGATATAATAGATTATGGTATACTCACGATTACAATTGATGGTGTTAATGAAGCTCCAGATGCTCAAGACAACGCAGACAGTATTACAGTTGTTACAGAGACAGACGTAAGTGGTAATATTATTACCGATGAAGGTGTGAATGGCGTGGATGCCATTGATAGGGGGTTGAGTACGCTTGTTTGGGAAAATGAGTTTCCCACAGCTGGTCCCAACCCTATGTATTCGACTCCAGTAGATGGTCAGGCTAGAAATATTAATGCCGTTCAACTTGACTTTTTTTCAACAGATATAGATAATATTGGTATTCCTAATCAAAATCAAACAGTAGCGTTAACCGGGTCTAATGGTGGACACTTTGGGTATTTGAGATTTGGTATACAGGCTAGTACTAACCCTGTGAACGATACAGAGCTTCGTATCACTTTTGATGAGCCAGTGTTTAATTTAGGCTTCTTAATTGTTGATATCGATTTTTCGCAGGCACCAGTTTGGCAGGATCAAATGCAAATTAGTGGATCATTAGGTGGAGTGGCATCTGCATATAAGTTTGTTACGACAGGAGGTGTTGTGATTATTGGTGGTGATACTTTTTATGGAACAGGAAACGCAATAGAAAGTGATGCTACAGGAAATGTAAATGTTGTTTTTGAGGAGCCTATTGATGAGTTGGTTTTCAGTTATAATTATGGGCCTAATGTCACAAATAATCCTCCTGGAGGGCAAATTGCTGGAATATCAGATTTATATTGGCAAGGTAAGGCAGAAGATGTTGTGGTTATCGAGATAGATGGTGAACCTGTCGCGATAGGTGGTTCAGTATTTGTAGGAACTTATGGAAGTATTGAGGTGTTCCCTGATGGAACATATACTTATACTCCAGATATAAGTAATCCAGATGTAGCTGGATTATTAACAGGACAGACTTTGACAGAAGATTTTACATATGTATTATCTGACGGTATGGATTCTGACACTGCGAATCTTGTTATTACCTTAAATGGAGATAAAACTGCGCCTACCATAACGATTGATACTCCTATTGAAGGAGACGGTATAGTTGATAGCAATGAAGATGATGATGTGACTATATCAGGAACTACCACAGATGTTGAAGATGGACAAATAGTTACAGTAACTTTTTCCGATGGAGTAAATATTGTAACAACAACAGCAACTGTAATAGGAGGAGTGTGGACTGCTACAGATGCTGATATATCTGGACTTAATAACGGATCAATCACTGTAACTGCAGATGTTACTGATTTTGGTGGTAATCCGGCTAATGATGTAGAGTCGATAGTATTAGGAATCCCACCAGTGGCACAAAATGATGAGAGCTTAGGTAATACACCTGGTGCTACGGTAAGTATCGATCCAACCGTTGATAATGGCAATGGAGTAGATGCCGATCCTGATGGAAACTTAGATGTAACTTCTGTAAGTTTAATAGTTCCAGCAGGATCAACGATGGTTCAAATGGATGCAGATGGAGATATTATTGGATATACAGTACCTGGTGAAGGAGTTTGGGAGGTTAATCCTGTTAATGGAGAGGTTAGTTTTGCACCATTGGCTGGGTTTAACGATGATCCAACATCTCCTGCTATTTATACAATAGATGATAATGGTGGTAATACTTCTAACCAAGCTACAGTAACAATTGATTATGTGCCTGTTGCAACTGCAGACGAGGTTTCTGGTGTTATGCCAGGAGACCCTGCAGTGATTGATGTCTTGGCAAATGATTTAGATGGGGATCTTGTTGACCCAACGACTGTAATGATAATAGACCCTGTAAATCCAGGTGTTCCTGTGACAAGCTTATTAGAGCCTGGCGTAGGTGTTTGGAGTGTTGATCCTGTAAGCGGAGCAATTACGTTCACACCTTGTAGTGCAGCAGGAGTTCCTGATGCTAGTTGTACAGGATTATTTGAAGGTAGTCCAATGGATATCTCCTATGTAGTATCTGATAATGAGGGTAATCTAACAACTCCAGCAAAAATAAGCGCGGCCTATGCGGTGCCGCCAGTAGCTCAAAATGATGAGAGTTTAGCCAATACACCTGGTGCAACGGTAAGTTTAGATCCAACGGCTGATAATGGTTTTGGTGTAGATGCAGATCCTGATGGAACCTTGGATGTAACGAGCGTGAGCTTAGTAGTTCCAGTAGGAGCAACGATGGAGATTCTTGATGCAGATGGAGATATTATAGGATATACAGTTCCTGAAGAAGGAGCTTGGGAAGTGAGTGAAACGACAGGTCAAATTAGCTTTATACCATTAGCTGATTTTAACGATGATCCAACAAATCCTGCAAGTTATACCATTGATGATAATGATGGTAACCCATCAAACACAGCTACCGTAACAATTGATTACGTTCCTGTTGCAACCTCGGATGTGAGTGCTGGTAATGACACTGGTCTTCCAGTAGTGGTAGATGTACTTGCCAATGATGTTGATGGAGATGTAGTAGATCCATCGACGGTACAGATTGTAGGCACTGCAAACCCTGGAGAAGACTTAGTGGTTGTTGGAGAAGGTACTTGGAGTGTTGATCCAGTAAGTGGAGCCATTACGTTTACTCCTTGTACAGTAGTTTCATTACCTGATTGTCCTGAGATATTCACAGCAAACCCTACCGATATTGAGTATGTAGTTGCTGATGGTGAAGGAAATGTTACATCTCCTGCAAGTGTAAGTGTGAGTTTTATTCCAGAGCCACCAGTTGCGATGGATGATGCTAGTGTTAATAATATGACTGGAGATCCAGTGCTTATTGATGTTGCATTAAATGATATGGATCCTGATGGGACTTTAGATTTGACGACTGTTCAAATCGTTGGTACTGCCAACCCTGGTGATGATTTAGTAGAGCCTGGCGTAGGAGTTTGGAGTGTTGATCCTGTAAGTGGAGCCATTACCTTCACCCCTTGTAGCGCAACGGGAGTTCCTGATGCTAGTTGTGTTGGAGTATCTACACAAGATCCACAAGACATTAGTTATACAATAAAAGATAATGATGGCAATGTATCTAATGCAGCTACGGTATCTGTGATGTATGATGCAGAGCCACCAGTAGCTCAAAATGATGAGAGTTTAGCAAATACGCCAGGTGCAACGGTGAGTTTAGATCCAACGGCTGATAATGGTTTTGGTATAGATGCCGATCCTGATGGAACCTTAGATGTAACGAGCGTGAGCTTAGTAGTTCCAGCAGGAGCAACGATGGTACAGACGGATGCAGATGGTGATATTATAGGATATACAGTACCTGGAGAAGGAGTTTGGGAAGTTAATCCTGTAACTGGTGAGATTAGTTTTGCACCACTAGCTGGCTTTAATGATGATCCAACAAATCCTGCTAGTTATACCATAGATGATAATGATGGTAACCCATCAAATGTGGCGGCCGTAACGATTGATTACGTTCCTGTTTCAACCTTAGATGAGAGTGCAGGTAATGACACGGGTCTTCCAGTAGTGGTTGATGTACTTGCAAACGATGTTGATGGAGATGTAGTAGATCCAACAACGGTACAAATTGTAGGTACTACAAATCCTGGTGATGACTTAGTGGTTGTTGGCGAGGGTACTTGGAGTGTTGATCCAGTAAGTGGAGCCATCACGTTTACTCCTTGTACGGTAGTTTTATTACCTGATTGTCCTGAGATTTTTACAGCAGACCCTACCGATATTGAGTATGTGGTTGCGGATAATGAAGGTAATGTTACAGACCCTGCTAGTGTAAGTGTGAGTTTTATTCCAGAGCCACCAGTTGCGATGGATGATGCGAGTAACAATAATATGACTGGAGATTCCGTGCTTATTGATGTTGCTGGAAATGATATGGATCCTGATGGTACTTTAGATTTGACGACTGTTCAAATCGTAGGTACTGCCAATCCTGGTGATGATTTAGTAGAGCCTGGCGTAGGAGTTTGGAGTGTTGATCCAGTAAGTGGAGCCATTACCTTCACCCCTTGTAGCGTCGCGGGAGTTCCTGATGCTAGTTGTGTTGGTGTATCTACACAAGATCCACAAGACATTAGCTATACAATAAATGATAATGATGGTAATGTATCTAATGCAGCTACGGTATCTGTGATGTATGATGCAGAGCCACCAGTAGCTCAAAATGATGAGAGTTTAGCAAATACGCCAGGTGCAACGGTGAGTTTAGATCCAACGGCTGATAATGGTTTTGGTATAGATGCCGATCCTGATGGAACCTTAGATGTAACGACTGTGAGCTTCGTAGTTCCAGTAGGAGCCCTAGACGTTGCTATTGATGCTAATGGAGACGTAACTGGTTACACAGTACCAGGAGAAGGTTCTTGGCAGGTGAATCCAATTACTGGAACAATAAGCTTTATACCATTAGCTGGTTTTAACGATGATCCAACAAATCCTGCTAGTTATACGATAGATGATAATGATGGTAATACATCAAATGCAGCTACTATAACGGTTGATTACGTTCCTGTTGCAACTGCCGATGTAAATGCTGATAATACAACTGGTCTTCCAGTAGTGGTAGATGTACTTGCAAATGATGTTAATGGGGATATTGTAGATCCATCAACAGTACAGATAGTTGGCACTACAAACCCTGGTGATGACCTAGTTGATCCTGGAGTAGGAGTTTGGAGTGTAGACCCAGTAACGGGTGCAATTACTTTTACTCCTTGTACTGCTGCGGGTATTCCAGATGCTACTTGTACAGGATTATCTGTAGAAGACCCAGCACCTATCTCTTATACTGTAATGGATAATGATGGGAATATAAGTGATCCAGCAGAGGTGTCTGTTTCTTTTGACGAATGTAATGGACAAGGACTTGGAGATTGTGATGGTGATGGTGTTTCAAATGATGATGAAGTAAATGGTGGGACTGATCCTAACGATCCTTGTTCTTATAATGATATGGATCAAGATTTAGCTATCGTTACAAGTGAATGGAATAGTATTGATTGTGATATGGACGGTCTTACTAACAATGAGGAGACTACAGGAATTGATGATCCTTTAACTCCAAATGATCCAAATGGTAATACAACAGATCCACAAAATCCAGATACGGATGGTGATGGTGTAACAGATGGTGATGAAGCTGGAGATATGACAGATCCAAATGATCCTTGTGCTCTTGAGATAGCTAGTCAGACAGTTACTCCTACCATGGCATGGAATGACCTTGATTGTGATATGGATGGACTAAATAACGGTGAAGAACTTACTGGAATTGATGATCCAACAACGCCTGGTGATCCAAATGGTAATATTACAGATCCATTAGATATTGATAGCGATGGTGATGGTGTAACAGATGGTCAAGAAGCACTTGATGGTACAGACCCTAATGATAACTGTAGTTTAGTAGTAGCAAATCAGACAGAAATGACTGATGCTGCTTATAACAGTGCAGATTGTGATATGGACGGACTTACTAATAGTGAGGAAACTACAGGGATAGATGATCCTTCAACTCCAAATGATCCAAATGGTAATACAACAGATCCACAAAATCCAGACACGGATGGTGACGGTGTAACAGATGGTGATGAAGCTGGAGATATGACAGATCCTAATGATCCTTGCGATTTACAAGTAAGTAGTCAATCTGTAGATCCTTCTCAGATGTGGAATGATCTTGATTGTGACCTTGATGGATTAACTAATGCAGAAGAAATCACCGGAACAGATGATCCTGATACTCCTGCAGATCCTAATGGTAATACAACAGATCCTACTAACCCTGATACAGATGGTGACGGAGTTTCTGATGGTGATGAAGCAGAAGATAAAACAGACCCTAACAGTCCATGTGATTTCTTAATAGATAGTGTTACACTACCTATGGATACTGATTTTGCTAGCCTTGATTGTGATGGCGATGGTGTAACTAATGCAGACGAAATAGCAGATGGTACAGATCCATTTGATGTTTGTGATTTAGTAGCAGATAGCCAGACTGTAACAACAACAGCAGAGTTTAACAATGCAGATTGTGACAATGATGGGTTAACTAATGAGGAAGAGATTACTGGAATAGATAATCCGCTTACTCCTTCAGATCCTAACGGTAACACTACAGATCCTACTAATCCTGATACAGATGGTGACGGAGTTTCTGATGGTAGAGAAGGATTAGATGGTACAGACCCTAATAACTCTTGTAGTTTAGAAGTAAGTAGCCAGACACTCGCTGCTAGTCAAGAATTCCTTGATGGAGATTGTGACGGTGATGGTATTCTAAACGGTGAAGAACTAGGTGACGAGAATGATAATGGTATTCCAGACTTCCTAGAAGTAAATAATGGAAATCCAGATGCAACAGATGGATTAGAAGTATTTGATATTATGACTCCTAATGGTGATGGCCTTAACGATGTCTTTGTAATAAGAGGTATCGAGCAGTATCCTAATAATAAGTTACGTATCTACAACAGATGGGGAGTGCTTGTTTGGGATGCAGACGGATATGGACAAGATAACGTCTTCTTCAGAGGAGAGTCTAATGGACGTGTAGTTGTAGATCAAGAAAGGTTATTACCTGTAGGTGCTTATTACTACGTACTTGACTATACAAACGATGCTGGTTCACTCAAGCAACTAGCAGGACCATTATATATTAATAGATAATAAAACAATAATATTTGGTACGCTTTCGCGAAAGCAAAAAAAGAAAGTGTACCAAATTTAAATACACACCTATGAAAAGAACATACATCGCCATAGTAGCCCTGGCAGTAGTCGTTTTAGGTCTTACAACTGAAACTGCAGTAGCACAACAAGATGCTCAGTACACGCAGTACATGTATAATACATTAAGCATTAACCCAGCCTATGCCGGCGCAAGGGGAGGTCTAAGTGTATTAGGATTACATCGCAGTCAGTGGGTAGGTCTAGATGGAGCTCCTAGAACGCAAACGGTTTCCATACATTCTCCAGTAGGAGAGTCAAAACGTGTAGGACTAGGTTTAAATATTACTAATGATGAAATATTTATAAGTAACGAGACTTACATAGATGTAGATTTTAGCTATACGATACCTACAAGTGATGAGGGAAAGCTAGCTTTTGGATTAAAAGGTGGTGTGCATTTACTTGATATTAATTACAGCGAGGCAAACCCATTTCAAAATGGGGACAATCTAGCTACGGCTCAAAATAATATTGACAACAAGTTTTCTCCGCAAATAGGACTTGGTATGTTTTACTATACTGATAAATATTACTTAGGGTTGAGTGCTCCTAATTTATTGCGCACAGAGCATTTTGATGCTAGTGACAACTCAAATAGTACAAACTCTACATTTCTAGCTCGCGAGAGAATCAATTACTACCTAACTACTGGATATGTATTTGACATCACTCAAGACTTCAAATTTAAGCCAGCAGGACTTGTAAAAGCTGTTCAAGGAGCACCACTTCAAGTGGACTTAACTGCAAATGCATTGCTTTATGATAAATTAACCCTTGGACTTGCTTACAGGTGGAGTGCTGCATTAAGTGGTCTTGTAGGCTTTCAGATTACAGATAGCTTAATGATTGGTTTTGCTTATGATAGGGAGACCACAGAGCTACAACAGTTTAATAATGGTAGTTATGAAGTGTTCTTAAGGTTTGAAGTATTTAAGCAGCCTAAAAAACTTATCTCTCCACGTTTCTTTTAATTCTTAAATAGTAGAAGATTTTTAAAACACATATTTATGAAACAAGTATTCCACTATATAATTATTTTATCCTTCATTTTTGGTGGTGCCCTTGGGTATGCTCAAGAAGGTAAGGTTAAAGTTGCAGGAGAACAATTTGAAGATCTTGCATATGTAAATGCACGTGACTTATACTTAAGAGTTGCAAATAAAGGGTTTACCTCTCCAGAAGTTTTTTCAAAGCTAGGAGACTCTTATTACTTTACAGCAGACTATGCAGATGCAGTGCAATGGTATGAGAAGTTAGTTACTACAGGAGAAGAAGTATCTCCTGAATATTATTTTAGATATGCACAGTCGCTTAAGAGTGTTAAGAAGTACGATAAGGCAGATAAAATGATGGCTATATTCGTACAGATGAGCGGGACAGATACTCGAGGGGAAATGTTTGAAAAGGAACGTGATTACCTTAAGGAAATAGAAGCTCAGTCTGGTCGATATGCTGTTGAACAAGTAAACTTTAATACAGGATTACAAGATTTTAGCCCAAGTTTTTTGGGTGAAAGAGTTGTAATTTCTTCAAACAGAAAGAGTAGTACTGGAGATTATATTCACGATTGGAATAATCAGCCTTTCTTAGATCTATATGTAGTTGATAATGCAAAAAGTGATAATCCTACCATTGAAAAATTTTCAAAAAACATAAATACTCCTTATCATGAGAGTAGCTCTGTCTTTACAGAAAGTGGAGATGAGATGTATTTTACTCGTAATAATTATAGTAAAAAAACCAAACTCAAAAGAGATGAAGCAGGAACCACTAAGTTAAAGCTCTATCATAGCTATAAGCGCGGAGGTGTATGGAGTATTCCAGAAGAGCTTCCTTTTAATAGTGATGAGTACTCTACAGCGCATCCTGCATTGAGTCCTGACGGTACGATATTATATTTTGCGTCAGATATGCCAGGTACAAAAGGATTAAGTGATATATGGATGTCTACTATAAACGAAGATGGTACTTATGGAACACCTATAAATCTAGGAAGTGAGATTAATACAGAAGGAAGAGAAACCTTCCCTTTTGTGAGTAGCGACAACAAATTGTTTTATGCCACAGATGGCCACATAGGTCTTGGAGGATTAGATGTGTTTGTTACTCAACTAAGTGATGATGGTAAAGTAGGAGCTTCATATAATATAGGAAAGCCTGTAAATAGTAGTGCAGATGATTTTGGACTTATATTAAGTGAATCTAGAGGGACTGGATATTTTTCATCAAGCCGAGCATCTGGTTTAGGTAATGATGATATTTATAGCTTTACAAGAGATAGAAAGATCTTGACTAATTGCGCTCAAAATATCGTAGGTACTACTAGAGATGTAAAGACAGATGAAATACTTCCTCAAACAACAGTGACATTAAGAGATAAGGTAAACCAAGTTGTGGCAACGGTAATAAGTGATGACCTTGGAAAATTTACTTTTAGTGATGTAAATTGTAGTGATACTTATGTGGTACGAGGTGCAAAGAATAATTATGAGCCATACGAAGTTATTTTAACCACAAGTAGTGATGTAGGTGGTATTATAAATCGTGATGTTTATTTGAAGCCAGGAGCTCAACTTGTTATAGGAGGAGATCTTTCTGATATACTAGAACTTAATCCAATTTATTTTGACTTTGATAAATCGAATATACGTCCAGATGCTGCTCTTGAACTAGAGAAAGTTATCGCGGTAATGCAACAGTATCCTACGTTAAAAATTGACGTTAGATCACATACAGATAGTCGTGCGCCAGATGCTTATAACATGAAGCTCTCTCAACGTAGAAATGTATCTACCATACGTTATATTGTGCAGCAAGGAGGTATTGAAGCTTCTAGGCTTACGGGTCGTGGCTATGGTGAAACGCAGCTTACAAATGCTTGTGCAAACGGCATAGAATGCACAGAAGAAGAGCACCAACTTAATAGAAGGTCAGAATTTATTATAATGGCAAAGTAACATCCATTTATAACTTATAAAAAAAACCTCGCTTATATACTGAGCGAGGTTTTTTTATGGGTAATGTTGAGCTTCTTAAACCATTGAAAAAATGTGCGTCAATTGATGTTACTTGGGTTTATTTACTGCTTATATACAATACCGTTCTTCATGACAAATGAAACACGCTCTGTTGTTGTGATGTCTTGTGTAGGGTCATTATCTGTTGCAACAATGTCTGCAAGATACCCAGCAGCAATTACACCTAGTTGTCCTTCCATATCCAATAGCTTTCCGTTAGTAATGGTAGCAGATTGAATAGCAAACATAGGTGACCACCCATATTCTGTCATGTAGCGAAACTCTTTTGCATTCTCTCCATGAGGAAATACTCCGGCATCTGTTCCAAAAGCTATGTTTACTCCAGATTGTGCAACCATGGTAAATGTCTTTTTAAGTGTAGCATCTACTTTTTCAATCTTAGGAATAATAATGTCTGGATAGTATCCTTTTACTTTTGCCTTAGCTGCAACATATTTTCCTGCAGATAGTGTAGGCACTAGATAGGTTCCATGTTGTTTCATGAGTTTTACGGTTTCTTCATCCATAAAGGAGCCGTGTTCTATAGTTTGTACACCAGCTTTGATAGCGCGTAGCATACCTTCTTTTCCGTGGGCATGCGCAGCAACGTGCATTCCGTATTCTTTGGCGGTGCGCACAATTTCATCTACCTCCTCTTGGCGAAACTGTGGATTATCTCCATTCTTACTCACACTAAGTACTCCACCAGTTGCAGTAATCTTTATTAAGTCGGCGCCATTTTTATAGCGTTGTCTTACTGCCTTTCTAGCATCGTCTACACTATTAATAACACCTTCGGCTGGACCAGGATCACCCATGTTCACCTTTTTAAAGCCATTTGTAGGATCTGCATGACCTCCAGTGGTTCCTATGGCCTTTTCGGCAGTAAAGATGCGTGGACCTCTCGTTGTACCATTATTTATGGCATTTCTTAAGGATACATTTACACCGCTTCCTCCTAAATCTCGTACAGTAGTAAATCCTGCCATGAGTGTTCTCTCTGCAATTTCGGCAGCAGTAAAAGCTACGTCTGCTTCATTTTTAGTAAAGGTTTCCAGATATTGTTTCGGATTGGTCTCACTCTCGACGTGCACATGCATGTCTATAAAGCCAGGCATTACTGTCTTTGACTTAAGATCAATAATAGTCTGACCACTTTTCGCGGAAGCGTAACCTTTCTCAACTTTTATAATGCTATTGCCTAAGATGGTTACCGTTTGTTCGGTTAAAACTTTTCCATTATTAGTGTCAATGAGTTTCCCGCAATGGAGAAGCGTTTCTTGACCTGATAGCATAAAACTTGTAAATATGACAAGTAGTAGAGAGAGGCAGTATTTCATAGCTTACTTATTTACAAAATCAATGATAGTTTTAGTTATAAATGCAATTTGATCATCCTCTAGTTCTGTGTGCATAGGTAAGGAGATGCAATCCTTCACAATAGCATTAGTCACTGGGAAGTCTGCCTCATTATATCGAGTATCTTTATACGCTTTCTGGCTATGTAGTGGTATTGGGTAGTACACTCCACATGGGATACCGTTTTCATTAAGATGCTTTACTAGCGCATCACGATTTGTATCTTTTACTCTTAATGTGTACTGGTGAAAAACATGGCAATCACAGCTATCACAGATAAATGGAGTTATAATTTTAGGCTCATTTGTAAAAGCGGCAGTGTATTTACGTGCAGCATTTTGTCTAGCTTTATTATAACTATCTAAGTGAGGTAGTTTAGCTCTAAGCACGGCTGCTTGGATAGAGTCTAGCCTGCTATTAACTCCTACAACATCATGATGATAACGTTCGTACATACCATGATTTACAATTCCTCTAATCATATGAGCTAGATCATCATCATTTGTAAAAATAGCACCGCCATCTCCATAGCAACCTAAATTTTTAGAAGGGAAGAAAGAGGTTGTACCTACATGACCTATACCACCAGTTTTAACTTTTTTTCCATCGCGTCCTGTAAACACAGATCCGATTCCTTGTGCGTTATCTTCTATTACATAAAGATTATGCTCCTTAGCAAGATCCATAATAGCATCCATATTTGCAGCCATCCCAAAAAGGTGCACAGGTACTATTGCTTTAGTTTTTGGAGTAATCGCCTTTTTTATGGCCTCAATATTGATATTGAAGTTTACAGGGTCGACATCTACTAAAACTGGAGTCAGTTTTAAAAGTGCAATTACTTCGACAGTAGCTGCAAATGTAAAATCTGCAGTAATAACCTCATCACCTTGCTCTAGTCCTAAGCCCATCATAGCAATTTGTAAGGCGTCTGTTCCGTTTGCACAAGGAATTACATGTTTCACACCCAGATATTCCTCTAATTCACTTTGAAAACTACGCACTTCTGGGCCGTTTATAAAAGCAGTTGTTGCTATAACTTCTGCAATTGAGCTGTCTACGCGATCTTTTATCTGTGCATATTGGCCTTGAAGATCGACCATTTGTATATTTTTCATCTGATATGGCTTAAAGGCGAATGGCCTCTTATTAGAATTGTTGTTAATAAAATAGAGATAAATTTCCTTAAACGAAATTACAAAAACTACAACCGCTTAACAATTTATTTATAGAACAAAGCACTATTTTTGAAATCATGCATAAATTGTATTCTCTTTTAATCACGCTTATTCAAGCGCTAATTCCAGTAGCTGGTTTTTTTAATGCAAAGCTTAAGAAGTCGATAGTGGGGCGCAAGCATACCTTAAAAATTTTAAAAAAAGAACTCATCCCTTGTAAGCCTACTATCTGGGTGCATGCAGCCTCTTTAGGAGAATACGAGCAAGGAGTGCCCGTTCTTGAGGAGTTAAAAAAGAAGTATCCAGAGCACCAGATGGTGATTAGCTTTTTCTCGCCTTCTGGTTATGAGATTAAAAAGAATAACGCTTTCGCGAAAGCTACCGTTTACCTACCATTTGACACTCCAAATAATGTTTCTAGATTTTTAGATATAGTATCTCCTGAGATGGCGTTTTTTGTCAAATATGAATTCTGGCCGAACTATTTAAGCGAACTCAAACGCCGAAAAATTCGCACGTTTTTAATTTCAGGGGTGTTTAGGGAAAGTCAGCCATTTTTTAAACCTTATGGAAAGTGGATGACGTCCTCATTGAGGAGTTTTGAACATTTTTTTTTGCAGAACGAAGATTCGGCTACTGCATTACAGAAGTTAGGATTTGAAAATTTTAGCGTAAGCGGAGATACGAGATATGATAGAGTGAGTCATCAAATCGAAATGGATAACACTTTAGATTTTGTTCATACTTTTAAGAATGACAAAACATGTATAGTATGCGGCAGTACTTGGGCAGAAGATGATAATGTGATTGTAAATTACATCAATAGGAATGAAGGAATAGCAAAATTTATCATAGCACCACATGAAATTATGCCTGAGAAAATTGCGTTGCTAGCCTCAAGCATTAAGGGCAGAGTAATGCTATACTCTCAAATGAGTACAGCCTCACTGGCATCTTACGATGTATTGATTATAGACACTATAGGTCTTCTTTCTAAAATATATAGCTATGCAGATATTGCTTACGTAGGTGGAGCGATGGGAACTACAGGACTGCATAATATTCTCGAGCCAGCAACATTTGGTGTGCCCATAATTATTGGAGGCAATTTTGATAAGTTTCCCGAAGCAAAAAAACTACAGCAACTCGCAGGACTTTATGCCGTAACTAATCAGGCCGAATTTGATGAGCGTCTATCTAAGTTCATCGTAGATGAAAAATTTAGAGCGCAAACAGGGATGATTTCGGGACACTTTATTAATAGTAATACAGGTGCTACAAAAGCGATTGTTGACTACTTGAGAAATTAGCTTTCTCAAGACTAAAGGACGATTTCTAAGTGACTATAGATACAGCCTCTCTTAAGTATCTTCTAAAGGGGAGCATCTCTTTATAGACTTCAATAATTGTTTTCTCAAAGTTGTCTGCTAGTACTTGTTCTTGTGAGAGTGTTACTTCTACTGCAAATGTTTTATTTCTTAATAAATCTATGTGTGGGTGCTCTTTAGAAAATCCTTTTGGAGCTGTTTTAAGTTTATCATCTTCCCATAAACCACCAAAGGTTTTTATAAAACTAGGCTTATTAATAATAGCTTTTAACTCCTCACCATTATAATCTATAGCTTCACGGATACTTTGTAAAATTTCTTTTTTCGGCCTCCAAAAGCCTCCTGCTAGTAAATTCTGATTGAGACCTATTTCGATATAAAAATCTCCTTGTTTTGTTTTCTGGTCTAGTCCTGCGCCTATGTGGTCTTTATAAATAGGCTTGTTAGGATGAAACATCAAATTATTATTGATGCGATTAATTGCTTTTTTACCTGGGGTGTCAAAATACTCAGTATCAAATTGGGCGAGTTTGTCATTTAAGTGATTAAGCCATTTGATGTGATTGTCTCGTAAATGATGATACTCATTTCTATGAGCATCCATCCACTCTTTTGTATTGTTCTGTTGTAGTTGTTCTAAGAAATTGTAAGTGTCTCTAAAATTCATAAAAATAAAATTAACAGTTTTTACCTATAAATGAGCTAGATATTCAAAAGTTAACGAATGATTTGGAAAACATTGGTTATAAATTGTGCTTTACGGCATTATTACTAGGATACATTTGTACTCTAAACAACCATCAAATTATGAAAACAAGAAATATTACAATTATCGCACTATTAATTGCATCATTTACAATAGCAAGCTGCAGAGAGACTGAAGTAAAAGAAACTACAGTTGTAAAAGAAGTTCAGGTAGAAACTGAAAGAGAAAGTGAAGGTATCTTAGAAAGAGCAGCAAAGAAAGTTGATAATAAGGTAAACGAGGAAATTAACGAAGAGATAGAAAAAATAGGAGACGACAACTAAAACGTCGTGGCGTTCGTATATGGTTTAATTAACTATTTAATTTAATCAAAATGAAAAGAATTTTTTTAAGTCTAGCACTTGTAGCTCTTTTAGGAACGTCATTTACACTTACTTCTTGTAGAGAGAATAAAACTGTTGAAGTATCTACAGATAATGGAGATGATCTTGAAGATGCAATAGATGATGTAGAAGATGCTATGGATGATGCTGGAGATGCTATAGAAGAAGGTGTTGACGAGATCAAAGAGAATACAGGAACTGGCGGTACAGACGATAATTAAGTCTAACAACCATTTTTTCAAACAACCAAAATTTAAAATTATGAAATCATTAAAAATAGGAGCTATAGCTCTTGGTATCCTTGCGGTATCATTTACATCATGTAAAGAAAAGAAAACTGAAGCCGAAGTTATTATAGAAGAAGCAAAGGCTAACGGTGAAGTGACTAAGGAAAAAGATACCGACGATGGCTACAAATTAAAGGTAGAAGGCGTTGACGGTTCTGAAACTAAGGTGAAAGTAGATGAAGACGGAGAGGTAAAAGTTAAAACTGATAATTAATTATCAAGTTTATATTGTAAAAGGTCGATGACTCATAGAGTTATCGACCTTTTTTTATGCTTTAAATTGTGTCATTTGTGCTTTAAGATCGAGCATGGATTGCTGTAGTTCTTTAAGTAGACTATTGCTGCTCCCTTCATCAAGATTAAAAGTGAGCTTGCTATTAACCTGCCATATTTCTTGAATGTCACTTACCGTTACTTCGTAAGGCACATACTCTTCATTTATAGATATTAGTAATACCTTCTTTGAATCTGGCATTTTCTGTAATTTCTTGACGACTACGGCATCTTGTAAGACAATAACATAAACCTTATTATCACTAGCATAATCTAAGCTCTCTACTCCTTTTGCCAAAACCCAGTCTTCTGGTCTAAAACTAGGCATCATACTATCACCTTCTATTTGAAAACCTCTATAAGTCGCATTCCGATACTGTGGGATAGGAAAATCAAATGCAGGAAGTTTTTGATACCACTCTACATCTGCAATGTTATTAGGGTATCCTGCAGCTGCTTTTTGATTTACGAGCACCATGTTTTCATTATCATCTTTATCGACAATAACGACCTTAGGACTTACATCACTTTTATCTGTGTTGAGATGTTTTTGCTTGCTATAGCCATAAATCCATAACGGATTGATATTAAATCTGTCTCTTATACACATCTCCGAGCCCACGAGACGGACTCCTATCT
>OJBP01000607.1_pt1 | contig 16960 bp, 12 predicted proteins | sample 1590691 | NCBI WGS metagenome assembly OJBP01 (sample SAMN05416848, study PRJEB24817) | seawater metagenome | isolation source: Sea water | place: Canada:Atlantic | collected 2013-07 | reverse complement strand
TACGAGATAGGAGTCCGTCTCGTGGGCTCGGAGATGTGTATAAGAGACAGTAATACGGTAGTGATTGATGAGACATCACATTTTAAAGGTAGTTTTAAGGAAAGTTCAAAACATCATCCAGAGATTATCACTTTTGATACCAATGATAAAAAACTACAGGTAGTAAGCGCCACAGAAAACAACGCGTATCCTGGAACGGAGATTACACGTACTATGATGATGGTAACACCAGAAGATGGTAGCAAGCCATACATTATAGATATTAATCAAATAAAGAGTGACCAAGCGCATCAAATAGACTTGCCATTTTACTATCATGGGCAGGTAATTTATACTGGTTTTGATGTAGAAGCATCGCGAGAATTACGACCGCTAGGAACTGGAAATGGCTATCAACATATATGGAAGGAAGCAACTGGTACTCCTAAAGACGCCAGTAGCCAGTTTACATGGCTTAATAATAACAAGTTTTATAGCGTTACCACACTTTCAAACAGTAAGGATACCTTTATTCTTGGACGTGTAGGAGCAAATGATCCGTCGTTTAACCTACGCAGAGACCCTATGTTTATACATCGTAAAACGGGAGTAAAAAGTGCAGTATACGCTCAAGTAATAGAGTCTCATGGTACATACAATGCGGTTACAGAAAAAGCGCAGGATGCATATGCGTCTGTGGCATCTATAACTCAAGAAAAAGCACCAGAAGGATATGTGGCTATAAAAATCACTATGCAATCTGGAGAGGAGCAACTTGTGGTGGTGGTAGATAACGCTTTCGCGAAAGCGCAACACTCCATTACCATATCAAATCAAACATACACCTGGAAGGGTAATTATACTTTAAAACAAATTAAAAACTAAGAATATGAAATCATTTGGAGCAAGTAAAGAATTTATAGAAGGCAACGACATTGAGTGGGAAGTTGTAGGTGAAGGAGTTAAACGTAAAATAATGGGTTATGATGACAAGATCATGCTTGTAAAAGTACATTTTGAGAAAGGCGGAATAGGACCTATGCATGAGCATTACCACTCACAAGTTACATATGTAGAAAGTGGATCTTTTGATGTGACTATCAATGGTAAGACTAAAACATTAAAAGGAGGTGATTCTTTTTACATACCACCACATGAATTACATGGAGCAATTTGTACTGAAGCAGGGGTGCTAATTGACGTATTCTCGCCAATAAGAGAAGATTTTATGGAATAGTTAATATTTTAACACATTAATTTTTGTATTAACAGAATATTATACCCATATTTGGTAAACCAATTTGGTTGACCAGTTTGGTAAACCAAAAAAAAGGACAGCTTCGACACCGTCCTCTTTACTATTACTTCTGGTACGAAGTATAAATAAGCTCAGTAAGCTTATCTGTTGTAAATGTATGAAATAGCATACAGAGTTTAGAGCAGTTAATATGTTTCTGAGGATTATTTAATAAAACAAATTAATTTAATCTAAATCATTAATTATGAATGTAAAAACTAAGTTTTCCTTAGTCCTTTTTCTTTTATGCGGTGTTTTACTGTATGGACAGGAGAGTTACTTATTAAAGGGTACAGTTGTTTCTGAAGAAGGGAATTCTCCTATTCCTGGAGTGAATGTATCAGTGCTTAATTCTCAAACGGGAGTTTCTACTGATTTTGATGGCAACTATGAGATTTCAGTTACCGCAAACGATATAGTGCAGTTTACATATGTAGGTTTTACTCCACAAGTAGTTACGATAACTGGACAGACTAGAGCAGATATAGTCTTAAAAATTGATGCAGGAACGCTAGATGAGGTTGTTGTAATTGGGTATGGGTCTCAATCTAGAACAAAAATCACAGGTGCTGTAGGAAAAGTAAAAAACGAAGATCTTGATCAAATAGCTGTAGGAACTGCAAATGAAGCCTTAGTAGGTCAAGTAGCAGGTCTTAATATACAAGCTACAGAAGGAGAGGCAGGATCAAATTCAACTATCAACATTAGAGGTATTGGGTCAATAGCAGGAGCTAGCGGACCTCTTCTTGTAGTAGATGGTGTTGTACTAGATGCCGAATTTTTAAACACAGTAGATGTGAATGATATTGAATCTGTAGAGGTTCTTAAAGATGCGGCTTCGGCGGCAATCTATGGTTCGCGAGCATCTGGTGGTGTAATAATCATTTCTACGAAACAAGGTAAGGAAGGTAAAACTCGTTTTAGTTACAATACTTTTACAGGTTTTAAAGAAGCTAGACAGAGTGATGATTATGACATAAGTGTAGCAAAGTCACATGCAGAAGAGCTTGCACAAACTGGCGAACTTTCTTTGCGTTCTCAGTATAGAGAGCTTTTAGGTATAGATCAGTCTTGGCAAGATCGCATTTTTGACGGTGGTATTATTGAGAGTCACTCTCTAAGTGCTAGAGGAGGTAGTGAGAAAACAAAATTTAATACATCACTTTCTTATTTACATGATGAAGGTGTACTTCTTACAGATGATTTTAAGAAATATAATTTTAGATTAAAGGTAGACACAGAAGTAAATGATAAGTTTTCTTTTGGAGCAAATATAGCTCCCTCTTACACAAACAGAAGACGTTTTGATGGTTCTACACATGATATATTGAGACAACAACCTTGGTTGCCTACGTATCACGATGAAAATTCAATTCAGTATGTGGACAGAGAAAATTTTCCTAATGTACAAATAGGGGATTATGCTAAGGAGCGTCACTTTGACAACTATGATCTTTTTGGAGACGGAAGCGAGTTAGTAGATATAAGTACTACAAGTAATACCAATCCGGCAGCAAAAGTATTAGAAAGACATAGAACAGATGAGCAGTTTAGAATGTACGGTAACTTCTATGGAAAATACAAACTAGCCAAAGGTCTTAGCTTCAAAGCTACCTTAGGTGGGGATTACCAAAACAGAAAGCAAAGACGCTGGCAAGGTGTTGAAGCTAGTCGTAACGGAGCTTCTGCAGCGCAGTTGGATCTTGATACGTTTGATCAAATTCACATTTTAACAGAAGGATTATTATCTTATGATACTTCTTTTGGATCGCATAATATAAGTGCTATTCTTGGAGCATCGGCAGAGAAGTGGGATCGCGAGTATAGTGCTATTGGTGTAAATGGATTTGAAAACGATTTAATACAAACTCTAGGTGGAGGTACATCTGTAATAGAGAATATTTCATATAATACAGAGGAGCGTTTAGTTTCTTTCTTTGGACGTGTTAATTATTCTTTTGAAGATAAATATTTGGCTTCTGCAAGTTTGAGAACAGATGGACATTCATCTTTTGGTGTAAATAATAAGTATGGTTACTTTCCAGCTGTATCTCTTGGTTGGAACCTTGCAAGAGAAGATTTCTTAAGCGAGAGTGATGTAATAAGCGATTTGAAGTTAAGAGCAAGTTATGGTTTTACAGGGAATAAAGATCTCAGCTTTGGAAGCGGCCTAATTTCAGATAATATTGAGTTATATCCTTCTTTACAATTATACGGACCTCTTTCTGCAATTTTCGGAAACGAAGTGTCTAGTGGATTAGCACCAATAGCCGTTGCAAATCCAGGTTTACAATGGGAACGTTCTAGTGAAACAAACGTAGCTGTAGATTTTGGTTTCTTTAATGGTAGAATATCTGGATCGATAGATGCCTACAATAAAGTATCTGATCAATTATTATTAAGTGTGCCTATCTCTACTACAAATGGTTATAGAGAAGCACTTGCAAATCGTGGAGAGGTTGTTAATAAAGGTATTGAAGTAGAATTGAGAACTCGTAATATTACTAACGAGAAATTCACATGGAGAACTACGATACTAGCATCTACAAATGAAAATGAATTAACTGACTTTGCAGGAGCAAGCGGACTTATAACAAATGTTGATGATAAAAGAGCAGCAGAGTGGATTACACTAGAAGGACAGCCTATATCTTCTTTTTACGGTTTTGTGGTAGATAGAGAAGTACCTGTAGAATTTATAACAGATCCTTACGCAGTTGTAGGAGGAGAAGCTCAGGATGTCTACGTAAGAGATTTAAATGGAGATGGATTAATTGATAATGATGATAAAACAATCATAGGAGATCCTTTTCCAGATCTTGTATGGAGTATAGCAAACGATTTCCAAATAGGAGATGTTGATTTTAGCTTCACATTTCAAGGAAGCTGGGGAGCAGAAGTGCGTAACATAGCAGATCAATATATATTTAATCACTTTAGTAGTCGTGAGGGTACAAACCTTGACGTAGCTACAGATCAGAATTTCTTACAACAAAAGATTTTTACAGATGCTATCATCTCAGATGCATCATACGTAGCGCTACGTACTTTAAATCTAGGTTACACATTAGACACAGACCTTATAAGTCAAGTAGGTCTTAGTAAAGCTAGGGTGTATGTTTCAGGACAAAACCTGTTATACTTCACAGCAGATGGTTATACTGGATGGAATCCAGAATCATATCAAAATGAAGGTGCATTAAATGTAGGGTACCAGCGTGGAGGAAACCCTATAGCTCGTACTATTTCATTAGGATTAAACTTAGAATTTTAAAATAAAAAGACAGAACTATGAAAACATATAAAATTTTAATCATGTTATTAGTTGTTGTGAGCTTTACATCTTGCGGTGACGATTTTTTAGAGCCCGTACCAACAGCTGTGTTGGTAGGTGATACTTTTCCAACAAATGAGAGTGATCTTGAATCTGTTCTTACTGGAGTTTACGATGCACTGCAAGGAGTTAATAGTCTTGAGATTACAGATAATGACCTTAATCATGGACAGCAAATAGAGTTTTACGTAACAGAAATGTTAAGTGATAACACAAGATCAAAAAGTGGAGAAGGAGAAGCAGGCCAGTTTGATAGCTTCACTGTACAACCTACAAACGGTTTTGTATTTGATTACTACCGTAGTATGTACAGTGTCATTACTAGAGCAAATCTAGTTCTTGAAAATATTGACCTAGCAATTACAGATGGTGATCGTATGGAGGGAGAAGCTCGTTTTATGAGAGCATTAGCTTATTTTAATCTTGTACGTTCTTTTGGAGATGTACCATTAATAGACAGACCTATATTATTAGAAGATGTAGAGACACAATTTACACGTGTACCTACTAACGAAATCTATAGCTTTATTGTAGCAGATTTACAATCTGCGGCTTCTAAGTTAGGAAGTACGACTACGGCAAATAGAGCATCAAAAGCAGCTGCTCAAGGAATTTTAGCCAAAGTGTATTTAACACAAGGAAGTAACTATGGAGAAGCTCAAGTACTACTTGAAGAAATTATAGCTAGTGAAGAGTACGCTCTTGAATCTGATTTTAGAGATGTGTTTTATAACGAAGCAAATGGTGAAAACATTTTTACTGTTGGTTATGTAGCAAGTTCTTCACTAGATAGTCAAAACTTTTCGGCGGAGATGCTTAATGGGGTTGGACGTACGAGTGGAGTAAATTATGTGACAGATGAGGCTATTGCCGCATTAGACGAGTTTGGAGGAGATAGAGCACAATATTCAAAGAGAATAGATGCAGGACAACCTACACAAACTCAGGTGGTAAAGTATTTACCTAATGGTGATGCGAGTTTAGGAATTGAGCCTACAAGCTCAGATCCTACAAGTGCAGGTAATGATTGGATTATACTGAGATATTCTGATGTGTTACTTATGCACGTCGAGGCTATTATGGCTGGAGGAGCAGTAACTCAATCATCAAACGCTTTAGAATCTTTTCAATTAGTAAGAAATAGAGCGGGTTTAACTGATGTTGTAGAAGAAGTTACATCAGAGCAATTACTTATAGAACGTCGTGTTGAATTAGCTTTTGAAAATCATAGAATTCATGATTTAAAGAGATTTGGAGCAGCACAACAAGTACTAACTGATTTTTCTAATGCCAACGGACATAGCTTTAGCGCTACAGATCTCTTATTACCACTTCCTCAGTTTGAGGTTAACTTGAGTAATGGTCAATTGACGCAAAATCCTGGCTACTAATAATAAAAATAATACTATGAGATATTTTATAACACCAAGAAAATTCGTTTTTCTTTTAATAGGTATGGTTATTTCAGTTTCTTGTGAGAATGAATTAGATCTTCCAGAGGCGGGAAGTCGCGCAGATACAATGCCTCCAGAAGCTAACTTTTCGGCTACAAGAGATGTAAATAACTTTGATATTTATACGTTTTCCAACCTTTCAACAAGCGCAACAGCATATAGTTGGGATTATGGAGATGGTAATACGTCAACGACAATTGATGGTCAAAATCAATATGCTGCTGAAGGAGTATATACGATTACGCTAACAGCGTCAGATGCTTTAGGTATAACAAGTACATTTTCATCAGATATTGAGGTAATTGAGCCAGAAGAACCAGATGCGATTATTCCAGTAATACTAGAAGCTAGTTTTGAAGATAACTCCTTGCCAGATGGTACTGGAGATGGACGTGACTCTTGGAGAAATTCTGACTTAGGAGGCGTTATCCAGATTAATACAAGCTCTTCTGTTCCTGATGGAAGTCAAGCAGCAAAATTTCCAAGCGATGGAAGCAGAATTGCCTACCAAGAAATAGAAGTAACTCCTAATACAGATTATACAATAACATATTCGTATAGATTAGAAGGAGCGGGCGGAGAAGCAACCGTTGCTATTTTGCCAGGTGGAGGTTATACAGATCTTACTGTAGCACAAGGAGCTGCAATTGTAGAATTTACAGGATCAGAAGAAGACTACACTCTTACAACGCTTAATTTCAACTCAGGCGTGAGTAGCACGGTGAGTATTCTAATTTATAATGCTAGTGTCGAAGCAAGAGTAGATAATTTTACTGCAGCAGTACAATAATAAAACGATGTTGAAGACTTTTATAATATTATGCACACTATTACTTTCTGCAAGTTTGTCTTTAGGGCAAACTTCAGAAAATAATGGTAACTCACCTTCTGGGCGAGATGAAATTAGTACTAGTAAAATATCAAAAAGGAAGAAAAAACGTAAAAAATATAAGTTACCAAAGGTAGATCTATCTCACTGGAAAGTAACAATTCCAGTAGGTGAGCCGAAGATTATTGAAGTGGATCCTCCAGAGATTTTGGATTATGCCACAAATGAAGTTTTAAAACCCTACATGTACAATGACTCTACAAAAGGAGCTCTTGTTTTTCATGCAGTACCTGCACAGACCACTACAAATACAAAATATTCTAGGTCAGAGCTCAGAGAGCAGATGGTGCCAGGTAATAATTCTGTAAACTGGACTTTTGCACAAGGCGGTAAACTTAAAGTGAAAATGGCCATGGATAAAATTTCTCGTGATGAGAATGGTAAGTATCACAAAACAATTATCACGCAGATACACGGTAGACTTACTAATGAGCAGCGTGATGAGATTGGACAGAAAGATAATAATGCGCCTCCTATTTTAAAAATTTATTGGCAGAATGGTAAAATAAGAGTAAAAACAAAGAAATTGAGAACTTCTAATATTGGACCTGTAGAAATTCTAAAAAAAGAATCGTGGGTTGATGATGAAGGTTTTAATTTTGAACAAAAGGTAGGTTTTAAAAAATTTACTATTGAGGTAGAAGTAGAAGAAGGGAAAATGGTAATCTCTCTTAATGGTCAAGAGTATAAAACTTATGAAGATGTACACATGCAACGATGGGGTGTTTTTGAAAACTACTTTAAGGTTGGAAACTATCTTCAAACAAGAGACGAGAATGCATTTGCAGATGTTAGAGTCTACAATATAGAGGTTGAGCATTAATTAAAATGATAAATCACATTGTTATCTATTATAAATCAATAACTTTCTATAGATTTTAAGTTACTGTTTTAAGAATTAAGAAGAATTATTTTAGGAATTAAATTGTTACGATATGAAACTGGAGACACGTACAAAGACGACAGAAAATAAGGATACAGGTTTAGAGATTATTGGTCAAATTAGAGATATAATAAATTTGAAAAATCTGGAGCCTGGCGATAAGTTACCTTCTGAGCGTATGCTCTCTGATCGTTTTGAAGTGACTCGCAGTAGTGTGAGAGAAGCTATTCAAAAATTAGAATTTTATGGTATTCTTAAATCGATTCCTCAGAGTGGAACTTTTGTGGCAAACATAGGTGTGATTGCCCTTAATGGGATGATAGATGATATTCTTAAACTTGAAGATCCAGACTTCAAATCGTTAGTCGAAACACGTATTCTATTAGAACTTAAAACTGCCAGACTGGCTGCAATAAGGCGTACAGATAGTGATCTTAAAAAAATGCGACAAGCGCTAGACGCTTACACAGAAAAAGTAATTAATGGTGAAGATGCGGTTCAAGAAGACTTGCTCTTTCACCTTGCCATTGCAAAGGCATCTGGTAATAGTACAATGAACAATTTCATGCTGATTATTACTCCAGAAATTATTACAAATTTTGAAAAATATCATGTTTGTGATTCCGGAATGTCACAATCGGCTATAGAAGAGCATGAGAAAATCTACCTCGCAATTGAGCAACAAAATCCTCAAGAAGCAAAAGCAATGATGAAAAAACACTTCAAAGCACTGTATCAATATTGCTATAATATTTAAGTGACGAAATACGCTTTCGCGAAAGCGTAAAACTCAAGAAAAGACTGAAAAAATTGAACGTCATCTACGCATGGCTAGGGTGATTTTTTGCCTTATTTAAAAGAATTAATTAGATATAAAATTATAGTTTATGAAACTTAAAGGACTAAGATGGTGGGTTGTAGGGCTTATTGCACTGGCAACTGTTATTAATTATATAGACCGTCAAGCTCTAGTTGTTTTATGGCCTAGTATAGCAGAAGATTTATATCCAGATAAGACTACAACAGAGAGAAAAGAAATCTACGCTTTGATATCGGTAGTTTTTATGTTTTCATATGCTTTTGGACAATCCATTTTTGGGAAAATCTTTGATAAAGTAGGGACCCGATTTGGTTTTGTATTATCAATTGGATTTTGGTCTATCGCTACAGCACTACATGCACTAGCAAATGGAGTATTGAGTTTCTCAATCTTCAGATCAATATTAGGAGTTTCTGAAGCCGGAAACTGGCCTGGAGCGGCCAAAGGAAATGCCGAATGGTTTCCAGCCACAGAGAGAGCGTTTGCACAAGGATTATTTAATTCTGGAGCGGCTATAGGCGGTATCGTTGCAATCCCCACGATTGCTTTTTTGACTGTTTATTTTAGTTGGCAAATGATATTTGTAATCATCGGTCTTATAGGATTGTTATGGTTAGTTCCTTGGTTAATTTTAGTAAAAGCACCACCTAAGAGTCACCCGTGGTTAACAGAACTAGAAAAGAAGCATATTTTAAAAGGTCAAAAAATAAAAGAAGAGACAGAGAAAGATGAAAAACTAAGGGAGTATAACCCTCCTGTAGGAGAGTTGCTATCTAAAAAGCAAAGTTGGGGAGTTATCATTGCCTCCGCGGCGATAGATCCAATATGGTGGCTGTTTGTTTTTTGGATCCCTATATACCTTTCAGAAGTGTATGGTATGGATGTAAAAGCGATAGGTATCTATGGTTGGGTTCCTTATGTAGGAGCTATGTTTGGAGCTTGGTTTGGTGGTTTATTAGCGCAAAATAGATTAAAATCAGGATGGAATATTAATAAAACCCGTAAGATGGTAATTACTCTTGGTTGTATTATTATGCTTCCAGCACTTCTTGCTTTGTCAAATCCAGGATCACCTATAGCAGCTGTATTGATTATGGCAGTAGTGCTCTTTGGGTTTCAAACAGCAATAGGAAATGTACAAACACTACCAAGTGATTTGTACGGTAAAAAGACAGTAGGTACACTTTCAGGCTTTGCAGGAACAGCAGCAAAACTCACAGGAGCAGGTCTCGTTGCACTAGTGCCTAAATTAACAGTAGGCGGTAATTATACACCAGCATTTGTAATAGGCGCAGCATTAGCATTTATAGTAATAGCAAGTGTATGGATATTGATTCCTAAAATTGAACTTCTTAAATCAAATAGATAATAATAAAAAGTAAAAATTAATATTATGAGTAATAAAGGAAAAGTAGCTATCATAACTGGAGCCACAGGAGGAATAGGATTTGCAGTAGCAAAAAGATTAGGCCACGATGGATATACCGTTGTAATTAACGGAATTCAAGATGAAGATGGTGCAAAAAGACTTGAGGAGCTTAAGGCAGAAGGTATTACTGCCGAGTATTATGGCTTTGACGTTACTAATGATGAAGCAGTAACAGAAAATATCAAGAAAATAGGTGAGAAGTACGGTAAGATAGATGTACTTGTGAACAACGCAGGAGGACTAGGTGGTCGTTCAAGATTTGAAGAGATGACTACAGAGTTTTACAGATTTGTAATGGCGCTTAACTTAGACTCAGTATTCTTTGCTTCTAGAGCAGCAATACCATTCCTTAAGAAAGGAGATCACCCTACAATCATTAACTATACTTCTAACGCTGGGTGGAATGCTGGTGGACCAGGAGCTGGGATTTATGGTACTTCCAAAGCTGGAGTGCATACAATCACGAGAGCACTAGCAAAGGATCTAGCTGAGTATGGTATCCGTGTGAATGCAGTATCACCAGGAACTATTGATACACCTTTCCACAAGCAAATTAAAGAGACTAAGCCAGAAGTGTTTGCTTCATGGGCAAATAATATTATGTTAGGTCGTCTTGGACAGCCAGATGATGTAGCGGGTGTAGTATCATTCCTTGCGAGTAAAGATGCAGCCTTCTTAACTGCCGAAACAATTCAAGTAGGCGGTGGTCAAGCATTAGGTATTTAATAAAACATTATATTCTTAGAATATGAGTAAAGTAGTCACTTTTGGTGAGATTATGTTACGGCTCTCGACAGAGCGATTCTTGAGATTTTCTCAAGCCAAAACCTTTGGGGTAACCTATGGTGGAGGCGAATTTAATGTAGCAGTCTCACTTAATAATCTAGGCGTCTCTGCAGATTTTGTTACTAGGCTTCCTAGTAACGAGATAGGCGATACAGCTCTTCAAGAAATTAAGAAAATTGGAGTAGGCGATAAGTATATTAAAAGAGGAGGTGATAGACTAGGGATTTACTTTCTAGAAACAGGAGCCGGAACAAGAGCTAGCAATGTGGTATATGATCGCGCTGGTAGCTCTATGGCTACTATTACAAAAGGATGTTTTGACTGGGAAAAAATATTTGAAGGTGCAACTTGGTTTCACTGGAGTGGTATTACTCCAGCAATATCAGAAGCAGCAGCGCTAGAGTGTCTAGAGGCTGTAAAAGTCGCAAGTAAGATGGGGCTCAGCATCTCTACAGATTTAAATTACCGTTCAAAACTTTGGAAATGGGGCAAGGAGCCTAAGGAGGTAATGCCAGAACTTCTTAAGTATAGTAATTTAATACTAGGAGATATAGATACTGCTTTTTTTATGCTAGGTGAGGACAAAGTAGGACCTAACTATCAAGATGAAAAATCACTCCCTGTTTTATATGATAAGCTTTTTAAACTATGCCCTAACCTCAAGCAGGTTGCGACCACATTAAGATACTCTGTGAGTGCATCTCACCAGCGCATAGGAGGATTATTATATGATGGTGAGCAAGTGTATAGGGCACACATTCAAGAAGTAACGCCCGTAGTAGACCGTGTAGGGAGTGGAGATGCATTTATGGGCGGTCTAGCCTTTGGACTCATAGACGACCCTATAAACAAGCAGCGTGCAGTAGATATTGCTGTAGCGTCTTGTTGTTTAAAACATACCATTTATGGTGATTACAATTTGGTCTCTTTACAAGATATAGAACGATTTATGGATGGAGATCAATCAGGAAAAGTTTCAAGATAATTATGGCAAGATTTACAAGATTAGAAGTAGCACAAGCGATGAAAGACACGGGAATTGTTCCTTTGTTTTATAATGAATCTGTTGAGGTAGGCAAGCATATATTACAAGCTTGTTACAGCGGTGGTGCTCGAGTAATAGAGTTTACAAGCCGTGGTGATAATGCACATAAGGTATTTGATGAGTTGTGCGCTTTCGCGAAAGCGGAATTACCTGAATTAATACTTGGCGTAGGTAGTGTTACGGACGCAGCAGCAGCATCTCTTTATTTGCAGTTAGGAGCAAACTTTGTGGTAACTCCTGTATTGCGTGAAGATATCGCCTTGGTGTGTAATAGAAGAAAAGTGCTATGGTCACCAGGTTGCGGATCACTTACAGAAATTGCCCGTGCCGAAGAACTAGGCTGTGAGATTGTAAAATTATTTCCAGGAGGTATTTATGGAGCCCAGTTTGTAAAAGCAATAAAAGGACCATGTCCCTGGACCTCAGTGATGCCTACAGGCGGTGTTTCTCCTACCAGAGAAAGTCTAGAAGAATGGTTTAATGCAGGAGTAACCTGCGTAGGACTAGGTTCAAAACTCATTGCTCTAGATGAGAATGGAGCATGGGATTATAAAAAAATAGAAGAAAAGACAGCTCTGGCTATTGATTTAGTAAAAGTTATAAGAGGTAAATAAGAGCATCATAAGGCTCACAATTATTTGAATTAGTTTGTTTATTTACATTTAGTTTGTATTTCAAAGGGTATCGAGAGATACCCTTTGTTTTTTCAAATTAGTCTCTCTATAGATGATGATTTTCAAGAAATAATTTTCTGGACATAACAAAGTTCTACAAGAAATTTTATTGGATAGTTTCCTTACTTGTTGATTTATGTATTTGTGATTCATAGTCATTAGTCTTTACATCTGTATTGTATTGCTGTGTTGTAAACTTTTTACTAAGCTTTTGCGAAAGCGTTTGTCTAAGAACATATTTCTACGAGTGATTTTTTTCAAATAAAAAGCCCAACTTGTTTGAAGTTGGGCTTAATTATTAATCTAACTATTTATTATTCATCCTTAACATCATATCTGTCTAGCATCATAACTTTATCCCAAGCAGCGACAAAATCTTTCAAGAATCGCTCATTTCCATCATTGGCGGCATATACTTCTGAGATGTTCCTTAACTGAGAATTTGAGCCAAATATCAAATCACAACGGGTTGCTGTATATTTTATATCTCCTGTAGATCTCTCTCGAACATTGAATAATTGTGCATCATTAGTTTGAGGCTCCCACGCATAATCCATACTCGTTAATACTTTAAAGAAATCATTAGTTAAATGTCCTGGATTTTCGGTAAATAAACCGTGCTTAGAATAATCAAAATTTTGATCTAACACTCGAAGTCCTCCCACAAGAACTGTCCATTCTGGAGCATTGAGCGTTAAAAGCTGAGCGCGGTCTAAAAATATACGTTCAGAAGGAACATGAAAACCTACCTTATTGTTATGATAGTTTTTAAAGCCATCTGATACTGGTTTAAGCCAATCAAAACTTTCTATATCTGTAAGTTCTGGAGTAGTGTCATTTCTACCGGGAGTAAAAGGAACTGATATAGTACTACCCGCATCTTTAGCAGCCTTTTCTATTCCTACACAACCTCCTAAAACAATTAGGTCAGCAAGTGATACCTTTCTTGGGGTATCCATTACATTAAATGTTTCTTTGATTTCCTCTAGAGCTTTAATGACATTATTTAATTCACCAGGTCTATTAAATAGCCAACTTCTTTGCGGTTCTAAAGCTATGCGAGCACCGTTTGCTCCACCTCTTTTATCAGAATGTCTATACACTGATGCAGCAGACCAAGCAGCGTTTACTAAAGCAGTAACAGAAAGATTACTTTCTAAAATTTTTGTTTTTAGAAAGGCTATGTCAAAATCATTGATAGTATGTTCAATCAGTTTAGGGATTGGGTCTTGCCATAATAATTCCTTTTCAGGAACCTCAGGTCCCAAATATCTATCTGTAGGACCCATATCACGGTGAGTAAGCTTATACCAAGCCTTTGAAAATGCCTTCGTAAAGTACTCAAAATCATCCATGAATTTTTTACATACTTCCCTGTAAGCAGGGTCTACCTTTAATGCTATGTCAGAAGTCATCATCATTAAATCGTTCATTTTTCCCTCTATATGTGCATCTGGAGTTTTTGGAGCATTAGGGTCTATTGGAGTCCACTGTCCTGCTCCTGCAGGGCTTTTGATTTGTTTCCATTCATACTTAAATAAATTTATTAGGTAAGTGTTGTCCCATTCTGTAGGGTTAGGTGTCCATGATCCTTCAATTCCATTAGTCATTGTATCTGCACCATTACCACTTCCTACTGGATTATGCCACCCGAAACCTTGAGCCTCAATAGGTGCCTTTTCTGGAGCTGCCCCTATTTTTTCTGGATCAACCATTCCGTGACTTTTTCCAAAAGCATGTCCTCCAGCAATAAGTGCCACGGTTTCTTCATCATCCATCGCCATACGCTTAAATGATTCTCTAATATTTCTAGCAGAGTCCATTGCGTCCATATTTCCTCCAGGACCTTCAGGGTTGACATATATTAAAGACTGGTGTGTCGCAGCCAAGGGGTTTTCTAAATCATGATATTCCTCCTTTACATCTCCTTTCCAACGCAAATTATTGTTTACCATTTCTTCTGGATGGCCTACATGATTACCCGTAGTTTGTGATTCATCATATGCCTTACCATTCCAAAATTCTGGTCCCCAGTACGTACTGCGGTCTGGTTCCCAAGCATCACGTCTTCCACCTGCAAAACCATAGGTAGGGAAGTTCATTATTTCTAGCGCACAATTACCTGTAAGCATAATAAGGTCTGCCCATGAAAGTGACGCGCCGTATTTCTTTTTTATAGGCCATACAAGCCTTCTTGCTTTATCTGTATTACCATTGTCCCACCATGAGTTAATAGGTGCAAATCTCTGCATCGCTTGTGCACCACCTCCACGACCATCTGCTATACGGTAAGTACCAGCCGAATGCCAAGCCATACGTATCATTTGAGGACCATAGTTATTGTAATCTGCTGGCCACCATTCTTGATGAGTGACAAGCATTTCTTTAATATCTTTTTTTAATTCTTGAAAGTCAATTTTATTAAAAGCTTCCTTATAGGATTGATCACTTAGGGGATTTGCAACAGGCTGCTCTTGATGAAGCAATTCTACTTGTAATCTATTAGGCCACCAATCATCAATTTGAGGGGAAGTGCCAAATGCACCACCAATACGTGTTCCACGAAAAGGGCATTTTTCTAAGTTTTCTGGATTGTCAAAATCTTTCATAGTATTATTTTTAGTCTAAGGAAATTAATGATTGGAGTCTAAATTCAACAATAATTGTAATTTATTACCGCAATTCATAAAACTAAGTAAGTTTGGTTTTTCAAATCATACCGTCAAGTTAAAATAGTTTTAAAGTGATCATAATTTCTCACAATTATTTAAAAATTTAATAACGAAGATGACAATAGTTAGTGTTTTGTTAAATAATTAAGAAATTACTTTCATTAGTGAAAATCATATTATAGCAGCGGAACTACAAGATAAATAATAAGCAATTTGTGTTGTCAATTTTATAGACGCGATGCCTTTTAAGATTCTAATCAGTATTACAGTTGTAAGGTATAAGTTGTACTCTTAACTATTTTCAGAATTGTAAATAAGACTATGTTAATTACTATTTACCCTATGAATTTTCACAAAAATTGTATTTCTCATATATAGATAAAAACGAATATTGATTTTAGTTTAAAAACATACTATATATTTACAGGTTATTAAAACATAGTGTTTTGTGCAGCGCTAACATAAAATAAAAGTCAAATCAATCTGGCGATTTATGGATAACCTAATTACGTTTGCAATTACCGTATTTACGGGCTTTTTTGCTATAACAAATCCAATTTCAAATATGACCATCTTTTTGTCCCTCACAGAGGGAGCAGATAAAAAGACAAAGCAAAATATCAATAAAAGAGCAAACATTGTTGCTTTTGTTATTGTGGCTGGTTTTGTGTTATTAGGCAAATTCATTTTCGAGTTATTCCAAATAACAATACCGGCTTTTAAGATATTTGGTGGGATTTTAGTATTTCTTATCGGTTTTGATATGTTGCAGTCTAAGAAGGTAAACGTAAAGCACTTAAAAGAGGTAGATGTAGATGAGAATATAGCAATCTCACCTTTAGCTATCCCAATTATTGCAGGTCCGGGTACAATTGTAACTGCAATGAATTCAGTATCAGATGCAACTTACATGGAGATAGGGGTTGTGATTTTGATTTTTGCTGTTATGTGCATGTTGATGTACATGACATTTAGTGCCAGCAATCTTATTGTTAGGGTTTTGGGTAATAATGTAATCTCTGTAATAGGTAAGATTATGGGGTTGATAATAGGGATTATTGGCACAGGAATGATCATAGAAGGAGTAAAAATCTCTTTTGATTTGATGCCATAAACTGTTAGCTGCATTAATTGTACAGATAATGATATAAGTGCAATTAATAGCTGTACTGCTTAACTTTTGTCATACATACGATTTCTATAGAAAATATGAAAAAGATCTTTCTATATGTTCCTCTATTTCTGTTATTTATAGTAACCTTTTGTTCTTGTAGTGTATTACAATGGCGTAAGTCTGATCAAGAGATTCATGAAAAGTTTACTGCCTTAAAAGTTGAAAGTAACATCTCATATTTTCAAGTTGATAGTCTTGATTTAAAAGTTCGTATCCAGGAGGTTACTACCGCAGATAGCGATGTAAATCTTGTTTTTTTTCATGGAGCACCTAGTTCTATCGCTGCCTGGGAGGGCTATATCTCAAATAATGTTCTCATTAAAAATGCACATATTTATGCAATAGACAGGCCTGGCTCCGGCTACTCTAATTTTGGTAAAGAACTCCCGTCTATTGAACGTCAGGCCCAATTAATGGCCACTATTCTTAAAGAAAAAGGAATAAAAAATATTATAGCTGTAGGCTCATCTTACGGCTGTCTCTTATACACATCTCCGAGCCCACGAGACGGACTCCTATCTCGT
>OJBP01000606.1_pt1 | contig 16973 bp, 5 predicted proteins | sample 1590691 | NCBI WGS metagenome assembly OJBP01 (sample SAMN05416848, study PRJEB24817) | seawater metagenome | isolation source: Sea water | place: Canada:Atlantic | collected 2013-07 | reverse complement strand
CGAGATAGGAGTCCGTCTCGTGGGCTCGGAGATGTGTATAAGAGACAGCCCATGCAGAGAGCTTTAAAATGGCTGGACCGCTCATTCCCCAGTGGGTGATAAGTAAAGGCCCTTCAGATTTTTGTTTGGTTCCTAGCACCCTTACAGTGACATTAGTTGCCAGCCCCATGAGACCCTCTATCTTTTCATCTTTAATATTAAATGTAAAAAGTGATGGCACTGCATCTGTGATAGAGTGACCTAGTTTTTGCAATAATGACCACATTTTAGGATTACTTCCAGTAGTCATCACAAGGTGATTGCATATAAAACCCCCTTTATTAGTCTTTACATAAAACGAATCTTCATTTGAAATTCTCGCTTTCGCGAAAGCGGAATCAAAACCAACATCTTGCACAGAATGATTAGTAAGCACTTCTATGTTGTGATTACGAGCCTCTTTTAAAAAACAATCTACAATGGTAGATGAAGAATCTGTGATGGGGAACATTCTCCCATCTTCCTCAATTTTGAGTTCGACACCTCGCTCTTCAAACCAAGCAATAGTATCACCAGTCATAAAAGTGTGGAAAGGCCCTAATAATTCTTTCTGTCCTCTAGGGTATTTTTTCGAAAGTTCTTTTGGTATAAACTCTGCATGCGTGACGTTACATCTCCCACCACCAGAAATTCTCACTTTAGTAAGCACTTCTTTTCCTCTCTCTAGAATAGCAATTTTGAGTGTCGGCTGTTTTTCTGCTATGTTAATTGCAGTAAAAAAACCAGCGGCACCACCACCTACAATAAGGACGTCAAATTTATTCATTTACAGTATTTGGTATGACACGAATGTCAAAATTAAGATGAGTTTTAGGGCTCAGAATATAAAACTCCCAAGCCTTTAATGGAATTTCTTGTGTCTCGCTTATGCCAAAATCTTCACCAGTGAGCACATTGACAAAAGCTCCAGACAGCGGCATTTTAATGTTTATTGATGTACTAGAAAAGTTACCTATAAACAAAAGCTGATCACCTTCTTTCTCTCTGCCAAAGGTAAGTATCTCAGGATTGCTAGCTTCTATTTTAATAAGAGAGGCTTTAGTTTTTCCGCCGTGTAGAGATTTACGATTATTCTTTAACTCTCCTAATTTTTTAAGCAATTCAAAGTAACTTCCTTTCTCCTTTGGAATACTGTCCTTTTCAAAAAACTGTAGTCTTTTATCCAGATCATATTCTTGCCCACTATATATGAGAGGCATGCCAGGCAACATATAGGTAAGTGCGGTAAAGATCTCTTTATTGTCTGGCATGCGCTCACCTAGCGTTCCTGCCCAGCTATTTTCGTCATGATTTGTAACAAAGTACATATTCATATCATCTTGAGCTAGCGTTTGATCATACTGCGCGAGTAGTGTCCAGAAGTCATCTACACTTTTTTCTTCTTTGGCTATTTCATTAAGTAAATGATGCATCTGCCAGGCGTAGTGCATATCAAAACCATTTGCCATAAGATCTTCTTGCTCTGCTTCTGCCAGCATAAAGAGTGGTGACTTTATTTTTTCAAGAGAATCAATTGCTCTCTTGAAAAATGGCACTGGCACTTTATGAGCAACATCCATTCTAAAACCATCAACATCATGTTCTTGTACCCAGTAAGATAAATCTGCAATCATCTCATCGCGCATTGCTTGATTATCGTAATTAAGATCTGCCACATCAGTCCATCCCCACGATTTCCCGGTTACTGGATTTATAGGGTCAACAATCTCTCCTTTATCATTTTGAGTATACCATTCTGGGTTTGCTTCAATCCATGTATGATCCCAACCAGTATGATTAGGGACCCAGTCAAACACAACCGCTATTCCATGCTCATGAGCAACCTTAATCATATCATCCACATCTTGCAAAGTCCCAAACTCAGGATTTACTTCTCTAAAATCTGAGACAGCATAATAGCTCCCCAAGCTTCCCTTTCTATTAGTTTCAGAAATAGGAAAAATAGGCATCACCCAGAGTATCTTGATCCCAAGTTCCTTTAATACAGGCATATCTTTTGTAAAAGATGTAAAAGTTCCTTCGGGGGAATACTGCCTTATATTCACTTCATAAATTACGCCTGACTCTTCCATGGTTTCAGCAAACTGAAAAGAGGTTTTTGATAACGCTTTCGCGAAAGCGGGAGTTTCATTTGAAGTATTGAATTCACAAGAACATAGTGTCGTAACAATTACAGCTAAGCTTAAAAAATGCTTTTTCATAAGTTTCCATTTTGTGTGAAATTAGGCTAATAATACAATCTAATCAAAGTTAACCAAATGCTATGCAGATGGAGTGATATATGACTTAAACACAATTTTGAGTAATTATATAAAAAAACTTGAGCTATTTAAATCACAATATGACAATCAAAACCGCCAAATATTATGGTATTCTTACAAATCAACCCTTGTTCACACGAAATCGTTTTCGTAACTTTATGGGGGTACACACACTATCTTAACATAAAATTTGCATATTTTTAACCCTTATAAAGTGTACAAACACTCAAATAAACTAAGCAAACTAATTTTAAACAAGATTCTTATGAAGAAAGTAATACTTAAAAGTATGCTCTTGTTTGTTGCAATTCTCTTTGTAGGAATTGCCCAAGCCCAGACGGTGACTGGAACAGTTACTGAGGAAAACGGCCCATTACCGGGAGCAAATGTTATTGTAAAGGGTACTTCAAACGGTGCAACTACCGATTTTGATGGAAACTACAGTCTTAATAACGTACCAAACGATGCAACACTCGTTTTTAGTTACGTAGGTTATGCTACGCAAGAAGTAGCTGTAGGTGGAAGAAGCACAATTAACATTGCTCTTGCTTCAGATAATGCACTTGATGAAGTGGTACTTATCGGTTATGGATCAACAACTATTAAGGATGCCACAGGATCTGTTGCCGCTGTGACTTCTGAGGAATTCAACCAAGGTGTTATCCAGTCGCCAGAAGAACTTATTCAAGGTAAAACTGCTGGTGTACAGATATCTCAATCTTCTGGAGAGCCGGGAGCAGGGATTTCTATAAACATACGTGGTAATAACTCTATCCGTTCGGGTAACAACCCACTATTTGTAGTAGATGGTATACCTCTAGCTGGAGGTGGAGCACCTTCTAATGGTGTAGGTGGTGTAGGATCTGCTAGTGGAGGTAATCCATTAAGTTTCTTAAACCCTAATGATATTGAAAGTATTTCTATTCTTAAAGATGCTTCAGCTACTGCAATCTACGGATCTCGTGGAGCAAATGGAGTAATCATTATACAAACTAAAGGAGGACGTGGATCTTCTGATGGTGTATGGGAGATTAACTCTTCTGTAAGTCAATCTAAAGCTCAAAACAAATATGATCTTCTTGGTAGAGATGAGTTTTTATCCGAAAGAATTGCTCGTGGAGCACAAAACATTGTTGACTTCGGAGCAGATTCTGACTGGCAAGACTTTTATACACGTACTTCTTACTCAAGAAATACAGATGTAAGTTATTCAAAAAGTTATACAGGTGGTAACGTACGTGCTTCAATAGGTTATGGTAATACTTTTGGAATTGTTGAAAATTCAGATCAAGAACGCCTTTCTGGTAGAATAAACTTTAGCCAGCGATTTTTTGATGATAAACTTACGGTTACTGGTACTGGGAGTATCTCTCGAGTAAACAGACAACTTGCGCCTCTAGATCAAAGTGCAGGATCAACAGGTGATCTGATAGGTGCTGCTTTAACAACAGACCCAACAAGACCTATTGATCCAAATGCATCATTTAGTGGCAACATATTGAATCCTGCAAACCTACTAGCAAATTACTTAGCTGAGTCGCAAAGTGATCGTGCATTAATAAATCTATCTGCAGATTATGCATTTACTGATGAGTTTAGTGCTAAAGTAACAGTAGGTTATGATGATGTAAGTTCACAAACAATAAGTGCTTTCTCTTCTAATGTGGCAGGATTAAATGATGTGAGTGGTATAGGTCGAGGTGCTTATAATACACTAGAACAACAAAACTCACTTCTTGAAGCTACACTTAACTATAAGAAAACGTATGGAAATATTGAAGTAGATCTATTAGGAGGTTTCTCTTATCAAGAATTTGCGCGTAATGGAATATTTGCTCAAGGTGCAGGATTTTCTTCTGATAACCTAAACACAATCCATGGACAACTAGAAGATCAATTTGGTCTTACAGCAAACAGCATTGAAGGAGGATACCAAGCTTTTGGTTATGGTGTGGATGGAACTTTTCTTAGTAGAGTTTTTCCAGAACTAGAAACTGGTCTTACACTACCAGATACATTCCAACGTTTAATCCCTGCTTACACTGCTGGTATATTTGATAACACAGATGAGTTACAATCTTACTTTGTAAGAGCTAACATATCCATTTCAGATAAATACTTATTTACTGGAACTTTTAGAGCAGATGGATCTTCAACCTTTGGAGAAGAAGAACGCTATGGTTACTTTCCTTCTGGTGCTTTTGCATGGAAGCTAGATCAAGAAGACTTTGTAGGTGACAATATTTCTACTCTTAAACTTAGAGTAGGAGCTGGTATTGTAGGATCTCAAGAAGGTCTTGGTTATGGATTATTTACACAAAGAGAAGGTGTACAAGGCGGAGAAATAGGATTTGACTTAAGAGTACTTGCAAATGGTGCTCCTGGTACTGAAATCTTAGGGGATGCAAACCCTTTCCTTAAATGGGAAGAGACTACAGACTTTAACGTAGGTGTAGATTTTGGTTTCAATGATGATCGCCTTAGTGGATCATTTAACTTATACAGAAAAGAAACTAATGATCTATTACTTGCCACTGAACTTGCTGCTCCATCAAACGGAGGAACGGTTTTTAGAAACTTAAATGATGGTGTTGTTATAAACCAAGGTGTTGAACTTGCTCTTAGTTATGCATTTGTAGATACAGAAGATTTTGGGTTTGATGTAAATTTCAACATTGGATATAACAAGAATGAAGTAAAAGAAACTGTATTTACAATTCCTACAGGAGCTATACGCGGTAACGGCCTTACTAATGCCTTTGCTCAACAGTTACAAGCAGGACAACCTTTATTCTCATACTTCATGGCTGAATTTACAGGATTTGACGGAGAAGGTTTCCCTACTTACCGTGATATTAATGGTGATGGTGTAGGTGATCCAGATTCTGACAAATTCTTCGTAGGAGAAAATGCAATTCCAGCAATAAGCAGTGGTCTTTCATTAAGCGCTCGCTACAAGAATTTTGACTTGTCAACATATTTTAATGGTCAATTTGGCTTCTCTGTATACAATGCATCTGCAAACGCATTCTTTAATGCAAGTGGTTTAGCAATTGGAAAAAATGTGACTCAAGATGTGGCAAACAGCCCAGAAGACGGAGCATCTACAGTTGCAGTATCTACGAGATTTTTAGAAAAAGGAGATTTTGTAAGACTTCAGTCTGCATCATTAGGGTACAACTTCCCATTAAGTGGAGAAGGATTCTTTGATTCATTAAGATTTTCTCTTACTGGTCAAAACCTTTTCTTAATTACTAGCTATAGTGGATTAGATCCTGAGATTTCAGCAAACACTGGGTCTCTTAACGCATCAGAAATTCCTTCTGCTGGTATTGATTATTCATCATATCCAAGACCTCGTACTTTCACCCTTGGTGTAAATGCAAGATTTTAATTAAAAAAAAAGAATTATGAAACGAAACATTAATTTATCACGCACAACACGATTTTTTGTGGGAGCGCTCATGATCGCTGCTACGATTACATCATGTACTGATTTAGAGCTTGAAGAAACGGACTCTGTCATAGCTGACGCGAGGTTTGCAGGTGTAACTGAGCCTAGCTCCTTCTTAGACGGCGTTTTTGGTCAACTTTATGGACAAATAGGAACTCAAAGCAACATTTTTGCTTTAAGTGAAGTAACTACTGACGCAGCATTGATACCTACACGTGGGGCTGACTGGGGGGATAATGGTGCTTGGAGACAATTACACCAACACAACTGGCCAGTTAACCAAAGAGATATCGAGGCTACTTTTCAAGAGTTTAACTCTATTCATTTCAAAGCGGCACAGGTTTTATCAGAACTAACGACTGCAGCCACAACAGAAGATCGTGGAAATGCATTTTTCTTAAGAGCAATGGGAATGTGGGTGATACTTGACAACTTTGCTCAAGTACCTGTAAGAGATCCTGCCGCTCCACTTTTTGATGATGTGGTAGTTTTGAGAGGTCAAGAAGCTGTAGATCAAATTGTTTCTGATTTAAATGAAGCAATAGACGTTCTTCCTGCTGGAGGACCGGGTGCTGGAGGTGGAGAATTTGCCGCACACATTCGCCCTACTAAAGCTGCAGCAAGATTTTTACTAGCAAAAGTTTTATTAAATAAACATATCTACTTGGAAACTACACCTGATAATGCAGACATGCAACAAGTTGTAAGCTTAGTAGATCAGATTGCCGGAGATAGCTATGGAATCGAATCTGGATACTTTAATATCTTCCGCCCAGAGTCTGATAATGAAAGTATTTTAGTCGGAACAGCTGCTACAGATGCTCGTGTTTTTAACGGTCTTCACTACAACAGTTCTAACGTCCGAGGTGGTGGATGGAATGGATTTTCTACGCTAGCCGAATACTATGACCTTTTTGAAGGTGATGAAAATACTAATGTTGCTGGGAGTGGTCAGGAAGAAAGAAGAGGAGTTGTACCTACAATAGGAACTCCATTTACTGGAGAAGATGGAACTGAAGATGTTCTTACACATCCTTTACCTACCAATGCTGATCAAGGTCCTGATGGATTTACAGATGGTTCTTCAGTAGGTGTTGGTTTTTTAATTGGACAACAATACGGAGATACTGGAGCAGCTCTTGAAGCACGTAATGGTAGTGGCCCGCTCAAATTTACAAGAGATTTTACAGATGGTAATGGCGATATCAACCTTATTAACAATAATGAAGTAACTGGAATACGTGTTACTAAGTATAACATTTCTTATGATCAAGGAAGAAATAGAAATCACTTAATTGTATTCAGATACTCTGACGCCCACTTGATGAAAGCAGAAGCAATACACAGATCCGGAGGAGATGCAACTGCAATGATCAATGAGTTACGTCTAATACGTAATGCCACTCCATTAGGTGCTGTTACAGATCAAGATATTCTTGATGAAAGAGGTCGTGAATTATATGCTGAATTATGGAGACGTAATGATCTTGTTCGTTTTGGACAATTCACAAATGATTGGCAACTTAAAGATCCCGCATATGTAGGTGATGATTCGAGAAACAAATTCCCGATTCCTGCATCGCAGTTAATTTTGAATCCAAATTTAACACAAAATCCAGGATACTAAACTCTTGGTAATTTAATTAGCTTAAAAGAGGGTTAGATGTTATCTAGCCCTCTTTTTATATATACAACTTAGACGTACATCATCTTGAAACAGGTTTTTACATTTATAGCTTTAATGTTCTTCATACTTTCATGTAAGGACGAAACAACAGATGTGCGCTTTACACTTAAATCAGATTCAGGTATAACATTCAAGAATGATTTATCTGCTGAATCAGATTTAAATATTTTAAATTATCTCTACTACAATAACGGAGCAGGTGTAGCAACTGGAGATTTTGATAATGATGGATTAATAGACATTTATTTCACTTCAAATCAAGGGTCAGACAAACTATATCACAATCAATCCAATCTTACTTTTAAAGATATTACAGCACAAGCTGGCATCTCTAATGATACTGGCTGGACTACGGGTGTAACTACTGTAGACATCAATAATGACGGACTACTAGACATCTACATATCCAAAGTAGCCTGGCATTTAAAACTTAAAGGGCATAATCTTCTCTACGTAAATCAAGGTCTCAACAATGGCCAACTTACTTTTAAAGAAGAATCAAAAAAATACCAATTAGATCTATCTGGATTATTTACTCAATCTTCATTTTTTGATTACGATAATGACGGTGATCTTGATGCCTATATCATGGGGCATTCGTTATATCCAAATGCATATTTTGGACGTGGAAGTCAGCGCACAAAAATAGATAGTATAAATGGCGACAAACTATTAGAGAATCGAGATGGTGTTTTTATAGACGTTTCCGCGAAAGCGAATATATTTTCATCTAGAATAGGTTACGGACTAGGACTTGCCATAAGCGATATAAACAACGATGGTTATCCTGACATTTATATAGGTAATGATTTCTTTGAAGATGACTATCTCTACATTAATCAAACTGACGGAACTTTTAAAGAGGTCAATACCACAGAAGGAAAGTTAGGTCACACTAGCCATTTTTCTATGGGTAATGATATTGCAGATGTCAATAATGATGGTTTTACTGATATTCTATCTGTAGACATGCTGCCAGAGAATTTAGAAACCTTAAAATCATCTGGAACGGAATTTAACTTCCCTATATTCCAAAATCAGTTACGTCAAGGATATCGACCTCAATTTATGCAAAACACCTTGCATATCAATCAAGGGAAAGAGCAATTTTCTGAAACTGCTTTTTTAAGTGGCATATCAAGTACGGAGTGGAGCTGGTCTCCCCTACTTGCAGATTTTGATAACGATGGTGATAAAGACATATACATTACAAATGGTATCATAGGTGCAACAAACGATATGGATTTTGTGAATTTTATCTCTAACGAAAACATTCAAAAAAGAATAGGAAGCCGCATGACTGATAAAGAGCTTCCGCTATTAGAAGAAATACCACAAAAGAAAACATCAAATTATTTCTTCTCAAATAATGGTGATGGCACGTTTAAGAACACCTCAAAATCCTGGATAAAGAGTACTACCTCCTTTAGTAACGGAAGTAGTTATGCAGATTTAGATAACGATGGTGATTTAGATCTCATCGTAAATAATGTAAATGAGCAGGCGTATCTGCTAGAAAACAAAACGCAACAATTAAAAGATAGCGTGCATTATCTCAAAATTCGTTTTAAAGGATCTCCTCGAAATACCTTGGGTATCGGAGCCAAAATTGAGGTTTACACGCCAACAAACTATCAATATTTTGAAAACTATACTACAAGAGGCTACTTATCTTCTGTAGCACCAGAATTATCAATTGGTTTGGGAGAACACAAGAGTATCGATTCGCTTACTGTTATATGGCCAGATAACAAGACCCAAACCTTGAAAAACTTAAAAACAAATCAACTTATTACGCTAACACATAATGCTTCTTCTGTACTCCCATCTAGCCAAAAGGAAACATTTAAAGCACAAATAACTGATAGCATTATACCTTTCAAACATATAGATAACGCCACGCTAGAATTCAGCAGGAATCCTCTTGTACCTTATGCATCTACTAACCTGAGTAAAGCAATTGTTGCAGGAGATTTAAATAATGATGGACTTGATGACATGGTTGCTCTTGGTTCTAAAATAGGAGAATCTACCACTTATGTACAGACATCCTCAGGTACATTTAACGAAGTACATCTACCGGAGAGTAATAAACATCAAATACATGAGGACATTGATGCTGTCATTGCAGATATAAATGGAGATTCCTTAAACGACTTAATTATAGTAAGCGGTGGGAATGAAATAAAATCTGGCAAGCCTCTTCAACCAAGATTATATATTAATAATGGAACATCATTAACCTATGACGCGACTGCATTCTCAGATATAGCAGTAAACGCATCTACAGTAAAAGCCGTAGATATCGATAATGATGGAGATCTCGATATCTCTATAACTAGTGACGTGGTTCCTCAACAATTTGGCACTACTCCACTGCAATATATTCTTGAGAACAATGGGAAAGGTGTTTTTAAGGATGCTACAACTCAGTACAGCACATCGTTTCAGCATATAGGAAACGTGCGAGATATTCAATGGATCGATATAAATAACAATGGATATAAGGATGCCATAGTTATAGGGCACTGGATGTCTCCTGCAATTTTTCTTAATGATGGAGCCAAGCTTTCAAAACAAGATAATAACCGATTAGAAGCGTCTACAGGATGGTTCAATTCGTTAAAAGTAGCAGACTTTGACAATGACGGAGATTTAGATATCATTGCAGGAAATTGGGGACTCAATTCAAGGCTCACTGCTTCTACAAATCAACCGTTACAGTTATATATTCAAGATTTTGACAGCAATGGAACTCACGACCCTATTGTAACGTATTATTATCAAGGAGAAGAAACTACCATTGCAACAAAAGATGAACTCGTAAAACAGCTACCTCAACTCAATAAGAAATACTTGTCTTATAACGCTTTCGCGAAAGCGAGATTTAAAGAAATACTACCTCAAGATAAATTAAGAGATGCTCAAGTAAAGTCTGTCACAAATCTTGCATCCATGTATTTTGAAAACGATGGAGACAATACGTTTACAGCACATGAGCTACCACTACTTTCTCAAATCTCCTCTGTACATGACATTCTAGTAGATGATATAAATGACGATGGTTATAAAGATGTACTGTTAGTAGGTAATGATTATGAAATAAGTACTCAAATAGGAAGACTAGATGGATCACAAGGCGTTCTGCTTATCAACGATAAAAAGGGCTTCTTCCGCATAGAAAAACAACCAAAATTTAATATTTTAGGAGCCTCTAGAAGCATACAAAAAATTACTATTTCTGGAACCACCTATTACCTTATAGGAAGGAATAATGACACCCCATTATTCATAAGAAAAGACGACTAAACTTTATGGAAACACTACAAAAATATGGGCTTTTATTAATAGCCCTTCCCCTATTATTACTTTCTTGTGATGAGCAGTCTAGCGCAACACAAAAGACAGAGAGCGATACGTTATTTACAGAGATGCCCTCAGATAGTACTGGCATCAACTTTATAAATAACATTAAAAATGAATCTGACTTCAATATTTTTAAATACCGAAACTTCTATAATGGTGGTGGTGTTGCTATAGGTGACATTAATAATGATGGTCTAGCAGATATTTACCTAACGGCAAATATGGGTAAGAACAAGCTCTTTTTAAATAAAGGAGATTTTAAATTTGAAGATATTTCAGCATCTGCAGGAATTGAAGGTAACAAGCCTTGGTCTACAGGAGTAACAATGGCAGATGTAAATGCAGATGGACTTCTTGATATTTATGTGAGTAACGCAGGAAACCTCGAAGAAGATAGTCATGATAATGATTTATACATAAACAATGGCGACCTAACCTTTACTGAAAAAGCAAAAGAGTATAACCTAGCAACTTCGGGATTTTCAACTCAAGCTTCATTTTTTGATTATGATAAAGATGGAGATCTTGACGTTTATATCCTGAATAACAGTAACGTTCCCGTAAGTAGTTTAGGTAACAAAGGACAACGTGACAAACGCGCTCAAGATTGGGAAAGTGTAGGCAGCCAGTTTAGAGGTGTAGGCGATTTATTAATGCGTAATGACGAAGGTGTTTTTACAGATGTGAGTGAAGAGGCTGGAATCTATGGATCTCTCATAGGCTTTGGTCTAGGAGTGATGGTGACAGATATTAATAATGACTTATGGCCAGATATTTATATATCAAATGATTTTTTTGAACGTGACTACCTGTATATCAATAATCAAGATGGAACGTTTAGAGAAGAGATAAAGAAGTGGACCTCTCACTTGTCACTATCAGCAATGGGTATTGATATATCTGATATTAATAACGATGGCCTACAAGATATTTTTATAACTGATATGCTGCCCGAAAATGAGCAACGCGTAAAATCTGTTATGGAGTTTGACGGATACAATGTTTATAAGAGAAAACAACGTAACGATTTCTACCAACAATTTATACAGAATACCCTACAGATAAATAATGGGAATAGTTCATTTTCTGAAACTGCATATCATAGTGGGGTGAACGCTACAGACTGGAGCTGGTCTGGACTCGTATTTGATATGGATAATGATGGATACAGAGATATTTATGTAACTAACGGTATAAATCATGACCTAACAGATCTTGACTTTGTAGACTTTTTTGCAGATAAGCTTATGCGTAGCCAAGCTACAGGAAAAACAAATCCTGTAGATTCTATTATCAATAAAATGCCTATCAAACCTCTGGCAAATTATGCGTATCATAATCAAAAAGACATCACTTTTAAAAATAAATCCAAAGACTGGGGACTTGCTACACCGAGTATGAGTAATGGTGCAGCTCACGCAGATCTTGATAATGATGGTGACTTAGACATCGTGGTTAACAACGTAAATATGCCTTCCTTTATTTACCGCAACAATACGAAGGTTGATAAAAATCATAACTATATTAAACTCACATTTAAAGGAGGTGACAAAAACAAGTTTGCCGTAGGCACCACAGTAAGGCTCTACCACAATAAGCTTTCTGTATTACAAGAACTTATACCTTCTCGCGGATTCCAATCATCTATGGATCATGATATGACTATAGGACTAGGAAGCTCTACTACTATAGACTCACTTCGCGTTATATGGCCTGATGACAAAACACAGCTTTTAAAAAATGTAAAAGCAAACCAGACACTCAAATTATCAATCACAGACGCATCTGAAACCTATGTTCCTGTAAAAAAGAATAAGCCTACATTACTTAAGGAAATTACAAATCCTACACTCATTGCTCACAAAGAGAATAATTATAGTGACTTTGATTTTGAGGGACTCATTGCGAAAAAACTTTCTCAAGAAGGTCCTGCAATTGCAATAGGAGATATAGATAATGATGGCAATGATGATATCTTCATAGGTGGAGCCAAAGGACAAACTAGTATGCTCTATCTTCATAAAGGAAAAGGTAATCTTGTTCCATCTAGTAAAATTACTTTTGAAAAGGCTGCATTATTTGAAGACACAGCAGCCACTTTTGTAGATGTAAATAGTGACGGCTTTTTAGATCTTATTGTATCCACTGGAGGTGGTCAAGTAGATGCGGAGGCTTACTACATTTCTAGACTTTACATAAATAACGGCAATGGAACTTTTAAAGACGCACGTAGTTTACCATCTGCACATCAAAGTGCATCTGTAATTGCATCTAACGACATTGATGGCGATGGAGATATAGATTTATTCATTGGTAGTAGAAGCGTCGCAGGTGTTTATGGTATTGACCCACCGCACGCAATCTTAATTAATGACGGAAAAGGGAATTTCACTAAAGACAATCTACTCTCTAAGCAGCTTAATCCTGCTGGAATGGTAACAGACGCACTATGGATAGATCTTGATGGTGACAACAACAAAGAATTAATAACGGTTTCAGACTGGGGAACTCCTGCTGCATTTAATATCACAAGCGAGTCCATTAAAGTTATAGATACTGGACTATCATCTTATGCAGGATGGTGGAATGCTATACAAAGCGCAGATCTTGACAATGATGGCGACTTAGACCTTATACTCGGTAATGATGGAACAAATGTGCATTACAAACCAGACAGTGATGGCCCGCTTAAAATGTTTATCACAGACTTTGATGGAAATGGCACTATCGAGCAAATCACGACCTACTCAGAGAGTGGTAAAGACTTCCCAATACATCAAAAAAGCGAAATCACATCACAAATAGTTTCTCTCAAAAAGAAAAATCTCAAAGCATCAGATTATGCACAGCGATCTATTGATGAGCTTTTTTCTGAAGACATCTTAGCTAACGCCATTGTAAAGGAAGTTAATACTGCCGAAACAATGATTGCAATAAACGAAGGAAATGGCAACTTTACCATCAAAGCATTACCTACCCGAGTACAACTATCTTGTGTTTGTGGCATTACGTGTACAGATGTAAACAATGACGGTAATCTTGATATTTTAATGGGAGGTAATAATTTTGAATTTAAACCTCAGTACTCCCAGCTTGATGCTGGATATGCTCATGTGTTATTAGGTGACGGTAAAGCAAATTTTGAATGGCAAGATTATACAGACACTGGCTTCTTTGTTCGCGAAGAAATGAAACATCTAGAATCATTTAAGGATGCTCAAGGCAATATATTTCTTGTAGCGGCAATTAATGATGGAAAACCTAGAATTTTCACTGCAAATAAATAATTCATGAGGTGGGGAGTTCTATTAGGTCTGTGTTATCTACTCACTGGTTGTACTAATCAACCAGTACAAGAAGCGCCTGCACTTTTTTTAAATCCTACAAGCACGAGTACTGGAATCACTTTTTCAAACAATCTCACAGAGACCGATAGTCTCAATATACTCGACTACTTGTACTTCTATAATGGTGGTGGCACCGCTGTAGGAGATATTAACAATGACGGGTTACCAGATATCTACCTCTCTGGTAATCAAGTGAAAAATAAGCTCTACCTCAATAATGGCGACCTTACGTTTAAAGATATCTCGGCTAGTGCTGGCGTAGCAGGCAAAAGCTCGTGGAGCACTGGAGCGATAATGTTTGACGCAAACTCAGATGGACTCTTAGATATTTATGTACGTGCCGTAGTAGGCATAAACAATTTCCAGGGACACGACGAGCTTTTTATAAATAATGGTGATGAGACCTTTACAGAGCGCGCTGCAGAGTTTGGCCTTGATTTTCAAAATTATGGAACCACGGCCGCCGTTCTTGATTATGATAAAGATGGCGATCTCGACCTGTATATACTCAACCATGCGGTACATACAGAATCCTCATTTGGTCATGCAGATTTACGTTTAGAACGTAACGAGCAAACAGGAGACAAACTTCTTAGAAACGATGGAAACATTTTTACAGACGTCAGTGAGGAAATGGGCATTTTTGGTGGTATCAATGGGTATGGCCTAGGGATTTCTATTGCAGATTTTAATCAGGATGGTTATCCAGATATTTACGTAGGTAATGACTTTCATGAGGACGACTATTACTATATCAATGAAGGAGGATTACGCTTTCGCGAAAGCTTAAAAGAACAATTCCCACACACTTCAAGATTTTCAATGGGTAATGACGCTTCAGATCTTAACCATGATGGATTCCCAGATCTCATGTCACTCGATATGTTACCAGAAGACGAGAATGTTTTAAAAGCCTCCGAAGGTGATGATAATATCCAAACGCAAAAACTTCGTACAGAACGTTTTGGGTATCACTATCAGTTTACCCGCAATATGCTATTTATAAATCAGCCAGGGTATCAATTTCAAGAACGTGCCCTTTCCTCTGGAGTTGCGGCAACAGACTGGAGCTGGAGCGCCCTCTTTGCAGATTTTAATCAAGATGGCAATCAGGACTTATTTATTTCAAATGGTATCCCAAAACGACCTAATAATCTTGATTTCATTAATTTCATTTCTAGCGGTAAGATTCAAAACAGGCTCAACGAGACAAGGCTTCTAGATAACGAAGCTCTTAATCTTATGCCTGATGGTGCTTCTCACAATTACGTGTATCAAGGAAATGAAGACCTCGTATTTACAGATCAATCTGGAGTGTGGATTGACAAAAAACTTACGGTGTCTGGTGCTTCTGCGCTGGCAGATCTTGATAATGATGGAGACCTTGATGTTGTTGTAAATAACATCAATCAAGAGGCAACTATTTATGTGAACCAAACAGACACTACAGCAACCTTTTTAAAATTAAAGTTTAAATTTTCTAAAGCTAATTCGCTCGGTATAGGTACTAAAGTTTTTGCATATCAAAATGGAACGTTACAGTACAAAGAATTGTATACTGCCCGAGGATTTCAAGCATCCTCTGAGCCGGTTGTTCATTTTGGTTTTAAAAAGAACACTTCAATAGACTCACTTCGTATTATTTGGCCAGATAACAAGCACCAAGTATTATACAATGTTACCACAAATCAAACATTGTCTATATTACCAGAAAACACAACCACTTTTGACTATAGTTTACTTCAAATAAAAAGCAAGCCGCTATTTACTAAAGAACCAAATAATTTAGGAATAGACTATATACACAAGGAAGATGCGTATATAGATTTCAATAGGCAGCAACTAATTCCTTATCAAATATCTGACCGTGGGCCTGCAACGGCAATTGGCGATATAAATGGTGATGGTAATGATGACATCTATTTTGGTAGTTCTAAGTTTATACCTTCGGCCATGTATACTGGAGGAAATAACGCTTTCGCGAAAGCGTACTCAACCCCATTAAAATCTCTTTCAAAAACAGAGGATGTAACGGCTACTATCCTCAATAATGAGATTATCGTAGGTACAGCAGGCGGTGATTTTTCCGAAATGAACGAGGCTTTAGAAAACTATTATTTAAAAGTTTCAGATACCCTAACCAGCGAGATGTCAGGCATGCGAGCTAACACCTCCATCATTATCGCAAGCGACTATGATAATGATGGAGACAAGGATCTCTTTGTAGGTAATCATGCCGTTACAGGTGACTTTGGGAAAATTCGAGCATCGTTTCTTTTAAAGAATGATGGAGGTAAGTTTGTTGAAGATCAAGACAACCCTCTAGGCGAACTAGGAATGGTCACAGATGCCGTCTGGACAGATTTTAATGGAGATGGCGCCACTGATTTAATTGTCATAGGAGAATGGATGCAGCCACTTTTTTATAAAAATGAAGATGGTATTCTTAAAAAAGAAGAAGTACTAGACGCTACGCTCAATGGTTTATGGCAAAGCATACAACCGTTTGATATAGATCATGATGGTGATATGGACTACCTACTTGGGAACTGGGGAACAAACAGTAAGTTTACAGCATCTACAGCGTTTCCCATGACAATGTATTACTCAGATTTTGATAATAATGGGCAAACAGAAACCGTTGTTACTACGGCAAAAGACGGAAACTACTACCCTATTCAAAATCTTCAAGAGCTAGGTGCTCAGCTTGTATTTCTCAAAAAGAAATATGCAAATAATAATGATTTTGCTGGAGACACCGTATCCCAGGTCTGTCTCTTATACACATCTGACGCTGCCGACGAAGAGGATAGTGTAGA
>OJBP01000605.1_pt1 | contig 16986 bp, 15 predicted proteins | sample 1590691 | NCBI WGS metagenome assembly OJBP01 (sample SAMN05416848, study PRJEB24817) | seawater metagenome | isolation source: Sea water | place: Canada:Atlantic | collected 2013-07 | reverse complement strand
CACTATCCTCTTCGTCGGCAGCGTCAGATGTGTATAAGAGACAGACTCTTGGATTAATCTTATTATAAAACTTTTGATGCTGTTTATTTGAGATAAGTAACTGGTCAAAATTAGTATCATAGAGATCATAGTTTTCTAGGAGTACTTTTTTACGTTCCTTTTTATGTAACTCATTATATGAAGATGCGGTAGACAAACCACCTTCATAGAATACCGCTATTATAGTATCTATTTTGAGATATGATCTTTTCTCTAAGCATATAAGTTTTAAAAAAAATGCCCAATCAGATACAATTTTAAGATCGGTCCTATACGTACCATAGCTTTCGAAAAGCGAACGTTTAATAAAGGTAGAAGCGTGACCTAACGAAGTTCTTTTAAAAAAATTAAAATCAATAATTTTTGGATACTTGTTTGTGAATCCATCACCCTTGTCATCTTCAATCCAGAGATTACCATAGACAAGGTCTATATCTCTGATTAGATAATTTTCAACTTTTGAAAACACATCTTCATTGTATAAGAAATCTCCACTATTTAAAAATAAGATATAATCCCCTGTTGCTTGACGAATACCTTTATTCATAGCACTATAAACACCGCTATCTGGCTCACTAATCCAATAGTTGAATTTATCTTTGTGAACTTCAATATAATCAAGACTTCCATCTACAGAAGCACCGTCAATTATGATATGTTCAAAATCTTTGTTAGACTGTGAAAACACACTTGCGCAAGTTTTCTTTAACCCTTTAAGGTCATTTAAATTAACCGTTATTATTGAGACTTTAACCTTTTGCGTTTTAATCATTAATTATTGATGTAAAATAATAGTTGAAATATAATGAATAGTATAGCTTTATTAATCTTAGAATCTATGTCATTTTATGATTTCTCAATCTCAATTTTAAAAAACGAATTCATATCTAGATTGAAAGGTATATTTTTGAACAAATAAATTACCCCATGATTTTACATAAAATTAAGCGTAAAGTAATTCACTTATTAAAAAAGAAATTTGATCTGATTGAAAAATCTGCAATTTCGATGGACTGTGAACGTAGAAAGAAACTACAACTATATTGCGAAATAAATAAAATCATAGATGTAGGTGCAAATAGTGGTCAGTATGCATTAGAACAATTTAAAAGCCTTAATTACAAAGGAAATATTGTTTCTTTTGAGCCTATGAAATCACCATTTCAAACACTTCTTAAAAATTCTAACACATATAATAAATGGGTAGTTATTAATGCTGGATTAGGCGTTACCAAAGAGTCGAAAATCATAAACGTTGCAAAAAATTCATACAGTAGTTCTTTATTGGAAATGCTACCTTCCCATTTAGACAATGCTCCACAATCTGTATATGTTGATAAGGAAGAAATACAGATAGATACATTATCAAATATTTATAAAACTTATTGTTCTGAAAACGATCATGTTTTTCTTAAGATAGATACCCAGGGCTATGAATACAATGTTTTAGAAGGAGGCTTAGATGTTATAGATAAGGTTAAAATGATTCAAATAGAGATGTCTTTAATCCCTCTTTATGATGGTGAGAAAACTTTTGACAACATGATTAACTACCTCACACAAAAGCATTTTAAACTTGTTTCCATTGAGCCAGGATTTTATAGTGAAACTACGGGTCAGTTACTCCAAATGGACGGAATATTTATAAATACAAAACTCGTAAAAATTTAAACCTTTAAACCTTTTTCGCTATTAAATTTGAATAAGTGTAAGCTAGTTTTTTACGGTGAGGAAGCAGGCTTAAATCACTTTGAATATCATACCACTTATAGCCCATGTCTTCTAAAATAGCAAAAAGTTCTTGTACGTAATAGTCGGCATTAAGCGCATTAGCTTCTCCGAATTCAACTATTAAAAGTGGACTAAATTTTGTCAAAAACTGTTGACCTCCTTGCAATACAAATTTCTCCCAGCCTTCTACATCTATTTTGATTACTTTTATTCTCTCAACATCAAGTTCTTTAACTAATGAATCAAGAGTACTTACAGGCACTTTTATCTTTTCTTGTAATTTAGACGGCTCTGGAGCAAAAGAATTCCATGCATCATAACCATTCTTAGAGATGTAAAAATCAAGCTCACTTTTTGAATTAGACAATCCAATATTATGAGTTTGTATATTATCAAAATTATTAGTTTTAATATTCTCGATCAAACGAGAATAGGTAACAGGGTTAGGCTCATAAGCCACAACAAGACCTGCATCACCAACACGTTGTGAAGCTACAAGACTAAACAAACCTATATTTGAACCTATATCTAAAAAGATATCTCCGGAACTTAAGTTAGCCTTTAAAAAATCCAGCTCTAATTCTTCAAATCCATTATAAATGAGCTGTGATAATATACTATCTGAATATAGATTTATTTTAATATTATTTGAAAGTTTGTGCGTAAATGATTTTTCTTTCTTAAAAATCTTATACCAATCTTCTGTTTCTCTCTTTACGAAATCCTTCTCCCTAATAGACACATACTTTGATAATTTTGCAGCTAGCTTTCGGGCAAGTCTATAACTGATAGCATTAAATTTCATACAGTTACTTCTTTAATTTATGTTACTAATACTTCCCCAGTCCATTGCTGGCATTATCACTCCAGGACGACCTCCTGTGTATATAGCATCTACTCCTTTTGTATTTTCTATATCAAAATAAAAAACAAACTTATCATCATTGACAATCCATCTATTGTTGTGAATTCCTACAAGCGGTTTTAATCCATAAGACCCTAGCTTCAATAAATTACTTGGAATTCTCATATTTATAGAGTGTTTACCTTTTGGAATAAGCTCCATCTCTAAAGCTTGGTCATCATGATAAGAACGCCACAAAGTTACTCCGGACTTCATATCTAATAAATCAAAACCAATACGTAGGCCAATCGCCTCCTTTAGTATTTCAAATTCATAATAGACATCAATACTTTTATCAGAATAATACATATTATGATTAGCATTAACTTGGTTTACCGTAAGGGCATTAAGATTAAAAACATCATCCTTTTGATGTTTAAAATAGTCTATTAAATAAGATGATTCTTTTTCTATTTTTCCAACAGCTAAGTATTTATCAATAGCCTTTGCAGTATTCCCTATATAACTTACAGCACCATGTTCTAATAAAACGCATTTACTACAGAGCTGCTGTATAGTTCCCATATTATGACTAACGACTAGCACCGTCCTGTCTCCTGACTGTGAAATATCTTGCATTTTACCAATAGCCTTTTTCTGAAATTCGGCATCCCCTACTGCAAGTACCTCGTCTACCACAAGAATATCTGGCTCAAGAAATGCGGCGACCGCAAATCCTAATCGCACCCGCATTCCGCTAGAATATCGTTTTACTGGAGTATCAATATACATCTGGCAACCTGAGAAGTCTACAATTTCATCAATTTTTCCCAAAATTTCTGCTTTAGTCATTCCCAATATAGCACCATTTAGAAAAATATTTTCTCTACCGGTAAGTTCAGGATGCATACCAGTACCCACCTCTAGTAAACTAGCAATACGACCTCTTGTTTTTATGCTACCGGTAGTGGGACTGGTTACTCTTGAAAGCATCTTTAATAAGGTAGATTTACCGGCACCATTCTTCCCTATAATACCTAGTATTTCTCCTCGTTGTACCTCAAAATTGATACCCTTCAATGCCCAAACATATTCTGAGCTAGCAGCAGAACTTCTGTCATTAATAGCTCCTACTTGTAAGTATGGGTCTTCCTTACCTCTTATTTTGTGCCAAAAACGGTTTAAATCATGAGAAAGCGTTCCTGTTCCTACAAGACCAAGACGATATTGTTTAGATAAGTTTTCAACCTTGAGGATAGTATGGTTCATTTATTATTTTCCTTAAAAACTATTATATTTTCTAGTGACAAATCGTACTTATAATTAAGATATAGAATGTAACTTTTATTATACCAATGCCCCTTATCCACAGTGAGTTCTTCATAATTTAAAGTTTTTGATTTATATCTTCTTTCAAGAATGATACTATTTTCACTAGTGTTTTTTAGATAGTTAATCCTATTATTCAATCCAATTTCTTGTTTAAGGAAGGACGAATTCCTGAAATCTTCCAATAAATTTAAATAATTATCTGAGACAACAACGTTTAGAAATAATACTACTAAAATTATAGAATAAAGAGTTTTTGTTTTTTTTAAAAAATTCAAAAACCAATCCTTTTTTATAATACAAAAATTCAAAATATTGACAAAAAAAATCAATAGCAGTAAAATCTGAATTAGGTTTCCTAGCCTTCCTTCGTTGTAAGATATACCACCCATCGCGTAATTAGGAGTTAATATTATAAGAAATATTGCTCCAACACTAAACAAACATAATTTAATGATGTTGATCGACTTCATCAAATTATTGCTCCGATTAGAATACACAATGAGTATTGATAAAAATATAATCATTACTAGAATCAAAATATCCCCAATATTTAGGAATTGATTAGCTATGAGGGAGACTGTATTCTTTAATGATAAAATAATAGACGCTAAGATATTGCCACCATCTTCAAAATGACTTTGTCTGCTTTTAGAACCGGGACCTAGAATTACTAATAATCCAGATACTAAACTAAAGATTTGAATTATAACTAACTTACTGCAGACTTTACTAAACCTTAAATAAAAGTGTATACTAAAAAGAAAAATTATATAATTATTTAACAAAATAAATATTTCATTATTTCCAATTGCTAATAGAGAAAATATTGAGGTAACCAAAACAGCATATTTCATATTTTGTTTGACACCTAATAACCCATAAATAAACATTAGAAAACAGAGCAAAGAGAATGAATAAACCGTCATTGATGAAATCCAGTAGAAAAATTCGACAGGCAATGGTAATTGTATTATAATTAAAAGCGTCAATAAAAGCGCAGAAATATTCATCACTGAATTATCTACATCCATCTCACTAAAGCTGACAAAACGTTTTATTAGTATTCTTAATATTATAGGAATAGCGATAAAATTAATTAACAAAATTACTTTAAATGTATATCTTCCGTAAATTGGTAGAATACTTATGAAACCATTAATAAATCTACCATTATGAGAAAAAAACCAATCTGAGTAATTCAAGGAAAAATCATTAATACTCATAATCGCTCTGGTATAATCATCTCCAGACAATTCAGCAAATCGAATAATATACAAAAAAGGTATCAATAGAATAATCAATCCTATTAATAAGAAATTTTTACTAATCTTCGTTATTTGTACCATCTATTAATTTTATAAATATCCATTATCAGCTTTGGGACTGTCGTTATGTTAATATTACTTGATCCTGAGTTTGAATTTAGTCTAAGGAGAGGTACTTCTAAAATATTAGAGCGCACAAACTTATCACTGCACTTGAATCTTAATATTAATTCAATATCAAATAACCAACTTGAGAGAAATTCTTCTTGAAATAAAAATGCTAACTGCGAATCAAACATCTTACACCCACATTGTGTATCTCTTAAGGGTGTTTTGAATCCTATAATATTCTTAGCAATTTTCTTAATAACAGAACTCCCTATTTTTCTTAACAAATTAACATTTCCCATTTTTTTTTGACTTCGATATGATAATGCTAAACTATTGCGTGGAGCCAATACTAAATTAGACTGTAAAGAAATTAATTGATTTAATGGTATATCAAGATCCGCATCAATAAAACTAAAATAGCAATAAGATTGAAGGTTTATTGAGTTTAATGCATACTGAATAACTCTCCCTTTTCCAACATTACTTCCCGATGTTAAAATCTGGCAACACTCAAGATGACCAAAATTATTTATTAGAAATTCATAAGTATTATCAGAGCTACCGTCATCGACAAAATAAAAATAAAAATTACTATTATCGAATATAAACTGTTGATAAGAAATAACATCCAATCGCGTAGTTTCATTAAAACAAGGCACTATTACTGCAATTTTCCTCATAATTTCAAGTGGTCTTTGTAATTTATCATTTTGGAAGTATTTATTAATTTAAACGGAAACGGTTCAAATAGAGTAAAAATATTCCCGCACCTACAAGACTAAAACGGCATTGATTAGATAAGTTTTCAATTTTTAAAGTAAACTTCTCCATAAACTATCTGTACTGTATTAATAAAGTACGCCTCAAAAAGGGAACCTTTTTAATTCCTCTACGTATTAAAAGCCAAGTATTGTGTAGCTGTCTTTTATAAGTTTGCCCCTTAGGAACTATACTCTTAGAATCATTAATACACCACTTCAAAAAAGCTAATAACTTTTCTGGATCTAAATATTCAGGTAAATCATTATAATTAAATATTGGTTCTGAAATTATAGAAATATAGGCTTCTTTATCATCATAAATTTCTAAAATATGATCGATTAAATCATCATCAGATTTATAGTCTTCATAAGATAAAAAACGTTTTTTATTAAAATCATTCCCTACTCGTGGATCACCATAATAAACTGGAATGCCCTGGCTTTCCAGAGCATCTGTTAACTTTTCTGTCACATATCCAGGGTAAGACTGATTTTCAAAAGCAAAAACGAACTTATGCAGGTCAACAAACTCACGCTTACTACTAACCGCTCCACCAACATTATTTTTATATTTCCCTCCAGAATTTACTTTCTTCAGAGCATTAAGCTTGTCGAAGAAAGCATTACGTTTTATTCCATTAGGATTAGATACTACCGTACAGCAAAATTGATTTTTCCTATTCCAGATTTCGGATGCCTCACTTTTAGAAATCAACTTGGTTAACACTGCCGTCTTATCTAAAAACAAGTAACCATATGCATAATAAGGAAAATAGTATTGTGTACTACTTTTCGAAAATTCAAATGTTATAGAATAATCTGCTGCAAATCTTGGTGTAACCCTATTCTCTGCAGTATAAAACAATCTCGGACAATTATACTTTAGATAATCATTACCATAGCATGAGAAAAACAAAAAATCAGGATCCTCTGCAATTGTTATATCATAATACCCTGCTAACAACTTTGTAAATAGGTTATTCTCTGGATCAAAACCAGACCAGAAGTCTACAAAGTTGAGTTTTAGTGTTGGCTTCATAAGTCTATACGGTATCTATAAAGGTTTTCTCCGTGTGGTTAAACACCACCAATCCAACAAAGAAAGCAATTAGACTTATTAAAAAACTTGTTATAAAACCTCCAAATGCAATATGATCTGCCCCTAGAAGAACGTTTCTGTATAACTCGATAGTTTGTGCCAGAGGGTTTGCCTCTATAATCCACGCATACGCAGGACTTTTTATCTTGGCTTCACTTAATGGATACATTACCGCACTTAAATACATTAATAAATTAATTCCAAAAGACACCAAAATAGTGAGATCTCTATATTTTGTGGTGAGAGAGCTCAAAATCATTCCAAATCCTAATCCTAACAGTGCCATATTAATTACACAAAAAGGAAACAACCACACTAAGTAAGACGGAGCTATATGTGCATCTTTATAGAAAACAAAATAAGCATAGAAAATAACAAAAATGAGCATTTGAATTCCATACTTAAATAATCCAGAAATAACCTTAGAAGCCGGAACAATAAACCTTGGGAAGTACACCTTACCAAATAGTCCTGCGTTTGCTGTAAAAGTAGTACTACTTGTACTAAGACATTCTTTGAAATAATTCCACAAGGTAACTCCAGCAAGATTAAATAAAAATGGAGGAACAGCCCCAGTATCTATATTAGCAAATGTGTTGAAAACAAGCGTAAAAACCACACTAGTAAATAATGGCTGTATGAGATACCATAAAGGTCCAAGAACAGTTTGTTTATAAACAGTTACAATATCACGCTTTACGAAAAGAACTAGCAAATCCTTATATCGCCATATTTCCCTAAGATTCAAATCTATGAGCTTCCCCTTAGGTTTGATTTCGTAAAGCCAGTCTTCGTCATCTTTCATTTTATCAACCATAAACCCTCTCTACTTACGACCTCTTATCAGTCCACCTAACCTACCTAACAAGCCTCCTTTTCTTTCTTCCTCATGGTACCCGTTATTATAAGTGCCATAGCCGTAGCCATAACCATATCCTGCGCCATAACCATAACCATACTTACGCTTCTGTTGGAAATAGTTGAGCACAAAACTTACATGCTTTATTTGTCCTTTTTCATACTTATCTGTAACCAGACCAAGCATATCTTTTTTTGTATACCCTTGACGCACCATATATAAAGACGCATCCACATAAGGCATTAGCTCAAATGCATCAGAGACAAGACCTAATGGAGGTGTATCAAAAACGATATAGTCATACTCTTCCTTAAGCTTATTAATAAACTCATGCATTGCGTCACTTATAATAAGTTCCGAAGGATTAGGTGGTATAGGTCCAGAAAGAATAACATCTAGATAATCGATACCTGAAGGTTGTTTTACTTCGTCTAGTTTTGCATCTCCTATCAAGTAGTTAACCACTCCTTTATCATTCTCAAGTTCAAAATCATCAAATATTTTTGGCTTACGTAAATCTAGCCCCACAAGCACTGTTTTCTTTTCGCTTAAAGCGAAAACGGAAGCAAGATTCATAGAGGTAAATGTTTTACCCTCACCACTTACACTTGAGGTTACTAATACCGTCTTTGCACCCGTAACTCCTTTCTTCTTGTACATAAACTGCAGGCCAGAACGCAATCCCCTAAAAGCTTCTGCCATTGCAGATCGAGGATGATCACGTACTACGAGTCCAGAGGTACGCTTACTTTTACCTATCACTCCAAGTACAGGGATGGAAGAGCGCTTCTTAACATCTTCAGGAGTACCTATTTTCGTATCTAAAAAGAAGATAATCAACACCAATGCCAACGGAATTACAATTCCAAATGTGGCTGCCATCACTTTATTAAGCTGTGTATTTGGACCTATAGGACCTCTACCCACGTCTTTTGCTTTGTCTATAAATAAGATATCTGAAACGTTTGAGGCTTTTATTATCTCTGCCTCACTGCGTTTTGTAGTGTATAAATTATACGCTTCCTGACTTATGGTAAAACGACGTTGTATTTCTGCAAGTTCTTGTTCTTCTTTTGGAAATTGTCTTAACTTCCTTTCAGCTTGACCTATTTCTCTATTTAAGTTTGAAATTTGCGAATTAATCTGAGATTTACTGGATCTTATATTTTCAAACAATACTGCCTTCTCTGCATCGATACGTCTATCAAGATCTCTAAAAGCGGGGTTACCTTCCTTTGCAGTATATGCAAGATTACTACGTTGTAATGCAAGCTGGATAATACTTGACACCCCTGAAGTGATACTTCCTTCATTAATAAGAGAAACAGAAGGTGCAGGTACGTTTGTATAATCTGTGCGTGTTCTTAGATATTCTTCTAACTGCTTGTAGTAAACAAGTTGTCTTGCTAAGTCATCTTTTTCGTTATCTATCGTCTGTAGTTCTTCACTTATTTGTTCTGCTCCTCCGGATAGTGTGATAGCACTATTTTTATTTTGGAACGAATTAAGATCATTAAGCGCCTTGTCTAAATCAACATTACTTGACTTAAGACTACTATCGATATACTTTATAGTTTTTGTAGCAAATAGATTCTTCTGGCGCAATTGCTCTTCTGTACGCACCTCAATACTCGCATTAAGGTAATCTATGAGTCGTTTCTTATTGGTCCCTACAAGGCTTAACTCTAAAGTAGAACTTCCTCGCGGAGTTTGGGTAACTCCCATCCCACGATATCTTCCTGCGGTTCCATTAAAATTACCCATACTCACAAAGTACTCCTGACCTGCGGTAGGATAAACATCTGTAGCTAGTATTTGTCCTTTTAAGAATGGAGTATCTATGGTGTCACCTAACTTGAAAACCTCATCAAAATCTGCAGATGGTGCAGGTACCGTTGATGGTTTAAGCGTGTTATAATTAAATAATGAAGCATTCCCTCCACTAAAGGGTATAGTAAGCCTCATGCTACCATCTCCTTGATCTACTACAGTAATTCTCTTTCCATATAACTGCGGAAATGAGTCATTAAGTTTTAATTGAAAAGGAGTGTATCCATACACATCCTCAATGGCATATTTGCCTTGTTTTTGGTAATTAATGTAGTACTGTAAGTATTGAACAACACGCTCTGCATGTGTTCTAGATTTAAGCATGATAATGCTAGTTTGTACTTTATCTGTAGTGCCACCCCAGTTGAAAACCAAACTTGTGTTCCCTCCAAACATTTGATTTTGATCATCTTTTATAGAGATCATACTTGTCTCTCTATAAATAGGCACTTTACGCACATTTATGTAATGCGCTATAGAGAAGGCAATAAGCAATGATATTACAAATAACCACCAAAAGCTTAAGAGCCTAAACAGGAATCCCTTAAAATCAAAAAAACCTCCGGAGCTTTGTACGTCAAATTCTTCTTCCATCACTTATCGGGTTGCTAGTAATATTACAGAGGCTAGCGTCGTCACTAATCCTAAGATGGTAGTAAATGCCTGTAGCCCGGTAGTACCTATACCTATAGCCTTTTGAGGTAACGGGTTTACTGTTATAATATCATTAGGTTGTATGTAGTAGTAAGGTGACTGCATCACATCTATAGTTGTAAGATCCACATGGTGTACACGTTGCCCTCCTGGATATTGTCTTATAATAAGTACATCTGTAAGGTCACCCGTAAGTGGCACACCTCCAGCATTTGCTATCGCCTCAAGTATGGATACTTTCTCTGCAAGCACGTTTTGAGTTCCAGAGGCTCCTATCTCTCCTACCAGAGTATATCGTATTCCTGGTAGTTTTACAGTAACAAATAAATCGGCCTCATCTTTTATATAATCGGCTAGAAGTCTTTTTTCTATAATTTCTCTTATCTCGTCGGTTGTTCTACCTAAGACATTAATTTCTCCTAACTCTGGAACGCGGATGTTTCCATGAGTATCTATGGCAAAGCCATCATAATAAAAACCTTCATCAAGAGATACGCCTCCATTGCTGGAAGGATTAAAAAAGTCAACCAATTGTTGATCCAATGCCTTCAAGCGGATACTCAATATATCGCCTATTTGTACTCGGTATGGTGGTTGCTGTTGCTGTAGAGATACAATACTGTCTGTAGCGCGCTCTGTCTCGCGCAAATAGGTGATGTCTTTAAGGGGCACACAAGAAGCTGTACTCGCGATAATTACGAGTAAAAGCAGTATGATTGGGTATCTCATTTATGTAAAGTTAGGCATCACAAATATAGCATTTCATCGATAAAAATAAAACGTTCACAGATGGATGCTTAGTTATTAGCTTAAAATTATCAGAAATTAATTAAAAACAATGCTACGCAACGACTTAAAATCAAGTTATTTCTATTTGTAAGCGTTATTTTTGCTTTCGCGAAAGCGTAAACGCATACCCATAATACTAAAAAACTGGTTGACCACTCATGTGACCAACTAATCGTAAATGGTGCAACGTATTGCATCTACACTATTTCCTGATGAATTACCTCTCTGTAGAAAACGTATCAAAATCTTTTGGTGAACATCACCTTTTTAAAAATATCGCCTTCGGTATTAATAAAGATCAAAAAATAGGCTTTGTTGCCAAAAATGGAACAGGTAAAACCTCTCTCCTTAACATCATAGCAGGACTAGAAGCTCCAGATGATGGACAAGTAGTGAGTAGAAAAGGAATTGTAATTTCGTTTCTACCACAAGAGCCAGACCTGGATCCTAATCTTACGGTGGAGGAAACCATATTTGCTCACGATAACCCTATCCTTAAAACCATTGCAAACTATGAGAAGGCACTTCTCAATATGGAGGATGCAGATGCGTATCAAAAAGCGTTTGACGCCATGGAAGCTGCACAAGCATGGGATTTTGAAACGCAATATAAACAAATCCTATTCAAGTTAAAACTTGACGATATGGATCGCAAAGTTGAGCTACTCAGTGGTGGGCAAAAAAAGCGTCTTGCACTTGCTCAAATGATGCTTACCAAGCCAGATCTAGCCATACTAGATGAGCCTACTAACCACCTTGACCTTGAGATGATAGAATGGCTGGAAGAATATTTCCGCTCAGAGAATATCACTTTATTCATGGTAACACACGACCGTTACTTTCTAGAAAATGTATGTAATGAGATTGTAGAACTTGAGGGTGGCGTGCTTTACAGCTACAAAGGAAATTATGCCTATTACCTAGAGAATAAAGATGCTCGTGTAGCAGCATGGGAGACAGAGACTGGAAAAGCAAAGCAGCTTTATAAAAAAGAATTAGAGTGGATGCGTCGCCAACCTAAGGCTCGTACCACAAAATCAAAGTCTCGCATAGACGACTTTGCAGAGATTAAATCTCGCGCCCATGAGCGTCGCAATGACCACACTGTACAACTAGAGATTAATATGGAGCGTATGGGGAGTAAGATTCTCGAGTTTCTTAAAATCAGCAAATCTTTTGGAGATCTTAAATTACTTGATCAATTTGAGTATGTATTTAAAACTGGGGAGCGCGTAGGGATCATAGGTAAAAATGGAACTGGTAAAACCACCTTCCTTAATATGATCACTGGCGAGCTAGCTCCAGATTCTGGAAAAGTGATTGTAGGAGAAACTGTAAAATTTGGTTACTACACGCAGAAGGGAATTAACATCAAAGAAGGTCAAAAAGTAATTGATGTTATAAAAGAATACGGAGATCACATTCCTCTTAAAAAGGGGAGAACCATTTCTGCTGGGCAGTTATTAGAGCGTTTCTTATTTGACCGCAAGAAGCAATATGATTTTGTAGAGCGATTAAGTGGTGGAGAGCGCAAGCGCCTTTACTTGTGTACTATTTTTATCCAGAATCCTAACTTCTTGATTCTCGATGAACCTACAAATGATCTAGACGTTGTAACGCTCAACGTACTTGAGCAATTTTTACTTGATTTCCCAGGTTGCCTCGTAGTGGTTTCTCACGACCGTTACTTTATGGATAAGATTGTAGATCACCTTTTTGTTTTTAAAGGAGATGCCGTGGTAGAAGATTTTCCAGGTAATTACTCAGATTTTAGAGCTTATGAGGGTGGGATAAGTAACGCTTTCGCGAAAGCAGAAAAAGAACAATCTCAAATAGAGAATAAACAAAAATTTAATGCCTCCATAGGAGAAACCGCTACCGAAACTAAGTCTTGGAAAGAGGAACAGCATACAGGAACGATAACCTTTAACGAGCAGAAAGAACACGCAAAGTTAGAACGTGAGATTGCAAAACTAGAACGCGAGAAAGAAGACAAGCAAAAACTCTTTTTAAATCCTGATCTTACTCAAGATCAAATCACCGAAGAAAGTCTGAAATTGCAAAAAATCATAGATGCGATTGCCTTAAAAGAGGAACGATGGTTTGAATTATCGTCTAAAATGGAAGGATAAGCAATTACAAACGACAATCTTTACCATAATAAAGACCATACAATAGCTCACATTCTATAAAGTGAACCAGTACAAACACTCCATACTCGCTTACCTAAAATGGCTTCCTAAGACGTTCCACCTTCATGGAATACACTCTCCTTTTATTTTTAAACTAGAGAAGGAAGTATTGATAGGAAAGTCGGATCCTGCTATTTCACAAAAAATCAATACCTATAAAAAAGCATTACTAGATAATGAGACTAGTATAGAGGTGATGGACTATGGCGCAGGCTCTAGAGTATTTAAATCTGCTCAACGAGAAGTAAAAGATATTGCTAGGTACGCCGGTGCTACACATAAAAGAGTACTATTATTACAGCGACTTATGGCATACTTTCAGCCTAAAGAAGTGTTAGAACTAGGCACTTCGCTTGGTGTTGCAACTGCGGCACTAGCGATTCAGAACACGGCGCATGTCACTACTATAGAAGGTTGCCCCAATACTGCTGCCATAGCAAGGAAGGAGCTAGATGCAGCAAATGTTACTAACGTAACGCTTTGTGTAGGAGATTTTAATGATGAGATTGTAAAACACAATCACAAAAAGTTTGAATTTATCTATTTTGATGGAAACCACTCTAAGCAAGCCACGCTAGATTATGTGTCATCACTCCTAAGCACAACAACAGACAATACTGTCTGGATGTTTGATGACATTCACTGGTCACCAGAAATGACAGAAGCTTGGGATAACATTAAAAAAATGACAGAGATATCTGCGACCATAGACGCTTTTCATTTTGGGATGGCATTCTTTAGACCACAGCAGGCTAAAGAAGACTTTTACATTAGATTATAATTACACAAAACGAAATAATCTTGACCTAGTTTTCAAACCCATAGCGTTCAAACATCTCTCTTCGCTTTTCTTAAAACCTTATAGTTGTTGTGTCCGAGATAAATTTTTACATAAATTGTGTAACATTTAGACGTTTACCTCTTCTAATAGCAAACCAAACATTCTATGGGCAACCTTATTAAAATCAGAAATATCATTCGTGACTTCCCACTAGGGACAGAGATTGTTCACGTACTCAAGGGTATAGACCTTGATATTGATAAGGGTGAGTATGTAGCTTTTATGGGACCTTCTGGTTCAGGTAAGTCTACGCTTATGAATCTTTTAGGCTGTCTTGATACACCCACCGCTGGATCATACGTTCTTAATGGACGTGACGTGAGCCAGATGACAGATGATGAGCTAGCTGAAGTACGTAACACAGAAATAGGTTTTGTATTTCAAACCTTTAATTTACTTCCTAGAACCACCGCTCTTGACAACGTAGCATTACCAATGGTATATGCCGGAATGTCAAAGTCTGCGCGTAATGCTCGTGCCGAAGAGGTACTTACAGATGTAGGTCTTGCAGATCGTATGGACCACAAACCTAACCAACTCTCTGGAGGGCAACGACAACGTGTTGCTGTAGGTCGTGCGCTAGTAAACAAACCATCCATCATCCTTGCAGATGAGCCTACAGGTAATCTTGACTCAAAAACTGGTGTCGAGATTATGGCACTTTTTGACGCAATACATGCCGCAGGTAATACCGTAATTCTAGTAACTCACGAGGAAGATATTGCAGAGCATGCACATCGTGTAATTAGATTGCGTGATGGAGTCATTGAGAGTGACACTAGAAAAACAGATAAGTAACTACTTATAAAAAATAACATTGAAGCGTCCCTAGGGACGCTTCAATGCATTATATACAGATAGTTTTCTTGTAAAAACCACAGCACCTACTTATCTTCACGTACATAAAAATTGTAAGATGGATTTTTTTAATAACCTCTCCCCTATCACACAAATTGTAGTGAGTATTATAGGAGTTGCACTCTTATTTCTTCTCGTATTTGCAAATAGTAAACGTAACACTACAAATCAACGTGGGAGAAGGACGCGCAAATTTGGAGAAGGTCTCAGTAAGAAAATGAAGGAAAGAGAAAACAAATAACTCTTCTGCTTGCGACTATAAAATTCGCAAGATCTCAATCATGAAAATCGCAATGCAAGAATACAGATGAATCCTATTTATAAAGCAATGCTATTTGGAATACTTATGGCAATAGGTTACATCATCATGAACACCATAAAAAGGAAATCTCAATCTTAAACACCAGTATCATATACTGGCTCACAAAAAAAGATAATGAAAGTATATACAAAGACTGGAGATGCAGGAACGACCGCTTTATTTGGCGGAACCCGCGTCCCAAAACATCATATTAGAATAGACAGTTATGGTACTGTAGACGAGCTTAACTCATTTATAGGGCTAGTGCGCGATCAAGAAATCGATGCACGTAGCAAAGAAATACTCACGCATATCCAAAATAAACTATTCACCGTAGGTGCTGTATTGGCAACAGATCCAGAAAAAATGGTGCTTAAGAATGGAAAGGATAGACTTAATATCCCAAAAATCAATGAGGAAGATATTGAGCTACTAGAAAAGGAAATAGATTGGATGGAAGCATCACTACCTCAAATGACGCATTTTGTGCTCCCTGGAGGACACACCACCGTGTCATATTGTCACGTAGCACGCACTGTATGTAGACGCGCAGAACGCTTGGCAACAGCCCTTTACGAGCTAGAGCCTTTTGACGCACATACTCTTAAATATCTCAACCGTCTTTCTGACTACCTATTTGTGCTGGCACGGAAGTTGTCTAAAGACTTACAAGCAGATGAGGTTAAATGGATACCTACAAAGCTAGATTAAGAGTACAGATTACAGAAACATCAATATTAAGAGGATGGAAAATTTTCGCGAAAGCGTAAACCACCACTTTACAAGGTCTGAAAGCCACGTTCTTACATTTATTTTGAAATAATCACCAATTCACTTGCATTTCTGCCTAGAAAAATTATTTTTGCACAAATTAAAAACACAAATGCTATGTACTGGACACTTGAACTAGCTTCTTACCTAAGTGACGCGCCTTGGCCTGCTACTAAAGATGAGTTGATTGATTATGCGATTAGAACAGGAGCACCACTTGAGGTTGTAGAAAATTTACAAGCTATCGAGGATGAAGGTGACTCTTATGATTCTATCGAAGAGATTTGGCCAGACTATCCCTCAGACGAGGACTACCTCTGGAACGAAGACGAATATTAAAAAAATATACCCGTTAAAACACTAAAAAGTCTCTCTATGAGGCTTTTTTTTTGATTAAATTTACGGGTTCAAGATTGACATAAAACAACACCATATTATGGGATTTTTAGATAATGTATTAAAGATTTTTGTAGGCGATAAGTCTAAACAAGATGTAGGAGCAATTACTCCTATTGTAGCCGAAATCAAAGCCCACGAAGCCGCTTTAGAAAAATTATCTCTAGATAGCTTACGCGAAAAAACAAACGAATTCAAAAGAACGCTAGCCGCTGCGCTTAAGGAAAATACAGACGCTGCCGAAGCGCTAAAAATAAAAGCAGAAGCTACCGAAGCTGTCTCTTATACACATCTGACGCTGCCGACGAAGAGG
>OJBP01000590.1_pt1 | contig 17349 bp, 10 predicted proteins | sample 1590691 | NCBI WGS metagenome assembly OJBP01 (sample SAMN05416848, study PRJEB24817) | seawater metagenome | isolation source: Sea water | place: Canada:Atlantic | collected 2013-07 | reverse complement strand
GATAGGAGTCCGTCTCGTGGGCTCGGAGATGTGTATAAGAGACAGATTATAATATGCGAGCGTTAAAAAAGAGCGCTGTTCAGTTTTTACAGACTGTAATACTTAAAAATGAAGTCATTGAGAGCGACTTTAAAAACACTTTACCCGAAGATTTAATCCTTGATTTTTATACGGCAGCGCATCCCTACGGAGCGTTTGCGATTCCAAAATTAGCCGATGCATCTAAAGTTTTTCACACCAACCCCAAGTTATTTTATGTACCCAAACAAAAGGCGCTTGGTAAGTTTAATGAAACGTATGGAGATGAACTATATATGATTGTTGAGCGTCCTGATGAAGAATACGACGAAGCTATTTTTGATTATGCTGAAGATATTATTAGTACCGACGATGTTTTAGAAGAAATACGAGACGACGAAGAAAATAAAATTAACCAAAAAGCATACATACGAGCTCGTGTGTTCGATATGCTAATAGGAGACTGGGATCGCCATAACGATCAATGGCGTTTTGCCCTGCAAGAAGATGAAGATGGTAATAAAATATACACACCAATCCCAAGAGATAGAGATCAGGTTTTTGCAAACTTTGATGGCGGATTGTTAGATGCGGTACGTGCTTTATTTAGTACGGCTCGTCAATTTCAAGTGTATGGTCCAGAGTTAAAACATACAAAATGGTTTAATAGTGCCGGAATAAAATTAGATCGCGCCTTAGCCGAAAATTACGGAAGAGAAGAGTGGATGGCCCAAGCTAAATACATACATGAAAATGTAACAGATGAAGTGATAGAAAATGCTTTTAATGACCTACCGGAAGAAGTGCAAGATGAAACTGCTGAAGAAATTAAAGAAAACTTAAAAGGGAGGCGTGATAATATTGTAAGAATTGCTTCAGAATATTACGATTATTTCTCAAATCTTCAAATTATAACAGGAACCGATAAAGATGATATTTTTGAAATTACTCGACTTCCTGAAGGAAAAACAAACATTAAAGCGTATAGAATTAAAGACGGTGAAAAAGGTGACCTTATTATTGATAGAACCTTTACCAAAGATGATACAAAAGAACTTTGGATTTACGGCTTAGATGACGATGACGTTTTTGAAGTAAAAGGAAAAGGCAGCCGTCCTATTTTTATTCGGATTGTTGGTGGGCAAAACAATGACACCTACGATATTGAAAACGGAAGTAGAATAAAGGTTTATGATCAAAAAAGTAAGAAAAACACTATTAAAAATAAAGGTGGTGCAGCTTTTAGAATTACCAATAATTACAATTTCAATACCTACGATTACATAAAAGAGAACAAAACCATAAACTTATTATTACCGGCTTTTGGTTACAACGCAGATGATGGATTTTTAATTGGTCTGTCTGATACATTCACTGTTCACGGTTTTCAAGAAAACCCTTTTAAACAAAAACACAGTATTAAAGCTGGATATTACTTTGCTACCGAAAGTTTCGATATTAACTATAGCGGTGAGTTTGCAAACATATTCTCAGATTGGAACTTCTTAGTAGAAGGTCATTACCGCAATCCTAATTTTTCTGAAAACTTTTTTGGCTTCGGAAATGAAACTGTAAACCTTGACGATGAAGATGATCTTGGTAAGGATTACAATCGAGTACGTATAGGAAGTTACGGCGGTGCATTAGGTGTTAAAAAAGACGGTCGCTACGGAAGTACTTTTGAGTTTAAAGCAAAATTTGAAGGAATAGAAGTAGAAGATACCGATGGCAGATTTATTTCAGATATTGGATACCCAGATGCTGAAGAAAGAAAGTATTTTGCTTCAGCAGAAGGAACATACACCTATGAAAGTTATGATAACAAAGCAAACCCAGGTAGAGGAATGCACGCAAGTTTAACCGCAGGAGGAACTCAAAACATTGATGATAGTGATCGTGTGTTTGGATATGTAATTCCGGAGTTGACCTTCTACAATGCATTGACAAAAGACAAAAAGGTTGTTTTAAAAACCAAGGCGGTTGGACATTTTAACGTGGGTAACAACTATGAGTTTTACCAAGGCGCTCAATTGGGTAGAGATTATGGACTTAGAGGATACCGAAGAGATCGCTTTACGGGTCGTAGTGCTTTGGCTGGAGGAGCTGATTTACGGTATAGCTTTAATAGTTTTAGAACAGCCGTAACGCCTGTACAAATAGGAATATTTGGAGGGTATGATGTGGGTAGAGTTTGGGTGCCTAACGATACTTCAGATGTTTGGCATAATAGCTACGGTGGAGGTTTCTGGATTAATGCTGCCGACTTGTTAAGTGGTACTGTAAACGTTTTTACTTCAGATGAAGGTGTTCAGTTTTCTTTCAAGGTAGCTTTTTCAATGTAAAATAAGAATCCTAATATTGCATATGCGTTTCAAAAAGAATTTTCTTTTTTTAATATTAATCACTATAGTCAGTGCCTGTGCCACTTACGAACCTCAGTATAAAAATCCGAAAGAAAAGCCTTCATTTCCTTCAGAAAAAAAAATAGAACGGACTTTTTATTTAGTGGGTGATGCGGGTATTTCTCCACCTAATGGAATGAGTAAAGGGCTTACTATCTTTAATAATTATATAAAAAAGCATCAAACTAAATCAAGTGATCACGCTATCTTTTTAGGTGATAATATTTACGATAATGGAATGCCCGCCGAAGGCCATCCAAATAGAGAAATTAGTGAATATTATATGGACGCCCAATTTAAAGCACTAGAAGACTTTAAGGGGCAAACCTACATTATTCCGGGAAATCATGAGTATTATTCAGGTGGGTTAACGGGACTTAAACGTGAACAAGAGTATGTTCAAAAACATTTAGATTCTTCCGCTTTTCAACCAACTGGCGGATGTCCTTTAGTAAATTATTCTGTTTCAAAGGATGTTGAGTTACTAATTCTTGATACACAATGGTATCTTGAAGATTGGAATACAGACCCAAATTTCAATCAAAACTGTGAGATAAAAACACGAGAAAAACTTTTTATTGAAATAGCGAATGAACTAGAAAAAAATAAAAATAAGACTATTGTTTTTGCCATGCACCATCCTATGTTCACTAATGGAACTCACGGAGGCTATTTTGCATTAAAGAAACATTTATACCCAACACAGAAAAACCTACCATTACCAATTTTATCTTCATTAGTAGTACAAATACGTTCTCAAGGTGGGGTTTCGGTTCAAGATAGATATAACGAGCTTTACAACAAATTGATGAAACGTTTGGGTTCTTTGGCTAAAGAACACGGTAGGGTGGTTTTTACATCTGGTCACGAACACACACTTCAATATGTAGAAAAAGATGGCTTGGTGCAAATACTTTCAGGTTCTGGCGGTAAATCATCATACGCTGCTTTAGGTCAGAATGGAGTTTTTAGTTATGGTGGCCAAGGTTTTGCTGTTTTCGATGTTTTTGAAGATGGTTCTTCTTTTGTAAAATATTATGGTAGAACGGAAGACAATCAACCAAAACTCTTATTTCAGAAAGAAGTGTTTCCTTCTAATAAAACCTATCCCGCTTCGGTATTGCCAAATAATTACTCACCTACTAAAGAAGTTGCTATTTACGAGCAAGATAGCGTTAGTGAAGCACTATTCTTTAAAACTATTTGGGGCGCTAAATACGAAGAAGCTTATACTAATAAAGTGAATGCAAAAATAACTTCATTAGATACACTATATGGTGGGTTGCACGTGATACGCGAAACTGGAAATGAAGAATATGATGCTTTAATTTTAGAAGACAAAAAAGGAAATAGGTACCGCATGCGTGCCATGAAAAAAAATGCTTTGGAATTTTCTCAAAAAATAGTTTTTGAAGAAGATACAGAAACACAAGAAATAGATAAAGAAGACTCTAAAGTTACACCCAAAAATACATTTGGAGTAGATTTCTATACAGCAACACATCCCTATGCGCCGCTTGCGTTACCTAAATTGGCAAAGGCAGCAAGGATTTTCCATAACCAAACAGAACTTTTTTATATACCCAAACAAGAGCAACTAGGGGTTTATAATGAAAAGTTTGGAGACGCTCTTTATTTGCTTACCATAGAACCTGCTGAAAGTGCAAAAGGAGAGCCGCTTTTTGCATATCCAGATGATATTGAAACAGCAGATGATATCCTTATAAAATTACGAAGAGGCCGTGAGGTATCCATAGACGAGGAAAATTTTATACGTTCCCGCCTATTTGATATGCTCGTGGGAGATTGGGATAGAGAACCAGGCCATTGGAGATGGGCAGAATACTTGCGACAAGATAGTGTAAATGTATTTGTCCCAATACCGAGAAATAGGGACGATGCTTTTTCTAGTTTTGAAGGAAATGTTCTGGATATTGCTAGGTCCATATTTGGTAGAACCTATGAAAAACAAGTCTATAGTGAAAACCTGAGAGACATACGATGGTTTAATAAAGAAGGAATTATTTTAGATCGTGCTCTTTTAAAAAAATCTGGAAGAGAAGACTGGCTTAATGCAGCAAAAAACTTACAAGAATCGATTTCAGACTCTATTATTGATGCAGCTTTTTCAACTATTCCCGAAAGTGTAAACAATCAGTCTTTACAAGATATAGTAACTGTTTTAAAAGGCCGAAGAGACAACCTTGAAGACATTGCGGATAGATATTATTCCTATTTAGCAAAACTACAAACCATTGAAGGGACCAATAAAAGAGATTTCTTTCAGATTACTAGGTTGCCTGATGGAAAAACAAATGTAAGAACCTATAATTTCCCTTCAGAAGATAGGGGAATGTTAGTGGCCGATCGAACTTTTTTAGCTTCAGAAACCAATCAAATTTGGATTTATGGATTAGATGAAGAAGATACTTTTGAAGTTACTGGAACGGGTAATAACCCAATTTTTGTTCGGTTAATTGGAGGTCACGGAAATGACGTATACCGGTTAATTGAAGGGAAAAGAGTGAAGGTATATGATCATGAAAGTAAAGAAAATACCGTTGAGGTTAAAAACGGTGGGAACTTACGATTTACCGATGTATATACCTTAAATACGTACGATTACCGAAAAAACATTCAAAACACCCAGGCGTATGCCGCTGCATTTGGTTACAATCCTGACGACGGTTACAGAGCCGGACTGCAGTATGTTTACCAAGTAAATAGCTTTCAGCAAAACCCTTTTTCACGCCGCCACAGTTTAAATATTGGTTATTATTTTGATAGCGGAAGTTTTGACATAAATTATGAAGGGGAGATAGCGAACATTCAAGATGATCTCAACCTTAGTTTTGGAGCACGTTTTACAAGTCCTAGTTATGTGGTAAACTACTTTGGGTATGGGAATGAAACCTTTAACCCAGAAGATGATTTAGGTTTTGAAAACAACAGAGTACAAGTGCAAACCCTTATGGTAAAAGCAGGTTTGCTTCGTAATTCAAACTTTGGTAGCTTTTTTAAACTCCAAGGTAGGTTTGAAGCAATACGCGTAAACAATGATATACCTGGGTTAACAAATATTAGTAGGATAGATAAAACTGAAAACTTCGATCCGTATGGTACCCTAGAAGGTATTTATAATTATCGAAGTTTTGATAACCCCAGAAATCCAACTATTGGGATGATGTTTGATTTAAACACTGGGGTAACAGGTAATTTTGATAATTTTAAAAGGGTATTTGGGTATTTAAAAACCCGCCTTGGCTTTTATAATAGTTTAACGACCAATAAAAAGTGGGTATTAAAAACCAATGTACGAGCAAAGTTTAACTTCGGAAGTCAGTTCGAATTTTTTCAAGGTATTAATTTAGGTGCAAATAGTGGTCTACGTGGATTTAGGGAAGAACGTTTTACAGGAAAATCTTCTTTAGTAGGAAGTGCCGATGTTCGATATAGCTTTGACGAAATCAAAGTTGGTCTAATCCCACTACAAATAGGTCTTTACGGAGGAGCTGATTTAGGTCGTGTATGGACACCTGAATTGGATTCAGAAAAATGGCACAACTCGTATGGCGGTGGTTTATGGATAAATGGTAGTGGTGGTTTAACCGGTTCAGCTAGTTTATTTCATTCCGTTGAAGGATCTCGTATAGTCTTCGGCTTAGGATTTGACTTTTAAGAACCCTCAGAAAATCTACATGAAAATTAAAAATTTTTATTTTTTATTACTATTCTTTTTGTTTCTAGTTTCCTGTGCTACATCAGAACTACAGACAACACTGGATAGAACAATTGACGATACTTTTGATAAAGAAGAAGTTGTAAACACCATCTATATAACCGGAAATGCCGCTGAAAAAAGTAAAACAACTTTATCCGTTTTAACTGAAATAATTACGAATAGTTCTTCCAAAGAAAAAAGTATTCTTTTTATGGGAGACAATATCGATGCAGAGGATGGCGAAGAAGAAAAGCTAAAAAAACAGCTCGACCCTCAAATTCAAGTCGCTAAAACTACAGGCGCCATCCCTTATTTTTTACCCGGAAACTACGATTGGGGATTTAACAAAACCAAAGGGTTAGAAACAATTGAAGATTATTTAAAAGAATATTTTGAAGATGGCGATATTTTAACCCCAAACAATGGCTGCCCTCTAGAAAGTATCGAGCTTTCAGAAAATATTCAATTAATAGCTGTAGATAGTCAATGGTATATTGAAGATTGGGACAAGAATCCCGATATGAATGATAAATGCCAAATTAAAACCCGTGAAAAGTTACTTCTTGAAATTGCAGGCGAAATAAAGAAAAGCGCTAATAAAATAATCATTTTTGCGATGCATCACCCGATGTTCACGAATGGTTTTCAGGGAGGACGATTTTCATTTCGGGATCATATTTTTCCGTTGCAGGGCAATATTCCATTACCGGGTGTAGGAACACTCATTACCGAAATTCGTTCACAAGGCGGCGTATCAAAGCAAAATCGTTTTAATTATCGGTATAAACAATTAATGAACGAACTTGAAATCTTGCTGAATAAACCTGAACATCGCATTTTAATGGTTTCAGGGCACGAGGAAAACCTTCAGTATATTGAACAAGGAAACTTTAAACAGTTGGTTAGTGGTGCTGCATCGTCAACGAAACCAGTTTCATTAAGTGATAATGGTATTTTTTCATACGGAAAGCAAGGCTTCGCTTCTATTGAAATAACAGATAAGGGGAGTGTTTGGGTTTCTTTTTATGCTTCAGAAGAAAAAAGAGACTCTTCAAATTTATTGTTCAGAAGAAAAATATTTCAAGCTGTTGAAGAACCAGAAACCGAACCGTTTCCAAAAGAATATCCGCAAAGCTACACTGCTTCAGTTTATGATATTGAAAAAGTAGAAAAATCTGATTATTTCAAATCTTTTTGGGGGCAACATTATCGTGATGTATATGGAACGAAAGTTACAGCGCCCACTGCTTTATTGGATACTTTGTATGGAGGGTTAGAAGTTGTGAGGCCGGGCGGCGGACATCAAACGCGTTCCTTACGGATAGTGACAAAAGACGGTAAAGAATATAATATGCGTGCCCTTAAAAAGAGCGCCGTTCAGTTATTAGAAACAACAACTTTTAACGGAATTGATGCTGAGAAATACTTCAGCAACACCGTACCTGAAGACTTAATCCTAGATTTTTATACGGCGGCGCATCCATATGGCGCTTTTGCCATTCCGAAATTAGCCAAAGCGGCAGGTGTATATTACACCACGCCGGAACTCTATTATGTGCCCAAACAGCAGCGTTTAGGAAAATATAATAAAGACTATGGTGATCAGCTATATATGATCGTAGAACGCCCTGCAAAAGAATATGAAAACCGTAAGAGTTTTGGGTATCCCGATAATGTGGAAAGTACAGACGATTTATTGGAAAAACTTAGGGAAGACGAGGACCATACGTTAGACGAAGCAACTTATATTCGAGCACGTATTTTTGATATGTTGATAGGCGATTGGGACAGACATAGCGATCAATGGCGATGGGCAGAGTTTGAGGGTACGGATGGTAAACTGCAATTTATACCTATTCCACGGGATCGGGATCAAGTTTTTGCCAATTTTGACGGTAGCTTTTTAAACTTACTTAGAAAATTATCTGGTTCGGTTAATCAGTTTGGTATTTATGACGAAGATATAAAGGATGTTAGTTGGTTTAATGCAGCAGGATCAAAGTTAGACCGTGCCCTTGTAAAGCGTAGTGGTAAATCTGTTTGGGTGGAAGAGGCAAAAAAAATGCAACAAGCAATTGACGAAGAAATCTTAAATAAAGCTTTTAAAGATCTTCCAGTCGAAGTACAAGACACTACCAGTAATGAAATAAAAAAATCATTTCTAAAAAGGAAAGAAAACCTTGTAAATATTGTAGAACGCTATTACAACGAGTTTATAAAGTTTCAAATGCTAACAGGGACCGATAAAGACGACCATTTTGTTATAAATCGTGAGCCCAATGGAAAAACACGAATAACCGCCTACAGAATTAAAGATGGAGAAAAAGGCGATGTATTATTTGATAGAGTTTTTAACTCAGAAGAAACAGAAGAGGTTTGGTTATATGGATTAGATGACGACGATATTTTTGAAGTGAACGGAACTGCAGATGATGCTATTTTAATACGATTAGTGGGAGGACAAGAGGATGATGTTTATAATATTTCCGAAGGAAAAAAAATTGTAGTGTATGATAATAAGGATGATAAAGTAGCAATAAAAAACAAAGGAGGAGCCAGGTTTAAAACCACTAATATTTATGAAGCGAATAGCTATGATTATAAAAAGAAAAAGTCTTCGGCCAGTACCGTTAGTCTAGAAACACTATATAATAATGATACGGGAGTTTCTTTAAAAGCTTCTTATACCAGTGATTCGTTCAATTTTATAAAAAACCCGTACAGTAAAAGAACGAATATTTCGCTTGATTATAATTTTCAAACCACTGGTTTTGATGTCGATTTTTTAAAAGGATTTGCAGCAGTAGTTAATGACTTTAATTTTGTGGTAGATGGTAGGTATACATCGTTAGATTATACTGAAAACTTTTTTGGCTTCGGAAATGAAACGATCAACTCTGAAGATGAGTTAGGATTAAGCTACAACCGCATTCAAATGGAACGAATTCACGGCGGATTAGCCCTTGAAAAAGAAACAGATTACGGTAGTTTTTTTCAATTAAAACTGAATGTCAATACATTAAAATTAATCGAAAACGAAAGTAACTTTTTGTTTGACGAAACACCGGAAGAATATACCTTACGGTCATACTTTGCTATACCAGAACTCACTTATACCTATAAAAATTATGATGCAAATTATTTCCCTACCAAGGGGATGTTTTTTTCAACCACAGTAGGAGGTATTGATAATTTAAAATCCAACAATATTACTGGCTTTTTAAAGTCTTCCGTTTTGTTTTATAATTCACTGTTAAGTAATAACAGGCTTGTTTTGGAAACTGGAGCTTCTACCCATTTGCAAGTGGGAGATAGGCCTGAATTTTATCAAACGGCTACTTTAGGTGCCCAAACAGGATTGAGGGGCTACCGTGAAGGTAGATTTAAAGGTTTTAATAGCTTTTTAGGAAAAGGAGATTTGTTATATACTTTTCAGCCCATAAAAACAGCTTTGTTTCCTTTAACGATAAGAATACGAGGAGGATATAATATAGGTCGTGTTTGGTTGAAAAAAGATACTTCAGAAAAATGGTACGATGCCTACGGAGGTGGGTTAGATATTCTGTGGACGAATGCCATAGTAGGTAGTTTTACAGCGTTTAAAGGAGAAGAAGACACTCGCTTATCTTTTGGAGTTAAAATAAGCTATTAGGCTAAAAAAACAAAAAACCCGCATAAGCGGGCTTAATAAAAATTGTCATTATAATTTATGCTTCAGGATGGTTGTCGCTAGATTTCATTGACCAAGCATCTAGCATCCAGCTAATTTTCTCAACATCACCAATATACGCACCAACCATATCGATAGTTCCTTCATCGCCAGCTTTTTCAGCTTTTTCAATTACGGCACGCATTTGCTTTAAAATTTTTCCGTGGTCATCTAAAAGAATTTTCACCATTTTTGAATCTTCAGTTCGAGAAGGAGATTCTTTTAAATTTGACATTTTTAAGTAATCGGTATAATTGCTTACTGGTTGAAAACGCAGGGTTAAAATTCGTTCAGCAATTTCATCTACTTTTAGCTTAGCATCGTCATACATTTCTTCAAATTTTTCATGAAGATCGAAGAAGTTTCTTCCTACAATATTCCAATGGAAGTTACGAAGTTTTTGATAATAGAGATGATAATCTGCTAAGAGGACATTTAGTTCTTTAGCAGTTGTAGTTGTTTTTTCTTTATCTAAGTTTAAATAGCTCATAGTTTAATTTTGTTTATAACAAATTTAAGCAATGAATGCCTATAAGCCAATTATTATCGTTGGTTTAGAGTTTTTTTAACGTTGAAAACCAAGCTTTAATACATCATAATGACCTATATTATTTATAGCAAGAATTATAATAATCTCTTCAAAGATTTGTTATATTTGCGCGTTAAACAATGCCTGTTTTTTAGGGCTGTTATAATATGCAATTCAACAAAAAAATGAATTTTAATTTTAAGCAATCCCTATTATTTATATTACTAATGTTTTGTGTAGCAACGAGTACTATTGCACAAGACGTTCCGTCTGCATCATTGTTATCTACTGAAGTAGAGGATCTTACTGATGAGGAAATACTTTCTTATTGGGAACGAGCTAAAGCGAAGGGGTATACACTTGAACAACTAAAAACCATTGCGAAAGCGCAAGGGGTTTCCTCTATTAAGATAGCTAAATTTGAACAAAGGCTTAATGAGGTTAGATCTTCTAAAGGAACAGGCAACAAACAAGATCAAAATAAAAATCCTTTAGGTATAGACAATGAGAACACAGACTCATTTGGGCTTGAGAGAAGGAAACCTGCTGATAGTATAGTAACAGACGATTTTAATACATATTACCTTAAAGATACTTCTAGCCCTATATTTGGGTATGATTTTTTTAACAATAAGAATATATCTTTTGCACCTAATTTAAATTTGGCAACCCCAGCTAATTATGAATTAGGTCCTGGCGATGAAATTTCTATTAGCTTATGGGGTGCTGCGGAAAATAATTATAGTGTAGAAGTAAATAGGGAAGGTGCTGTAAGAATTCCTAATATAGGCCCGGTTTATGTAAGTGGTCTTACAATGGATGACGCTACTGGTAAAATAAAAGGAAAACTAAAAAGAATATATTCTGGTATTAATGCTTCTCAAAATAGCCCCTATAAAGTTTTTTTAAATATCTCATTAATAAATGTTAGAACTGTTCAGGTTAACATTATTGGTGAAGTAAAAGTGCCAGGTACGTATTCTTTAAGTGCGTTATCTACGGTGTTAAATGCTTTATATGCTTCTGGTGGACCAACAGAGGAAGGTACGTTTAGGGAAATTAAGTTAGTCCGTAATGGCGATGAGGTTACTTATTTTGATATATACGACTATTTAATCAATGGCTCTCAAGTTGGTAATAAGACGTTACAAGATCAAGACGTTATTATTGTATCTCCGTACGTGTCTAGAGTCACTGTCGAAGGAAATGTGAAACGCCCGGGGCTTTACGAATTAAAACCAGGTGAAACCTTAAATGATCTTTTAAAATTTACAGGTGGTTTTACCTCTAATGCATACAAGGAACGGGTAGTCTTAGAACGAATTGAAGGGGATCGTAAAGTGGTAAAAGAAATTTTAGTTAGCAAAGAAGGAGAGACCCCTTTACAAGATGGTGATGTGCTTACTGTAAATGAAATAATAGATAAATTTGAAAACAGGATTACTATTGAAGGTGCCGTTTATAGACCTGGAGACTATGAGTTTACCGAAAGATTAACAGTTGAGGATTTAATAAACAAAGCAGCAGGAATAAACGATACGGCTTTTTTAGAGAGAGGTTTATTGTTTAGTACCAATGATGGAGTAACGGAAACAGTAACCCCTTTTTCAGTTTCAGAAGTGCTTTCTGGTGCAACAAACATGGAACTGCAACCGGATGATAGAGTTAAAATTTTTAATAAATATGATTTAACAGAAAGCTATACTTTATCTATTGATGGTGCTGTTAATAACCCAATAACGATTCCTTATGTTCAGAATATGACTGTAGAGGATTTAGTGTTAATTGGAGGAGGATTTACAGACGGTGCAAACGCAAGTAAAATAGATATTTATAGGCGGATAGATGATGATTCATATGAAACCTTAAGTAAAAATTTTAAAGTTTCAGCAAGTGGTAAATTAACTTTAGAAGATGGCTCTTCTCTTATTTTACAACCTAATGATCGAGTTTCAGTTCGTACATTAAGAGGTTTTTCTGAGCAAATAAAGGTTTCAGTTGCTGGCGAGGCAAATTATCCTGGAAACTATACTATTGAACGGAAGGATGAGAAAATATCAGATCTTTTGGAACAGGCTGGAGGCCCAACACAATATGCATTTATTGAAGGAGCCACTTTGGTACGTAAAAACCCGTTTTTTAAAGAAGAAGCTCAAAAAGATATCTTTGAAGGTTTAGTAGAAAAAGAAGAAGTGACAGGAAGAGAAGATTCTACTAAAATTGAAGTGGAAACACTTAAAAATAGAAAAGAATTTAGGGTTGGTATTAATCTCCAGAAAATAATAGAGAATAAAGACTCTAAACAAAACTTGGTTTTAAAAGATGGTGATAAACTGTTAATACCATCAACAAAAGAAACCGTAAAGGTTGAAGGAGAAGTATTAGTGCCTTCATTGGTTCGGTTCGAGAAAGGCATGACTTTAAAGGATTATATTAGTAAATCTGGTGGGTTTGCAACCGATGCCAAAAAAGGAAAAACCTATGTGGTATATGCCAATGGGGATATTGCATCCACAAAACATTTTTTGTTTTTTAGAAGTTTTCCAAAACTAGAGCCAGGAGCTGTTATATTAGTACCCGCTAAACCAGAAAACAGAAATAAGTTATCCGCTCAAGAAGTGGTTGGTATTAGTACAGGGCTTACAACTTTAGGGCTTTTAATAGATAGATTGGTTCGGTAATATGGAAAACGAAAAAAAATCTGAAAAATCAGTATTTGAAATGGATACCTTTGAAATTTTAAAAATTTTAAACCGGTCTAGAAAATTGATTGTAAAATTTACATTGGTTTTCCTTGTTTTAGGAATTGCAATTGCTTTATTATCTTCTAAGGAATATACTTCATCTTCTTCTTTTATCCCTCAGATATCTTCTGACAAAGGTTTGGGTAAAAAATTAAGTGGGTTGGCTTCTTTGGTTGGTGTTAATGTTGGGGGTGAATCTGGAGGTAATGTAGTATTACCAACCCAATATCCATTAATTATTGAGAGTACCCCCTTTAAAAAGGAATTGTTGGCTTCGAAAATTCCAGTTAAAGGACAGGACAGTCTTGTTTCGATAGCGTATTATCTTGAAAACATTAAAAAAACTAGCTTCCTTAGTACTGTAAAAGGATATACTATTGGTCTACCGGGCAAAATCATTAAGGCATTTTCTTCATCAGAAGTTCAAGAAGTCACACAACAAAGGGATTCATCACTTTATTATTTAAATAAAACCGAAGAGGAACAGTTGGAATATTTGTACTCAAAATTTTCAGTAGAAATAAACGATACTGACGGCTATATTGAGATAAAGGGAACTTTACCTGAAGCAAAGGCCTCTGCAAAATTAGTCAATAATGTTCAGGCGCTCCTCCAGAAATTCATCATAGAATATAATGTCAAAAAATCCCAGCAGGAATTGAAATATATCAATAAACGTTTTGGTGAGGTTGAAAAGGATTACTTTGAAAAAAGAGCAGCATTAGCACGATATAAAGATAGAAATATAAATGTTATTAGCAACGTGGCTCAAAATAGATTAGAGCAGTTACAAACTGAATATAGTTTATCTTCAGAGATATATTCTCAATTAGCTGGCGAACTTGAAAGTGCGAAGCTAACGGTTAAAAAAGATACCCCGGTGTTTACTGTTTTAAAGCCTGTTACCGTGCCATTAAAACCTTCTGCACCGAGAAAAGTTTTCATAGTCGTTCAATTTATTATTGCAGGTGTCTTTATAGGAGCTTTTATTGTTTTATTTAGATATTTTTATCCTTTATTGATAATTAAAATTACTAAAGACTAATTTACTTGTCTGATCTATTTTTGAATTGTTTTAAACCTTGAACTATCTTGAATTTATTACACTTAGCAATAAAAGCCTCTTTAGAAGCTGGAGAAGAAATTATGAAAGTGTACGCTTCAGATTTTGAAGTGGAAACAAAAGATGATGAATCCCCACTTACCATTGCCGATAAACGCGCAAATAATATAATCATTTCATACTTAAAGCAGACTAATATTCCTATTATCAGTGAAGAAAATAAACAGATAGACTTTTCTGAACGTAAAAAGTGGGAGCAATGCTGGATAGTAGACCCTTTAGATGGAACTAAGGAGTTTGTAAAACGAAATGGGGAGTTCACGGTAAACATAGCTTTGGTTAAAGATGGTGTCCCTATAATGGGCGTTATTTATGTGCCAGACTCCAAAACACTTTACTTTGCTAGAGTAGATACTAATAAATCATTTAAAGTAATATTGGAAAACCATGATACTTCATTAGATGAAATTTTTAAAAATGTTTCTGAAATCAAGCCTCAAAAGAATGATGACGTAGCTCGAATTGTAGGAAGCCGCTCTCATTTAAATGAAGAAACGGAAAAGTTTATTAATACCATATCAGAAAATGAAGAAGTGGAGATTGTTTCAAAAGGAAGTTCCCTTAAATTTTGTTTAATAGCAGAAGGGAAAGCTGATTTGTATCCTCGTTTTGCTCCTACGATGGAATGGGATACAGCAGCCGGACATGCAATCTGCCTCGCCGTAGGTGTTTCAGTTATTGAACTTCCCGCCACTACACCTTTGCAATATAATAAGGAGAACTTATTAAATCCTTGGTTTTTAGTATCGAATAGGAGTTGAGTATGACAACTTACCAAAAAGAGTCACATTACCGAAGTATTTTAAAAGGTATCTCCTGGAGGTGCATTGCTACTACAGATACTATCTTAGTGGTTTTGTTGATTACGTGTTTAACAGGTAATTGTAGTATAGAGAATGCTTTAAAAATTGGGTTTATAGAGTTCTTTATTAAACTAGCAATATACTATGTTCACGAACGCTTTTGGCAAAAAAATCTAGTAGGAAAAAAAGTAACTCAGAAGCAAACCTTATACAAAACTATTTCTTGGCGCGTTATAGCTACAACGTCAACTTTTTTAATTTCAGGAGTTGTACTAAATGTTTTCGGTGAAATAGCTCTCTATGTCGCTATTACCGAGTTAGTGTCTAAATTTGTATTATATTATATTCACGAGCGTATTTGGTTACGCTTACCTTTAGGAAAAATTAGAAATTTTATTTTAGGAAAAAAACGATAGTTCAGCACATGCAAGAAAATATTATCCCACATAGCTTCGGAATATCAAAAAAAGAAAGAAATGAATTAAAAAAGCATAATTCTTTCCTATTATGGTTTACAGGACTGTCTGGTTCTGGAAAATCTACTATAGCTAATGCCCTTGAGCAAGAGCTATATGCACAAAATATACATACCTACACTTTGGATGGTGATAATGTTAGAAAAGGGCTAAATAAAGATTTAACGTTTACACCAGAAGATCGAACCGAAAATATTCGAAGAATTTCTGAAACGGCAAACCTCTTTGTAGAGGCAGGTATTGTTGTATTAGCGGCATTTGTTTCTCCCTACAAAAAGGATAGGGAAATGATAAAAAAAACAGTCAAAGATGTTAACTTTGTTGAAATCTTTATTGATACACCACTTGAAGAATGTGAAAAGCGAGATGTAAAGGGATTGTATGCTAAAGCAAGAAAAGGATTAATTAAAGGTTTTACAGGAATTGATGCGCCATATGAAGCTCCAGAAAATCCAGATATAATTATAGATACCACCAAAGTTTCTATAGAAGAGGCGGTAAGTGATATTATGGACGCATTAAAAACCAAATTAGAATTATAAAAAACTATGAGTAAGTATTATTTAAATTACCTAGATGAATTAGAGTCTGAAGCAATTTACATACTACGGGAAGTATGGGCGCAATTTGAAAACCCAGTTATTCTTTTTTCAGGTGGGAAAGATTCTATTTTGGTAACACATTTAGCTAAAAAAGCATTTTACCCCTCAAAAATACCGTTTCCATTAATGCATGTGGATACTGGGCATAACTTTCCAGAAACTATTGAATTTAGAGATTATTTGATAAAAAAGTTTGATGCTCAATTAATTGTTGGCTCGGTACAAGAATCTATCGACCAAGGTCGTGTAGCCGAAGAAAAAGGTAAAAACGCTACTAGAAATGCGCTTCAAATAACAACACTTTTAGACGCTATAGAAAGCAATAAAGTGGATTGTGCCATAGGAGGAGGTCGTAGAGACGAAGAGAAAGCACGCGCTAAAGAACGATTTTTTTCACATCGAGATGATTTTGGACAATGGGATCCTAAAAACCAACGCCCAGAACTTTGGAACATTCTTAACGGAAAACATTTTGAAGGCGAACATTTTAGGGCATTTCCTATTAGTAATTGGACTGAGATGGACGTATGGAATTATATAAAAAGAGAAAATATTGAAATCCCTTCACTATATTTTGCTCATGAGCGGGAAGTGGTAAATCGTAATAATTCTTGGATTCCTGTTTCAAAATATTTAAAATTAGAAGAAGGTGAGAAAATAGTCACCAAAAAAATTCGTTTTAGAACACTAGGTGATATTACCATAACTGGTGGGATGGAATCTGATGCTGATACCTTAGAAAAAATTGCCTTAGAAGTTTCTGCCATGAAACAGACAGAACGGGGAAATCGAACAGATGATAAGCGGAGTGAAACCGCCATGGAAGACAGAAAACGTCAAGGATACTTTTAAAAATACAGAAGCACTACTAGAATGGAAATTAAAGAAAATCAACTATTACGATTCACAACCGCAGGAAGCGTTGATGATGGAAAAAGTACCTTAATCGGGAGGCTCCTTTTTGACAGTAAAGCTATTTTTGAAGATCAATTGGAAGCTGTAGAAACAACAAGTAAACGAAAAGGTCACGAAGGAGTAGATTTAGCATTGTTTACTGATGGCTTGAAAGATGAACGAGAACAAGGCATTACCATTGATGTTGCATACCGTTATTTTACCACTCCAAAACGTAAGTTTATCATTGCCGATACACCGGGTCATATTCAATATACTCGCAATATGGTTACAGGAGCATCTGTCTCTTATACACATCTGACGCTGC
>OJBP01000587.1_pt1 | contig 17376 bp, 8 predicted proteins | sample 1590691 | NCBI WGS metagenome assembly OJBP01 (sample SAMN05416848, study PRJEB24817) | seawater metagenome | isolation source: Sea water | place: Canada:Atlantic | collected 2013-07 | reverse complement strand
AACGGGCGGAGCACCTGGCCGCCGGCGGTTCAGCCCCGGAAATTGCACCGGCGACTCCTGTAGCGCCGGAGCGGGAACCCCTTGCGGAAGAGTTCCGCGAGGAAGCCGTGGCGCAGCTGGAGATTCTGGAACACTTCCTGGCGGCCCGGCGCGATGCCGCTCCCGGGCCCCGGCCGGAAAGCGTGGCGCGAGCCATTCATACCCTGGTCGGCTGCTGTGAACGCCTCCAACATCGGCCGCTGTCGCGCGCCCTGCGCACCCTGGAAGCACTGGCCACGCGCTACGCGGAGCGCGGCGATAGCCCCGACCCGGAGGGGCTTGAGGCCATCGCCGGCGTGCTCGGCGGCTGCCGTGACCTGGTTGCCGGCACAGCTACGGAGGTCGATCTGGATGCGTGCAACCTCCAGCTCGAGCACGCGCGCGACAGCCTGCTGCGCGCCGGCCCGCGCACCCGCGAACCTCTGCAGGCACTGATGGCGGAAGGCCTGGAGGCTCTGCTGACGGCGGTCGAATGGCTGCCTGCGACACCCGCCGGCCAGTGGCGCGAACGGCTGCCGGCATTGCTCGGCGAACTCGACAGGCTGGCCACCGCTGCTGCGGAAAGCGGGTTGGTACCGCTGGCCGACGCAGCCGGGCTACTGGCCGAAAGCGGCGCCCGGGCCCTGGGCGCGGATCCGGCTGCCGCAACAGACCAAGCGGACTTCAGCCGGGGCATCGAACAACTACTCACCATGCTCGACGCCGTGGCGGCCGCGCTGCCGCCACCTCCGCTGGATGCCGAACTCGAAGCCCGTCTTCGCCTGTGCTGGCAGCCGGAGCGCGCGCCGGATACCGCGGCGCGGGGGGCGGATTATGAGCCCTGGCCCACAGCGGGCCAGGCGGCGACGCCAGCCCCCCACCCGAAGACCGGCGAGACGCTCCCCGACCAGACCCTGGACGAGGCCCCGGATGCCGAGCTGGTGGCAATCTTCCTCGAAGAAGCCGCGGAGCTGGCCGAACAGATCGAGCAGTCGATCACCCGCTGGCGGGACGGCGATACCCCCGTGGAGCGCGCCGAGGATCTCAAGCGGGCACTGCATACCCTCAAGGGCAGCGCGCGAATGGCGGGTTGCTCGGCACTGGGGAGCCTGTGCCATGAATTCGAAACCCTGGTCCTGGCGACCGCGCCTGGGGCCGCGGACGCGCACTTCTTCGACACCTGTCTGGCCTTCTACGACCGTATCGAGCAACAGCGCGAGCAGATCGCCCGCGGCGACCGGCAGGCGACGCCGCAGACCGAACCAGCGCCCATGTCCCTGCCCGTGGAACCGCCACCTCGAGCAGTGCCAACACCGGCCGCGGAGAGCCGGCCGGCAGCGCCACCATCGGCACCGCCGGCCGGGGAACTGTTCCGCAGCTCCGGGGTTACGCCGCCCTGGCGGCGCAGGGTGCGCGAGGGCGGAGCCGAACGCGACCTGACCGGCGCGGGCCAACCCCGCGAGGTGGTCAAGATCGCGGCGTCGATTCTCGACAAGCTGGTCAATCTGGCCGACGAGACCAGCATCAGCCGCAGCCGTATCGAACAGCAGCTCCAGCAGTTTCACTTTCAGTTGGAGGAAATGGACACCACGGTCGACCGTTTCCACGATCAGGCACGCCGCCTGGGCATGGAAACCGAGGCGCAGATCCAGTTTCGGCGCGAGCAACTGATCTCCGAGGGCACGGAAGATCAGTTCGACCCTCTGGAGATGGATCGATATTCGACCCTGCAGCAGCTGTCGCGGGCGCTGGAGGAATCCGCCTCCGATCTTCACGACCTGCAGGACACCCTGCTCACCAAGGCTCGGGAGACCGAGGCGCTGCTGATCCAACAGGCCCGCATCAATCGCGAGCTGCAGGAAAATCTGTCCCTGACCCGAATGGTGCCTTTTGCGCGGATCGTGCCGCGCCTGCGGCGCATCGTGCGCCAGACCGCCAGCGAACTGGGCAAACCGGTGGAACTGGAACTGCACAACATCGAAGGCGAAATGGACCGTTCGGTGCTGGAGCGCATCGTGCCCTCGCTGGAGCACCTGATCCGCAACGCCATCGACCACGGCATCGAAGTGCCCGAGCGACGCAGCGCCGCCGGCAAGCCCGACACCGGCAGGGTATCCATCACCTTCTCCCGGGAGGCCGGCGACGTGGTGATCCAGCTCGCCGACGACGGCTGTGGCCTGGATCTCGCAGCCATCCGCAGCAAGGCCGAGAGCCTGGGTCTGCTCAACCCGGATGCGGCCATCGGCGAGCAGGACCTCACCCAACTGATCTTTCACCCGGGATTTTCGACCTCGAGCGCCGTCAGTCAGATTTCCGGGCGCGGCATCGGCATGGACGTGGTCGACAGCGAACTGCGCCAACTGGGCGGTAGCGTCAGCCCCCGCTCCCGGGAGGGAGAAGGGACGGAGTTCACACTCCGCCTGCCCTTCACGGTATCCGTCAACCGCGCCCTGCTGATGAAGGCCAGCCGCGAGCGCTACGGTACCCTGGTCAACAATGTCTCTGGGGTGGTGCGCCTGGACGCCGCCGAACTGGAGCAGCTCCGCACCCAGGCGGAAACCGGCTTCAGCTATCGCGGCGAGCGTTTCACGGTGTGCCGGCTCGGCGACCTCATCGGCAGTACCGAGCCGGGCGCCGAGCTGGCCGCCGGCAAATCGGCGCTGGTGCTCACCAAGGGCACCTCGGAGCCGACCGCGGTGCTGGTCGACGCCCTCGAACCCAGCCAGGAGGTGGTGGTGAAATCCCTGGGGCCACAGTTCGCAAAGGTTCGGGGGCTTTCCGGCGCCACTGTGCTGGGCGACGGCCAGGTGGTCCCCATCCTCGACCTCAATGCCCTGATCACCGATCGGGTCGCGCCCTGGTCGGCACTGCGTTACGGCAGCGCGACCCTGTCACCGCCGGAACCCCAGATCGAAGCCTCGGGATCCGTGGTACTGGTGGTCGACGACTCGGTGACCATGCGCAAGGCCACGGGACGCCTGCTCGAACGCCAGGGCTACAAGGTGCTCAGCGCACGCGATGGCGTCGAGGCGATGCAACTGCTCCAGGAGCTCACCCCGGACCTGATGCTGCTCGATGTGGAGATGCCGCGCATGGATGGTTTCGAGGTCACCCGCCAGGTGCGCGCCTCGGAACGCCTGCGCGCCCTGCCCATCGTCATGATTACCTCACGCAGCGGCGACAAGCACCGCAACAAGGCCCTGGAACTGGGGGTCGATCACTACCTCGGCAAACCCTATCAGGAAGAACACCTGCTGGCAGTGGTCGAGACCTGCCTGCCACCGACCGGAGCCTCGCAGCGTGAAAGTGGCCATGGTCTCTGACGGCCCCTGGGACCGGGCGCCACTGCGCCGCGCGCTGGAGGAACTCGGCCACCTGGTGCTGTTCGACACCAGCCGGCCCCAGGACATGGCGGCGGCGGACTGGCGCGACATCGACCTGCTGATCGAGATCGAGCGCCGCGAAGACTCGGCACGCGAGGTCGCCGCGTGTTTCCACCTGCACATCGAGGCCGATTTCCTGGCCCGATCGCGCACCGCCTTCGCATCCTGGAAGCAAAGTCTGCGGCAACGCATCACCGCAGCCCGCCGGCCACTGGGAGACCTGACCAGTGCGGCACGCGCCGAACGCGTATGGCTGCTGGCCGCCTCGACGGGAGGCCCGGCGGCCGTGGCACAATTCCTCTCCGCCGTCCCCAGAGCGGCGGGACTGGCCCTGCTGTACGCACAGCACATCGACCCCGGCCATCTGGACCAGTTGCAACGCTGGCTCAGCCGCGACAGCGACTGGCGGGCAGGGATCGCCACGGCAACGGATTTCCTGCTGGAGGGGTCTCTGGCCCTGGTGCACCCGGAACGGCGATTGCGCCTGCGTCCCGGAGCGGAACTCCGCGTTCTCTCCGGAGCCTGGCCGGAGCCCTATCGGCCCAACATCGATCAGCTCGCGGAAAACCTGGCACTGACCTATCGCGAGCGCGCCGGGATGATCGTATTCGGCGGTCTCGGGGATGACGGCGTACTGGGCAGCCAGCACATCCGCGAACAGGGCGGGGAGGTATGGGTGCAGGACCCCTCGGACTGCGTCGCCCGCGCCATGCCGGAGGCGGTGATCGCCCGTGGCGGCGCCGATTACATCGGCTCGCTGCAAGCGCTGGCACGGCGTTTCAATCACCGCCATCGGCCCGCGGCGGGCGGCCAGCAGCGTGCCGACCGGGATGATGTTGCTCTCCCTCTCATGGCGGAAGCCCGATGACAGACGCGGAACCGGACCTGGCCCCCCAGGCGCCCGTCGAGTGCGCACTGCTGACGCTGTCGGGCCGGCGCCTGCAGCTGTTGGTGCCGCTCAACGCCATCGCCGAGGTGGTCGAGGAACCCCCGCTGGCGGCGCACGGCGCGCATGCCGACTGGCTGCTCGGCTGGGCGCGCTGGCGGGAACTGGAAATCCCGTTGCTCGACTACGAGGCCATCGGCGGAGACCCGGGCGCGCCCCGCGACGCTGCCCGGCGCATGGTGGTGATCAAGATGCGGGGCGATACCGCGCCGCGCAGCCATTACGGTCTCGCCATTCAGGATCCGCCCAGACCCTTGCGGCTGGGCGCGGACAGCGACCTGTGCGCCCGCGAGGTACCACCGCCCAAAGGCGCCGCGCTGCTGGTCGATATCGGCGGCGAACCCGCGCTGATCCCGGATTTCGAACTGCTCGAAGCCCTCGCCCGCGAAGCGCCCGCGGAACAGGCCTGACCGCGACGCGGACAGGGCCGGCGCCCAGGGTCGCGCCCGGGCCCTGTGCTAAACTTTCCGCATTACCCATCAGAATCCCAGCCATTCTTCGACGGAGGCCTCCATGCTCGGTCAGATGATGAGCGATCCGCTGACCATCACCTCGATCATGCAATACGCAGAACAGGTGTTTGCGGATACCGAGATCGTCTCGGTATCCGCCGATAACCCCCGCCACAGATATACCTTTGGCGAGGCCTTTCTCCGGGCGCGCAAGGTCGCCAACCTGCTCTCCGGGCTGGGTCTTCAAGAGGGCGACCGCGTCGCCACCCTGGCCTGGAACGACTACCGGCACTTCGAGCTGTATTACGGCATCAGCTGCTCCGGCCATGTCTGCCACACCATCAACCCGCGCCTGTTTCCCGAGCAGATCTCCTATATCGTCAACCACGCCGAGGACCAGTGGATCTTCACCGATGTCGCCTTCGTGCCCCTGTTGGAGCAACTCCAGGAGCAACTGGAAACGGTCAAGGGGTTCGTGGTGCTGACCAGTCCGGCAGCCATGCCGGCGACGACGCTGAAGAACGTGCATTGCTATGAGGCGTTGCTCGCCGACCAGCCCGCGGATTACCAATGGCCGGCGCTGGACGAGAACAGCGCTTCCTCCCTGTGCTATACCTCGGGAACCACGGGCCACCCCAAGGGCGTGCTCTATTCCCACCGCAGCACCGTGCTGCACTGCCTGGCTACCGGGCAGCGGGATGTCATCGGCCTGGCTGCCGGCGACACCGTGATGCCAGTGGTGCCCATGTTCCACGTCAACGCCTGGGGTGTAGTCTATTCCGCGGCGGCGGCCGGCGCCCGGCTGGTGTTTCCCGGGCCCAAGATGGGCGATGGCGCCACCCTCGCGGAGCTGATCAACGACGAAGGCGTCAATCTGGCGTTGGGTGTACCCACGGTGTGGCTGGCGCTCGCCAATCACTTGCGGGAAAGCGGCGGCAGCGTGCCCTCCCTGAAGCGAGTGGTGGTAGGCGGCGCCGCCTGCCCGGAGGCGCTGATGCGTGCCATGGACCAGCTCGGCGTTTATATGCATGTGGGCTGGGGGATGACCGAAATGAGCCCGCTGGGCACCCTGAACACTTTGCTTCCGTGGATGGAAGAACTCCCGGACGAAGAAAAAATGGCCTATCGCCTCAAGGCGGGCCGCCTCATCTACGGTGTCCAGATGCGCGTCGTGAACGACCAGGGGGAGGAGCTTCCCTGGGACGGCAAGACTTCGGGGCAGTTGCAGGTTCGCGGCCCCTGGGTGTGCAGCGGCTATTACCGGATGGCAGAATCCGATGCCCACCTTCCCGACGGCTGGTTCGATACCGGGGATGTCGCCACCATCGACTCCCACGGCTACATGCAGATCACCGACCGCACCAAGGACGTGATCAAGTCCGGCGGCGAATGGATCAGCTCCATCGACATCGAAAATGCCGCCATGGGCCACGCCGATGTCCTGGAGGCCGCAGTCATCGGCGTGCCGCACCCGAAATGGACCGAGCGCCCGCTGCTGCTGGTGGTCAAGCGGCCGGGAGCGGAGCCGAAAAAGGAGGACATCCTCGACTTTCTCAAGGGCAAGATCGCCAACTGGTGGATTCCCGAGGACTGCGTGTTCGTGGAATTCATTCCCCACACGGCCACCGGCAAGGTCAGCAAGAAGGATCTGCGCGACCAGTTCAAATCCTACAGTTATTGACGCCGGGCGCCGCCCGCCGGCGCCTTTATCCCTTACTTCACTACAAGAAGACCGGCCACCCATGATCCCATTGCTCAACGAGCGCGACATCGCGTTTCAGCTCTATGAGGCTTTGAACACCGAGGAACTGCTGCAACGCCCGGCGTACGCGGATCATTCCCGCGAGGTGTTCGACGCCACCCTGGCGACGGCGAAAGCAGTGGCAGAGAAGTATTTCGCCGACCACAATGCCAAGGGCGATGCCAACGAACCCACCCTCGACGGCGACACCGTGCGGCTCATTCCGGAAACCCGGGCGGCTTGGGAAGCATTCGCCCAAGCCGGCTTCCTGGCCGCCCATGAGACCGTCGAGGAAGGCGGCGCACAGCTTCCCGAGGTCATCTTCCGATTGGTGATGGCCTATATCAACGCAGCCAACGTCAGCACCGCCGCCTATCCCTTCATCACCATCGGCGTGATCAACCTGTTGCGCGCGTTCGGCTCCGCAGAACAGAAAGCCCGCTACCTGCCGCTACTGATGTCCGGCCGCGCCAATGGCACCATGGCATTGACCGAGCCCGGTCAGGGTTCTGCCCTGGGCGATATCCAGGTCAGCGCCGAGCCCGCGGCGGACGGCAGTTACCGGCTGTCTGGACAGAAGATGTTCATCAGCTGCGCCGATCACAACATCACCGACAACATCATCCACATGGTGCTCGCCAAGATCCGCGGCGCGCCCGCCGGAGTCAAGGGCATCTCGCTGTTCATCGTGCCCAAGTACCTGGTCGGCGAAGACGGCACTCCGGGCGTTCGCAACGACGTCACGGTGGCCGGCCTCAACCACAAGATGGGCTATCGCAACACCACCAATACGGTGCTCAACTTTGGCGAACGCGACGGCGCCACGGGCTACCTGGTCGGCGAAGCCCACCAGGGGTTGGGATACATGTTCCAGATGATGAACGAGGCGCGCATCGGTATCGGACTGGGCGCCGCGGCACTGGCCTACCAGGGCTACAACCTGGCGCTGGACTATGCCCGCAACCGCCCCCAGGGCCGGCTGCCGTCCTGCAGCGACCCCAACTCACCGCAGGTCATGCTGGTGGAGCACGCCGATGTGCGCCGCATGCTGCTCGCCCAAAAGGCCTATGCGGAGGGCGGGCTGTTCATGTGCCTCTACGCCAGCAGCCTGTTCGAGGACCAGCATACCGCCCCGGATGCCGAGCGCCGCGAGCAGGCCGCATTGCTGCTCGACCTGATCACCCCGATCGTCAAATCCTGGCCGTCCAGATACGGCTGCATCGGCAATGACCACGCCATCCAGATTCTCGGCGGCGCCGGCTATATGCGCGAATACGGCGCCGAGCAGCTGTATCGCGACCAGCGCCTGAACCCCATCCACGAGGGCGCCGAAGCCATCCACGGTATCGACCTGCTGGGGCGCAAGGTCCGCATGCGCGGCGGCGCCGGGCATCGCGCCCTGCTGGCCGCCGCGCGCATCGACATCGCCGCCGCCGCAGCGAGCGCCGAAACCGCCGGTTTCGGCGAAGCCCTGGAAGAGGCGCTGCAGATCCTCGATACCACCACCACCGCGGTGCTGGAAAAGATAGCCGAGGACGTCGATCTGGGCATGGCCAATGCAACCCAGTACCTCGACCTTTACGGCCGGGTACTGGCGGCTTGGCTATGGCTCAAGCAGGCGCTGGCCGCAGCGGCCGGCCTGGCGCGCGACCCGCATCCGGAAGACCGCAACTTCTACCGCGGCAAGCTCCAGACCGCGCGGTACTACCTTGAATGGGAACTGCCGCAGATCCATTGGCAGGCGGAAGTGCTCCGCACCGCCAACCCGGCGCCATTCGAGATGCGCGACGCTTGGTTCTGAGTGTGGCCGGGACCGGTGGTCCCTCGAAAAAGCAAACGCAGAATCGATACCAGCGCTAGAATCGCACCTCGATGGCGGCGATCTTCACCAAGGAAGCCAGAGGGCACGATGTCATCAGCGATGCGGGTGGTCGTGACGGGCGCGTCGGGGTTTCTCGGCAAGCACGTCGTGCTGGCGCTCATACAAGCGGGCTACAGCGTCCGCGCCTCAGTCCGCAATCCCGCGATGGCGGAACAGGTGCGTCGTGCGGTACTGCCGCATATGGACGACAATACCAGCAGTAGACTGGAGTTCGCAGCGCTGGATCTGACCCGTGACGCGGGTTGGGCAGAGGCGATGGCGGGCGCCTCTGCCCTGGTCCATACCGCGTCGCCGTGCCCGATCACCCAGCCGAAGAGTCCCGACGACCTGATCCGCCCGGCGGTCGATGGCACCCGGCGGGCGCTCTACGCCGCCAAGGCAGCGGGCATCGACCGGGTGGTCCTCACGTCCTCCGCCATTGCAGTGGTCCAGCCGTGGCGCCGCGACGGACATATCTTCACAGAAGACGACTGGTCGGATGCTGCCGGGCTCCCGGCACAGCCCTACGCTCATTCCAAGGTCATCGCCGAACGTACCGCCTGGAAGATCGCTGCGCACGAGGGGCTCCGGCTGACGGTCTTCAATCCCACACTCATCCTCGGCCCGCTCCTCGATGATCGGTTCGGCAGTTCAATGCAACTGGTGAGCCGGATCCTGCGCGGTCGCGACCCGATGCTGCCCCGCCTAGGCCTGTCCATCGTCGATGTCCGCGATGTCGCCGCCGCTCATGTGCGCGCGCTGGAGCGCGACCGCACCCAGGGTCAGCGCTTCATTCTCGCCTCTGGGTCGCTGTGGCTCACCGATTGGGGAAAGGTTCTGAAGAGCACCTACCCACGCCGCAGGATGCCCACCCGGGCTGCGCCGCCGTGGCTCCTGCGGCTCCTCGCGCTATTCGACGGAGAGATTCGCACCGCACTGCCCAGCGTCGGCCATATGGATGAGTTGTGTTCCGACAAAGCGCGGCGGCGCCTCGACATTGATTTCATCCCGCCCGACCGGGCGCTGATAGCAGCGGCCGAGGCGCTCGTCTCGCGCGGGCTGGTCTGACGGGCCATATCGCTTGCCGAGCGAACGGCCCATCCGCGCAGTGACGATTGAACACGCTACCGGGCTCTCAACTCCGCACCTTGGCAGAATCGGTGGCGAAATCGGCCAGGAAACGCCGCTCGAACTCAAGCGCGGGCAGTGGCTCGCTGATCAGGTAGCCCTGAATCAGCTCACAGCCCAGCGACTCGATCACTTTCTTCTGGGGTTCGGTCTCCACGCCTTCGGCAACCGTGTGCAGCCCTAGGCTGCGCGCCAGCGCGATGATTCCGGTGATCACCGGAATATCGCGGCGATTGCTGGTTTCCTCCAGATCCTTGACGAAGGCGCGGTCGATCTTGAGCACGTCAACCGGCAGGTTCTTGAGGTAGAACAAGGACGAATAGCCGCTGCCGAAATCATCGATGGACAGGCTGAAGCCGGCGTTTTTCAATTCCAGCAGTTCCTCACGGCTGCGCTCCGGATCCTCCATGAGCATGCTCTCGGTGATTTCCAGTTCCAGCAGCCGCGTGGGTACGCCGTACTTGCGGGTGAGGTCCGCGACCCGCGCGAACAACCTCCCGGGGATGGCGAAATCCCGCGCCGAGAGATTGACCGCCAGCTTCACCGGATAACCCCGATCCAGCCAGGCCCGGATCTGCACACAGGCTTTCTCCAGCACCAGATCGGTCAGCTCGGTGATCAACCCAGTCTCTTCGGCGAGCGGTATGAAATTGCCCGCAGTCAGTATCTTGCCGTCCTCGCGGCGCCAGCGGACCAGGGCTTCGGCGGCTACCGCCCGGCGCTCGCGTAGGTCGTATTGGGGCTGCAGGTAGAGCACGAAATGATCGTTGTCGAGCGCGTGGCGCAGCTCCTGCTGGAGCTGCAGCTTGCGGGACACCGCGTCTTCCATGCCATGGGTATAGAAACAGTACCGGTTCTTGGTTTCCTTGGCCTTGAACATGGCCAGATCGGCATGCTTGAGCAGGGAGCTGACATCCTCGCCATGATCCGGGAAGATCGAGATGCCGATGCTGGTCGATACCAGCATGCGCTTCTGGATGAAGACGAAGGGCTCATTCAGGGCTTCGAGAATGTTGCGGGCGATGTTGGAAACGATCTCGTCATTTTCGACGCGCCGCAGGATCACGGTGAACTCGTCCCCGCCCAGCCGGGCAATGAAGTCGCTGCGCCTCAGGCAGCGGCGCAGGCGGTCGGCCACAGCCTTGAGCAGGAGGTCCCCAACCTGGTGTCCGAGGCTGTCGTTGACGTTCTTGAAGTTGTCGAGATCGAGAAACAGTACTGCTACGCGCTCATCGTTGAGGCTTGCCTGATTGAGCGTGAAGCCCAGTTCCTGGTTGAGCCTGGCGCGGTTGGGCAGGCCGGTAAGCGAGTCCGCGAACGCCAGGGTGCGGGCGCGCACCTCGGCCCGGTTGGCCTTGATCAGCCGCCCGACCCGCTCCTTGAGCACGGTGAAATGAATGGGTTTGGTGAGGTAGTCCGTGGCACCGCAACGAAAGGCGCGCACGATGGCGTCCTCGTCGTCCAGCGAGGTGATTACCAGGATCGGTAAATCGCCGCCGCCGGGCAGCTGGCGAATGCGCTGGCAGGCGTCGAAGCCGTTGATCTCGGGCATCATGGCGTCAATGAGAATGATGTCGGGCATGGCCCGTTCGCAGAGCGCGATCGCCTGGGCACCGTCGGCCGCCTCCAGAATCTCAAACTCTTCGCCCTCGAAAGTACCGCGCAGCGCCAGCCTCAGCGTGCGGTCGTCGTCAGCGATCAACAACTGGTGTTTGCGTGGCGAACCGTCCTGGTGGCCGGTCTCGGCGAACTGATAGCGCTCGAGCTCCTTGCGCAGGTCGGCGAAGCGCTCGCCACAGGCGCTGGCCAAGGCCTCGCCGCCGGCCAGATCTTCCGCCTTGCCCTTGTTCTCCAGCGCGGCGACCACCTCCAGAAAGGGTGCAGCACCGAAGGTGCTGGCGCTGCCCTTCAATGCATGGGCGATCTCGTAGACGCGACGGGCGTCGTTTTCCAACAATGCGGATTTCAGCGAATCCAGGTAGACGGGGGTATCCTCCAGGAAGGACTCCACCATCCGGTAAGTGACGTCGCCGACGCTGTCGTGCAACTCCTGCATGGCGGCGGGACTGTAAGCTGCCTGCTCCCGGACCTGCGGAGGCGAGGCATCGACGTCTGGCGCGGTCGCCTGCGCCCAGCGCGAAACCATGACGCTAAGCGCCTCCAGGCGGACGGGCTTGTAGAGGAAATCGCTGAACCCGGCCTCCAGCGCCCGCTGCCGCTCTTCCTCACCGGTAGTTGCGGTCATGGCGATGATCGGCGTCTGGCGATCGACTTCCAGCGCGCGAATGCGCCGGGTCGCCTCATAGCCATCCATCACCGGCATGTTGCAATCCATCATGATGAGGTCGTACTCGGCCCGGGTCGCCATGGCCAGCGCCTGCTCGCCGTGCTCGGCGAGATCGGCCATGACACCGAGCCGCGAGAGCATTTCCAAGGCGACCTGCTGGTTGACTGCGTTGTCTTCGACCAGCAGTACCCGCAGCTCGGCGGTGAAGACCGGTTCCCGCACGCTGGCCTCGGGTTCCGGGGGGCGCGCATCGGCCGCGGACAGATCGCTCGCAAACCTCGCCAGGGGCGCGAACAACACGGGCTTTTCCAGGGTTCGCACCACCTTGCCGGCGGCGATCTCCAGTTTGCTGAACGGGTTCAGCAGCACACAGACGCGCGCCCGGCCCAGTGCCGCAAGATCGTCGAATTCGTCGCGATGACTGAAATAGATGGTGTCGTCAACAATGGCCAAGGGCGGCTCGCCGCCGGCCTGAATCCGCTCCAGCGCAATGCGCACGGATCGCAGGTCCAGGGCACGAACACAACCCAGCTGCTCACGGCGCAGGGTGTCGGCAATAAAGGCATAACCCTGATCACTGCCGAGCACACAGACCGCCCGCACCGGGAGGGAAGCCGGCTCGACCCGTGGTGTCTGCAGGGCGCGCGCCTGCGCAGGGGCCGCAAAGGGCACCTCGAACCAAAAGCAACTACCACGCCCGACTTCGGTATCCAGGCCTATGGTCCCACCCATGATATCGACCAGTTGCCGACAGATGGTCAGGCCGAGCCCGGTCCCCTGATAGCGCTTGCTGGAGGAGGCGTCGGCCTGGGTGAAGGGCTCGAAAATCCGCTTGCGCTGGTTTGGGCCGATCCCGATCCCTGTGTCGGAAATCTCGAACCTGAGCCTTGCTGCCGAATCAGCTGACAGAGAGACGCGTAGAAAAACCTCGCCCACCTCGGTGAACTTGATGGCATTGCCCAGCAGATTGATCAACACCTGCTTGAGCTTGGCGGCATCCAGACTGAGTACCGCAGGCACTTCCGGGGCCATGAAATAACCGATGTCGACTCCCTTCGACAATGCCTGGGTGCCGATCAGGTTGATGATTTCCTCGAGCAGATCGCGGAAGATGACCTCGTCGGTGGTGATACGGATCACCCCGCTGTCGTTCTTGGAAAAATCGAGGATGTTGTCGATCAGACTCAATAGACCCTCGGCAGACTTGCGCGCCAGATCCAGGTATTCCACCTGACGAGCGCCGAGCCTGGTGTCACGCAACAGATCGAGCAAGCCGAGCACGCCGTTCATCGGCGTACGCAACTCATGGGTCACGTTGGCCGCAAACTCGCCTTTGAGGCGCGCCGATTCCACGGCTGCATCCCGCGCGCGCTGTAATTCCTGATCACGGCTCTCGAGCTCGTTCATCATGGAATTGAACGCGTGCTGCATCTCCAGGATATCGGCCTGGCCACCCTTGAGATCGGCCCGCACCGCCAGGTCGCCATGTTCCGCCTGTCCCATGACGCGGGCGAGACTTTCCAGGGGACGAGTGATGCGCCGCGATATCTGGATCAAAAACAGCAACAGCAACCCGGCGGCGAGACTGGATGTGCCCAGGATGCCCAGCAGAATCCGCTGCGCGAGTTCATGCTGGGTGCGCTTGTGGAGCGCTACCGTGACCTGGCCGAGGCGCTCGGGCTCCTGGGGAGCCAGACCCTTCTCCAGACTCGGGTTCCAGTCCTCCGCCCGCTCGGCGACGACATCGAGGCGGAACAGCCAGCTGTCCGCTGTATCCATCTCCAGATATCCCTCGGGCGCGAGTGGCCCCGGCGCGGGGACCACCGGGCCGGTTTCGTCCCGGTAGAGCAGGGTTCCGGAGGCAGCACGAATTTCCAGTACCTGGATGTCCGGAAAGCCGGCCACCGATTGCACGGCGTCCGCGGCCGCCTCGGTACTCTCGTAGAGCATGGCCAGCTTGGCGTTCTGGCCCAGGGTGCGGGTAACGCTCAGCCCTTGGCGACGCATCTCCTGCTCCACCAGGTTGCTGGCAAACCGACTCGCCGCAATCGAACCGATCAGGGTGACCAGCAACGCGCCGATCACGAACAGCAGCACCAGCTGCTGCCGGAAGCGAAGATTGCGAAGACGTAACACGGCAGGCGGTCTCAGAGGATGAGGTCCACGCCCTGTCGTGCCTCGGGCGTGATATCCAATGTCAGGCGTCTGCTGGTGCGCTCGTTCAATACCACCTTCATCTCCCGCAGATAGCTGACCTGCGGGGATTCGCCGTCGCATTGGCGCAGACACTCGTTGATCAGCGATCCGATCTGGCGTCCGACCGCTTCGTTATCCGGGTAGAGTGCGAACAGCGCACCGCGCCCGGCGTGAGAGGGATTGGAAGAGAATACCGGGAGTTGCCGCCGCCAGGCGACATCGAGAATGTACGACAGCAATGCCGGTTCCAGCAACCTGCCACCCTGCAGTAGCCAGATCGCATCCGAGGAAGACGCCTGATCCAGTAGTTGCCGATAACAGCCGGCGGCGGTCTTGAGATCTTCGGCGCTGCATATGTCCAAGCCGATCCCGGCAGCGGTCATTGCTTCGCGCACGAGGTCGACATATTCGCCGATCTCCGGTGCCGCAACCAACTTTATGCGCTCGACGCCGGGCTGAAAGCGGCGCAGTTGCTCCAGCAACATGGGCGGGTCCGGGTAGTATTCCAACCGATGATGTATACGGAAGGAGATATCCTCGGTCGCCGCGGTGATCACCGGAATCAGGGGATTCAGTTCGCTCAGGGCGCGCGCCGCGCCGTTACCCAGGGCAACCGCGACACCGGTGCCATCATTGGTGAGCAGTCCCGGGGCGAGTTCGTGCCCGGGCAGTACCGGCAGGCTCCGGCTGTCTCCCTTATAGGTCTGCTCGATACCAGCGAGGGTATCCCGGTAGATCCGCGCATAGGGCTCGCGCACCATGGGGTAAAGGATCACCACCTGTTGGGCCAGCGTCTGGCCGGCAGCCAGCAGCGCGATCGATATCAGGGCAAAGCGTGTCAGACATTTCACGTCGTTCCTACCGGGCTCCCTTGGTTTGTTGCCACGTCAGTGGCCGGTGGGCGTATAGCGCACTTCCAGGAAGGCGGCCCTGCCCGCCAAGGGCAAATCCCTGGGGATCGAGGGTAGCGGGTCCCCGTCGAGACTGGGCTCACGCGCATTTTCGTCGAACAGGTTCTTGACCAGCAAGGCGACCTCGAACCTGGGCGCCCACTGGCGATTGCGCAGGGTCAGGTCGGTGATCACATAGTCTCCGATATCACTGCGCGGGTCGCCGAACACCCGATTGCGCGATGCCACCCAGTTGGCCTGCACATCCAGGCTCCAACCGGGCAGCAAATCCCAGTCGGCCCGGACATAACTTTGATGCTCTGGAGCATTGCCGGCATCCTCGCCGGTCAACTGATCCTGGGATTTCTGCAGCGCCAGGTTGCCGGTCAGAGACAACGCCTCGGTGACATCCCAGGACAGCGAAAATTCGGCCCCGTAACCCGTCTGTTCGCCGGCATTCTGGGCAGTACGGGTGCCGGCGCCGGGGTCCGCGACGAATTGAATGACATCATCCCATTGATAATGGAAGACATTGAAGTCCAGAGTCAGGTCAAAGGTGGGCTGGTAGTTGACCGCCAGTTCATAGCTTTCCAGTTGCTCCGGCTTCAGCATGGGATTGCCCAGGGAGACCGGGTTCGACTGCACCCGGGTCTCGGAGAAGGATGGTGCCCGGAAGGCCTCGCCATAGAGCGCCTTGAGAGTCAGATTGCGGCGCGCCGACCAGACCAGCGCCAGCCGGGGATTGGTGGTATCGCCGAAATCAGAGAAGTGATCGTAGCGGACCCCGGCAGTCAGCTGCCAATCGCGGGCGAAATGCCAGATGTCCTGCACATAGACATAGGTGTTTTCCCGCCGGCCCTCGGGTAGGAACACCAGCGCAGTGTCGGAGACATCGACCAGCGGGCTGCCCGGGAGGATGGGCAGCCCGCTGGCCGGGTCGATACCGAAGTTTTTCTCCTCCTCGGTCCTGTAGACCTCACCATAGTGATAGCCAGTGCCCAGGGAAATCTTGTGATCCCGAATCCCTTGGTACAGCGTGGTGGCATTGAGCCGGTAATGGCGTTCGTAGACTTCCGGATTGCCGATGATGCCATCCGGAAAAGGCGGAAAGATCGGCGCCCCCAATGGTGTGAAAAACGGCCCGCGAGAGCCGGGGGGGAAGAGGCGAAGGTCTTCGTCCACCTCCTGGCTGGTGAACAGGGTGCTGCCCTGCAGCTTCAGACCAAGACTGTCGGTCAGCGCGGGATTGTCGTAGGTCAGGTCGGCGTTGAAGCGATCACTCCCGACCGCACCCTGGGGGTCCAGCACCTGAGCTACCCCAAGCCCGATACCACCATCGTTTCTGACTTGCGCGCCGCCGCGCAAAGTGAGATTGCGATAACCCAGCTCCAGCCTTGCATCCAGGTTCTCCCGGTGGAGATTTACCGGGCCGGGCGTGAGAGAAGCGCTGGTACCGGAAACCGCATCCAGAAAGCTTTGCCCATCGGCAGCCACCCGCTCGCGCTGACCATCGGTGCGGTGAGCCTCGATCACCGCGCCATAGCTCAGTTCGCCGCGGCTGCCACCGTACTGCAGCCAGCCCGTCTGGGTGTCGAAGCTGCCGGCGCGGGTGCCAAGAGACAGCCCTTCGATCTCTTCCGGCGACTTGGTGATGATATTGATCACCCCGGCAAAGGCATCGGCGCCATAGACCGCCGAACCCGGCCCGCGCACTACCTCGATCCGCGAGATGGCTTCCACGGGCATTCCGCCCCAAGCGACATTCCGGTCTCCCACGTACAAGTTGGTGAGGGGAATACCGTTGATCAGCATCAATACTTGAGGATTAACATCCGAGTACATGCCGCGAAATACATAGATGGGGTTGTAGCCCAATGCACTGCGCGCCACATGGAGGCCGGGTACCGTCTCCAACACCTCGTCGATATCGGTGGCGCCCATAGCGCGAATTTCTTCTGCGGTAATGATGGAGGCCACCGCCGGCGCCTTGGATACCGGCTGGGCGACACCGGTGGCAATACGGACAAACTCTTCGCCCCCATAGAGTTCGGCCAATTCCTCCTCGGGGGTGGGCTGGCCCAAGGCAATCCCTGGCAACAACAGCAACAGCGCCCTTATGCGCAGCGTCTTATGGCTATTTTTCATGCCGCTCCCCAGCGCCTTGGGGGCGCGCCCTTGTAGTCGATTCTGGTAACCCTGAGCGGGAATAAGCTGCCTCCCGGTTTGCCAAGGCTATCGATATAGCAAGGCATCATCCCGGCCACGAATGAGAGTGCCGCCATGTAGTAGTGGTCGTCCGGCGTGCGCCCTTCGTCCGCGACCAACCCGGCAACGGCGCCGGCGATATTCATCTGATACTTCAGCCGGGATTGTTTTAAGATTTTTTCGACCTCAAATGCCAGTTGGATGAATTTCCCTTTCCCCTGTCTCTTATACACATCTGACGCTGCCGACGAAGAGGATAGTGTAGATCT
>OJBP01000564.1_pt1 | contig 17754 bp, 15 predicted proteins | sample 1590691 | NCBI WGS metagenome assembly OJBP01 (sample SAMN05416848, study PRJEB24817) | seawater metagenome | isolation source: Sea water | place: Canada:Atlantic | collected 2013-07 | reverse complement strand
CTTCGAAACGTTTTGTCCCTCCGGGCAAAGTGGGTGCCAAGCCCAAGGGTGGAAAGCCTGCAGGCAAACCCGCCGGTGGCGACGCATCCCCCAAGCGCGGAAAATCGAGCTTTCGCCCGAAATAAGCGCATAAGCGCACGCCCCGCGTAGAACCGGGGAAATATAGATCAATCAAATGCTTAGGGGCTGGAATTTTAATCAATTCCAGCCCCTTTTGCGTGCGTCACCCCCCCAAAGCTCCCCTGCGGGGCAGGTTTTTGCTTTTCAGAGGGGGACGTTGCTCCTAACAATCACTGCATAGGGACCGAAACAGGCGCAGGACGCCTGCGCACGGGCCGTTAGAAACAGGGTGCTTTGCCACCCGTCCCAATCCCAACCTCGGAAAGGTCACGCACATGGATGGTACATTTAGCGAAAACGATATCTCCCGTGTGGTCGAGGCAGATCGCGCGCACATCTGGCACCATCTCAGCCAGCATAAAGCCTATGAAACCACCGACCCGCGCATCATCGTCGAAGGCAAGGGCATGCGTGTCTGGGATCAAAAGGGCAAAGAGCATCTGGACGCTGTGTCCGGTGGCGTCTGGACGGTCAACGTCGGCTATGGCCGCGAAAGCATCGCCAATGCGGTACGCGACCAGCTGATCAAGCTGAACTATTTCGCGGGCTCTGCCGGGTCCATTCCGGGGTCGATCTTTGCAGAAAAGCTGATCGCCAAGATGCCGGGCATGAGCCGTCTCTACTACTGCAACTCCGGCTCCGAGGCGAACGAGAAAGCCTTTAAAATGATCCGCCAGATCGCCCACAAACGCTATGGCGGCAAGAAGCACAAGATTCTCTATCGCGACCGTGATTACCACGGCACGACCATCGCTTGCCTGTCTGCAGGCGGACAGGACGAACGGAACGCGCAATACGGCCCCTTTACTGATGGTTTCGTCCGCGTGCCCCATTGTCTTGAGTATCGCAAGTTCGAACAGGACGGTGCCCCCGAGGATAACTACGGCATTTGGGCCGCCGACCAGATCGAGAAAATCATCCTTTCCGAAGGCCCCGATACCGTGGGCGGGCTCTGCCTTGAACCCGTTACAGCGGGCGGCGGTGTTATCACGCCTCCGGACGGCTACTGGGAACGGGTGCAAGAGATTTGCCGCAAGTATGACGTGCTGCTGCACATTGACGAAGTCGTCTGCGGCATCGGGCGCACCGGCGAATGGTTCGGCTACCAGCATTTCGGCATTCAGCCCGATATGGTTACGATGGCCAAGGGTGTGGCCTCGGGCTATGCGGCGATTGCCTGTCTTGTGACGACGGAAGAGGTCTTTAACCTGTTCAAGGACGACGCCAGCGATCCGATGAACTATTTCCGCGACATCTCGACGTTTGGCGGCTGTACCGCAGGCCCTACCGCCGCAATTGAAAACATGGCCATCATCGAGCGCGAGAACCTGCTGCAAAATACCTGCGACATGGGGCAATATATGCTCGAAGAGCTCGAAGAACTGTCGGACAAATACGATGTGATCGGTCAGGTGCGCGGCAAGGGTCTGTTCCTTGGCGCTGAGTTGGTCCAAGACCGCAGCACCCGCGTTCCCGTTGTCGAAGCGCAGATTCAAGCGGTCGTCGCAGACTGTATGGCGCAGGGCGTGATCATCGGGGCGACCAACCGGTCGGTGCCGGGCAAGAACAACACCCTTTGCTTCAGCCCTGCGTTGATCGCGAAGAAGGACGATATTGATCAGATCATCGCGGCTGTAGACGGGGCAATGGGTCGGGTGTTCGGCAGCAAATAGGCTGCCGCTCCGGCACTTTGTTGCCGATCAAAATAATCTTACTGGAACCAAACCCGTCACATAGCGTTAAGTACTGAAGCTAGTATGGAGTATATCATGAAAAAGCTACTTTTGGTCCTGCCTATGGTTGGCGCACTCGCCGCTTGCGAAACGCAGACTCAATCTTCTGTAACCGGCGCTGCTGCTGGTGCGGCTCTGGGTGCTGTCGTGTCGGGCGACGATGACAAAACCAAAGGCGCCGTTCTGGGTGGCTTGGCTGGCGCTGCTGCAGGTGCATACCTGGGCCGCGGCAAAAACGGCCAGTGTGTCTACCAGAACTCCGCAGGTCAGCGTTACACGGCTGCTTGCCCATAAGCGTTTTCTGCTCCCGAAGGCAGATATTCACATTAGGCCTCGGCGTTTCGCCGGGGCCTTTTTTATGCGCTGACGGGCGGGTTGAGTGACGCCCATAAAAAAGGGCGGCTAGATGCCGCCCCGTCTTACCCGTGATTTTACCGCGACATCAGTCAAGCAAACCCGCGTGCTTCAACCCGTGATCCACCAGCGCTTTGGTGGCATCGGTCAGCGGCACCAGCGGCAGGCGCACCTCGTCTGAACACAACCCCAGACGCGCCATCGCGTATTTCACACCCACCAGGCCTGGCTCGGTGAAGATCGCGTTGTGCAGCGGCATCAGCTTGTCCTGGATTTCCAGCGCCGCGGCATAGTCCCCCGCAAGGCAGAACGCCTGCATCTGGCTTAGCAGCTTGGGCGCGACATTCGCGGAGACAGAGATACAGCCAACGCCGCCTTGGGCGTTGAACCCGTGCGCTGTGGCGTCCTCGCCCGAGAGCTGGACAAAATCCGGCCCGCACAGCATCCGCTGGTCACAGACCCGCGCCAGATCGCCGGTGGCATCCTTGACACCGATGATGCGCGGCAGCTTGGCCAGCTCCGCCATGGTTTCGGGCAGCATATCAACGACCGAACGGCCGGGGATATTGTAGATGATGATCGGCAGACCGCAGGCCTCGTGGATCGCGGTGAAATGCGCGATCAGACCGGCTTGGGTCGGCTTGTTGTAATAGGGCGTGACAACCAGAACCGCATCGGCACCGACGCTTTCGGCGTGTTTGGCCAGACGGATGCTCTCGGTCGTGTTGTTCGAACCGGCACCTGCAACGACGGGGATACGCCCCGCGGCGGCTTTGACGACTTCGGCGACAACGGTTTCATGCTCGGCATGGGTCAGGGTGGGCGATTCACCGGTGGTCCCGACAGGCACCAGCCCGTTCGATCCTTCCGCGATGTGCCATTCCACCAGCTTCTTGAGCGTGTCCAAATCCAGCGCGCCGTCCGTGAACGGCGTGACGAGTGCAGGTAGTGAACCTTGTAGCATATGCACGCTCCTATTCTTGCGTTGCTGGGCAAGCGCCCAATTGCTGATAGCGGCAAGTTGAGTTGAAACCCCCGCGCCGCGCCGTATGTTGCAAGGCTGTAGCCTTTGACCAGTAGGAAATGCAAGTGATGAGACGCGCCTTGGCGACGCTGACGATGGTTTTTGCCCTCGCCCTTCCGGCCCATGCCGAAAGGCCGCGTCCGCTGGGATGGGCGATGGACGCCATGCGCGCGGGCAGCTGGGATAATGCCGCCCTGATTGCGCGCCGTGATGGTGCCGTTGCGGTAGATGTGATCGAATGGCACCGCCTGCGCGCTGGTCGGGGCACCTATGCCGAGGTGACCGATTTCCTCAGCCGCCGCCCAGACTGGCCGGGCGAAGCCTATCTGCGCAGACAGTCCGAAGAGGCCGTGATCCGCGAAGGTGACAAGGCGATACTGGATTTCTTTATCGGTCAGGGCCCGCAGACGCCCGAGGGTGTGCTGGCCCATGCCGCAGCGCTGCTGCGTGCGGATCGTCTGGGCGAGGCACAGGCGCGGCTGGTGCTGGCGTGGCGTACCCTCCCCATGAGCGGGAACGATCAGGCAAAGTTTATTGACGCGCATGGGCCTTTGCTGAAACCGCACCACGCCGCCCGTCTGGACGAGATGCTATGGCAACGGGAACACGCCGAAGCCCGCCAGATGTTCGATCTGGTCAGTGATGCCGACAAGGCGCTGGCCGAAACCCGCATCGCCCTGCAAAATCTGGACGGCGACGTAAACGCCCTGATCGACGCGCTGCCCGCCAGCAAGGCCGGTGATCCGGGGCTGCAGGCCGACCGCTTTGAATGGCGCATCCGCAAGGGCTACGGCGACAGCGCCAAGGATCTGATGCTGTCGCAATCGATCAGCGCTGCGGCCCTTGGTCAGCCCGCTGCATGGGCCAACCGCCGCCGCGCGCTGGCGCGGGATGAAATGCGCAATGGCGATCCGGCGCGGGCCTATCAGATGGCGTCGAAACACTTCCTTTCCGAAGGGTCGCATTTTGCGGACCTTGAATGGCTGTCGGGCTATATCGCCCTGCGGTTTCTCAAAGACCCCAAGCTGGCGCTTGGTCACTTTCAGGCCCATGACGGCGCGGTAGAATCCCCCATCAGCCAAGGGCGCGCGGGCTATTGGCAGGGTCGCGCTTATCAGGCCATGGGCGACGCCGAGGGCGCCGCCAAAGCCTATGCCCAAGGCGCGAAGTTCCAATCCTCTTTCTACGGTCTGCTTGCGGCAGAGCGGGGCAATCTGCCGTTCGACACGAGCCTTGCAGGCGCGCGCCCTGAACAGGATTGGCGCACATCGGCGCTGGCACAGGCACCGCTGTTTCAGGCGGGGCTGTTGCTTCAAGCCTCGGGCGAGCTGTCGACCGCGGAACGGTTCTGGACCCATCTGGCAGAGCAGTTGATCACCGAGGACGCTGCCCTTCTGGGACAGGCCGCGATTGACGTGGGCCAGCCGCATCTGGCCGTGATGATCGGCAAACGTGTGGCGCAACGGGGCATCACCATCGCCGGCCCCTATTACGCGCTACATGATGCGATCAAGCTGGACCTGAACATGGCCCCCGAGATGGTGTTGGCCATCGCCCGCCGCGAAAGCGAATTCGATCCCGTGGTCCAAAGCCATGTGGGCGCACGCGGTCTGATGCAGCTGATGCCCGCCACGGCCAAGGATGTCGCCCGCGATCTGGATATCAGTGCGCTGCACACCACTGACCGGCTGACCGCCGACCCGGAATACAACGCTTTGCTGGGGTCCGAATACCTGTCGCAGATGGCGGGCCGGTTTAACGGGAATGTGGTCATGGTCTCGGCCGCGTATAACGCGGGCCCCTCGCGTCCGACGCGCTGGATGGATACCTATGGCGACCCGCGCGAGGGCGACATCGATATCGTCGACTGGATAGAGATGATCCCTTTTCGCGAGACGCAGAACTATGTGATGCGGGTGACCGAAAGCCTGCCCGTTTACCGCGCGCGCATGGGCAAAAACCCCCTGCCCCAACCCTTTACCGAGGAACTAACGGGCACGACCCTTTTGCCGTTCGCGCCAAAAGGTGAATAGCCCCGCCGCGACGATCAGCGCCGCCCCGATGGCGACATTGGGGCGCACGGTTTCGCCAAAGGCGCTGATGCCGATGATCGCGGCAAAGACCAATTGCAAATAGGCAAAGGGCTGCACCGCGCTCGCCTCGGCCACTTCGTAGCAGCGGATCAACAGCCAGTGGCCCGTGACACCGGTGATGCACAGGCACCCCATGATCAGCCAATCGCTGGCGATCATCGGCTCCCAATACCAGATGCCGGTGGCCGTCATCGCGACCGAACCGGTCACGCCAGTCCAGAAAAAGCTCGTTGCGGTTTTGTCCTTACGCCCGACATAGCGCGTCAGCAGCCCGTAGATCGCGAACATCGCGGCAGCCACCAGCGGGATCACGGCGGCAGGGTCAAAGACGTTCATCCCCGGCTGCAAGATGATCAGCACCCCGATAAAGCCGACCCCGATCGCCGCCCACCTGCGCCAGCCGACGCTCTCGCCCAAGACGGGGCCGGACAATGCGGCCACCAGCAGCGGATAGCAGGTAAAGACCGCGTGGCTTTCCACAAGGCCAAGGATGGTGAAGGCAACAATCATCACGCAAATCTCTGCCGCCAGCAGCAGCCCGCGAAAGATCTGGAGCACCGGCTGGCTGGTCCGTGCCGCCGCCCGCAACCCACCTGCATGGCGTTTCGCCAGCGCAATCACAAAGGCCGCAAAGAACCAGTAGCGGATCATCACGACCATCATCACATTGTATTCAGACGCCAGATGCCGCGACAGCCCGTCCTGCACCGCAAAGACAAAGGTCGTGATGACCATTAAGGTGATGCCAAGCGGAATATTGTTCGACTGCGCCGACGCAGCCGCGCGGTTGGTTGCCATGCTCATACGCGCACGGCGCGGGTCATATGCCGTTTGCGGCCATAGCCGGTCGTACGTTCCACCGCGAAGCCCGCGCTTTCCAGTGCTCGGCGTACCGCACCGGCAGCAGTATAGGTCGCAGCGGTCCCGAATGGTGCTGTGTGACGCGCCACATCATGCAGCAGGTCCGGCTCCCACAGCTCGGGGTTTTTAGCGGGGGAAAACCCGTCAAGGAACCATGCATCTGCCAGACCGTCCCACGCAGGCACCGCGCGTCGCGCATCGCCGATGACCACAGTCAGCACCACATCGCCAAAGCGCATCTCTCCACCCTCGGGCGACCACGCGGCAAGCAACCCGTCACGCTTGCCGTCGAAATCGGGAAATGACTGATGCGCTTGCGCCATATCTTCGGACGACATCGGGAAGGCTTCGAACGAGGTGAAATGCAGCGTGCCTTTCGCGCCATTGCGCTCCCATGCGTCCCAAGCCACGAGAAAATTCAGCCCTGTCCCGAACCCCAACTCTGCGATGCGGAACCCGTCGCGGAAGCGGTTGGTCAGGTCATTCCCGTCGATAAAGACATGCTGCGTTTCCTCTACCCCGTTGTCGAGGCTGAAGTACGGGTCGTCGAACTTGGAGGACACGGGCACACCGCTGTCTTTCCATTCGATATCAGCTGTCTGGTTCTCCATGGGATGGCCTTGTGCTATGGGCGATGCCGAACACTGCGCAAAAAGGGCAAGGATTGGCAATGGCCGAAATCACGATACGCGGCGCGGGGATATTCGGGCTATCCGTGGCATGGGCCTGCGTGCAACGCAGCGCGACGGTGCAGGTGATCGACCCGAATGGGCCCGCCGCCGGCAGCAGCGGCGGTATCGTCGGCGCACTGGCCCCACATGTGCCCGAGAATTGGAACGCCAAGAAAGCCTTTCAACGCGACAGCCTGTTGATGGCCGAAGGGTTCTGGCAAGCGGTCGAACAGGCGGGCGGCGGCAACGCGGGCTATGCCCGCAAGGGGCGCCTGCAACCCGTGGCCGATGATGCGGCATTGGCACTGGCACAGCAGCGGGCCGAAACCGCCAAGGCGCTGTGGCAGGGTCAGGCCACATGGTCCGTGATCCGCGCGAGTGACACGCCGTGGCAGCCCGACAGCCCCACCGGCTGGCTGATCCACGACACGCTAAGCGGTCTGATCCACCCCCGCCACGCCTGCGACGCGCTGGTGCGGGCACTGGCGGCCAAAGGCGTGACGGTGCAGGCGGAAGGCGAAGATCGCGGACAGGTGCTGTGGGCGACGGGCGTCGCGGGGCTGGCGCATATGACTGCCAATCACAGCCGTCTGGTCGGCGCAGGCGTCAAGGGTCAGGCCGCGCTGCTGGACTATGACGCGCGCGGCTTGCCACAGCTTTTCGCGGGCGGTGTGCATATCATCCCGCATAGCGACGGCACCACCGCCATCGGATCAACGACAGAGCGCGCCTATACCTCGCCCACCGAGACGGACGCGCAGCTTGATGACGTGATCGCCGCCGCACGTGCCGCGGTGCCCGTGTTGCAAGATGCGCCGGTGATCACCCGCTGGGCCGGCGTGCGCCCGCGCAGCCGCAGCCGTGCCCCAATGCTGGGGCCCTTGCCCGACGCTCCTGGGTATTTCGTGGCCAATGGCGGGTTCAAGATCGGGTTCGGCATGGCCCCCAAAGTGGCCGAGGTCATGGCCGAGCTGATGCTGGACGGGCGCGATACCATCCCTGATGGGTTCCGCGTCGAAGACAACCTTTAGCGCCGCCGCGCACTGTCGCCTACCGAAAGCCCCTCCCCCTCAAACGCAAAAGGGCCCCGGCAGATGCCGAGGCCCTTTCAGATGAGTGACGCCAAAGCTTAGCTAGCGTTTGGCAGGATCACGATCTCAACGCGGCGGTTTTGTGCCTTTCCGGATGCGTTCAAGTTGCTCGCAACCGGCTGGCTTTCACCGCGGCCCACGGACCGGATACGGCTGGCTGGAACGCCATTCGACACCAGCACGTTTGCAACGGCGCGTGCACGGCCTTCGGACAATTGCTGGTTATAGGAAGCTTGACCATCGCTGTCAGTGTGACCGATGACTTGCAGCGTGGAGTTGCTGTACACATTCACATTGCGTGCCAGTGCGGCCAGATCGTTTTGCATGCCGGACTGAACCTGTGTGCTGTCTGTCGCGAACAGAATGTCCTGTGGCAAGGTCACGATCAGGCGATCACCGGTGTTGGTGATGATGACGTCGGAATCCAGCTGACGGCGCAGGTCGGCCTCTTGCTTGTCCAGCGAATAGCCATAGCCGGCGCCCAGTGCACCGCCTGCGACCGCACCGGCCAACGCGCCTTGTGCGCGGTTGCCGTCACCTTTGGACAGCGCGCCGATCACGGCACCGGTACCTGCACCGATCAGCGCACCGTTACGTGTGTTGGCGTTCGGGTCGTTGGGGTTGCCGCCAATCGGACCGGGTTCACAAGCAGCCAGCGCCAGAACGCTTGTCAGAGCTACAGCAATGGAGGTTTTCGAAAGTGTCATATCTTATTCTGCCTTTAAGTTGTGGCCCCGTTCGGGCGAGGCAATCTTCACATAACGCCTTACACCAGCCTTTGTTCCCGTTGAACCGGCAGGATTATGTGCATAGGCAGCAACCCGCCGACGGCCTCTCAGGCATCAGCGCGGGCAGATTCAAACGCCAGCATGACACGCTTGACCGGCAATCCCCAGTGATAGCCTCCCAAGCCGCCGGATTTGCGCAAGGCGCGGTGGCAGGGGATCAGCCAGCTGATCGGGTTGCGCCCCACCGCTGTGCCCACGGCCCGCACCGCTTTGGGCGTGCCAATTGTTTGGGCGATCTCGGAATAGGTGGTGACATGGCCCGACGGGATCGCCAGCAGCGCCTCCCACACTTTGATCTGGAACGGCGCTCCGATCAAATACATCGGTGCCTTCTCTGCCCCGCCCCCCTGCACGCCGAATGCAATTTGCACCCAGTCGCGCAGCAGTGCCGGATCTTCGCAAAAACGCGCCCCCGGCCAGCGGCGGCACAAATCCTCCATCGCGGCATCGGTGCCCATTTCTGCCGAAAAGGCGAGCCCGCAAATTCCGCGTGGCGTGCCCATGACCAGCGCAGGGCCAAAGGGGCTGTCGAACCACCCCCACGAAATCACAAGCCCCTCCCCCTTACGGGCGAAATCACCGGGGCTCATCGCCTCCCATCGCAGGAACATATCGTGCAAACGACCGGAGCCGGACAGCCCCAGCTCATGCGCCGTGTCCAGCGTGGTAAAGCGATCGCGCAGCAGCGATTTGGCGTGATCCAGCATCAGGTATTGCTGATAGCGTTTGGGCGACACGCCCACCCACTGCGAGAAAAGCCGCTGAAAATGCGCCGGGCTCATCCCCATTTCGCCCGCGATCTGATCCAGCGCCAGCGGGTCGGCGGCGGCATCGATCAGATCAATCGCCCGCCGCATCACACCGTAGTGATAGGCGCTGCCGTCTGCGGTAGCGGCATCTTCGGGGGCGGCGGTTTGGGGCGTGTGCTGTGCTTGTGTCATAGGGGCAGACTACGGCAGGCCCCGCCCCCGCGCGACCCGAAACATGCGCCAAATGACGCAGCCCCCTGCCGCAGCGACGCCCGTAAAATCCGCCGCGCGCGGCTTGCCCTGAGAGGCGAAACCACGCATACCTTGGCGCATGGCCAAAACCCTTGATTATCACACGATCCGCGAGATTTTTATCCGCTTTCAGGACGCCGAGGCGGAACCGAAAGGCGAGCTGGATCACACCAACGTCTATACGTTGCTGGTCGCTGTCGCGCTGAGCGCGCAGGCCACGGATGCGGGGGTGAACAAGGCTACCAAATCCCTGTTCGAGATTGTCGAGCACCCGCAGCAGATGCTGGACCTCGGGCTGGAGGGGCTGACCGAACATATCAAGACGATCGGCCTGTTCCGCCAGAAGGCCAAGAACGTGATGAAGCTGAGCCAGATTCTGGTGGATGACTATGACGGGGTCGTGCCCAACAGCCGCGCGGCGCTGCAATCGTTGCCCGGCGTGGGCCGCAAGACCGCGAATGTCGTGCTGAACATGTGGTGGCACTATCCGGCGCAGGCGGTAGACACGCATATCTTTCGCGTTGGCAACCGCACCCGGATCGCGCCCGGCAAAACCGTGGACGCGGTAGAGCGCGCCATCGAAGACAATATTCCCGTTGATTTCCAACACCATGCCCACCACTGGATGATCCTGCACGGGCGATACCATTGCAAAGCACGCAAACCTTTGTGCAGAACCTGCATCATCCGTGACCTTTGCCCCTATGAGGAAAAAACCGAATGACCCAATACGAAGTGGTTGGCATCGGCAACGCTGTTGTCGATGTAATCTCGCATGCGGATGACGCGTTTCTGCAAGATAACGGCATCGAAAAAGGCATTATGCAGCTGATCGAGCGGGACCGCGCCGAAAACCTGTATGCGACAATGCAAGACCGTCTGCAGACCCCCGGCGGATCGGTCGCCAATACCATTGCGGGCATCGGCGCGCTTGGCTTGCCCACGGCCTTTATCGGGCGGGTGAATGACGATGATCTGGGGCAGTTCTATGCCAAGGCGATGACAGACATCGGCATTGATTTTGTCAACGCGCCTGTGACCGGGGGCGAGAACCCGACCTCGCGCTGCATGATCTTTGTGACCCCGGATGGGGAACGCTCGTTGAACACCTATCTTGGCATCTCCACGGGGCTTACCTCGGACGATGTTCCGCAGGCGGTGGCCTCCAAGGCCAAGCTGATGTTCCTCGAAGGCTACCTTTTTGACCACGACGCGGGCAAAACCGCATTCCGCGAAGCGGCGCGCGCGGCGACGGCGGGCGGCGGCATGGCTGGAATCGCTATTTCCGACCCCTTCTGCGTGGAACGTCACCGGGATGACTTCCTTGCGCTGATCGAAAACGATCTGGGCTATGTCATCGGCAACGAAGCCGAACTCCGCGCCCTGTGGGAAACCGACGATACCGAAGTCGCTCTGGCCAGAACGGCCGAGATTTGCCCGCTGGTGGTCTGCACCCGCTCGGGCGACGGGGTCACGCTGATGCGCGGCGAAGAACGCGTTGATGTGCCCGTCGAAAAGGTCGTGCCAGTCGATGCCACCGGCGCGGGTGATCAATTCGCGGCAGGATTTCTGTACGGCATGGCCACGGATCGTGACCTCGAGACATGCGGCAAGATGGGCAACATCTGCGCGGCCGAGGTCATCAGCCACATTGGCCCGCGCCCGCAAACCTCGATGATGGACCTGTTCAAAGAGCAAGGGCTGGTCTGATGCTGACGGACGGATACCACGACGTACCTCTTGGCAAGCTGGCGATGGTTGTCACACATCTTGAGATGCGCGAGGCCGCGCCCTCGCGCGATGTACCCGCCCCCGAGGGCGTGACCTTGCGCGCGCTGAGCGCGACACTGGACTGGTACCGTGATATCTTTCGCCGGGTCGGACAGGACTGGCTCTGGTTCGGACGGCTCACAAAAACCGACGCCGAATTGCAGGCGCTGTTGTCGGATGCGGACACGCAGTTTTTCACGCTGACGAAAGATGGCAGTGACGAGGCGCTGCTCGAGCTCAAGTTCACCGCCGACGGCACCTGCGAGCTGGCTTATTTTGGCCTGACGCCCGCGCTGATCGGGTCGGGTGCAGGGCGCTATCTGATGAACCACGCGATCCGTACCGCTTGGGCAAGGCCGATCTCGCGGTTTCATCTACATACTTGCACGCTTGATAGTCCGCAGGCGATGTCTTTCTATATCCGCAGCGGGTTTACACCATATAAACGGCAGGTCGAGGTCGCGGATGATCCGCGCTTGATCGATCTGCTGGACAAGGATGCAGGGGCGCATGTGCCGACTATCGGCTAGCGCCCCCCGCGCCGGTCACCCCATCCGTTCAGAGGCGTAGGACCCCGGCGAGGCAGGAAAGACCACCGTCTTGTTGCCATTCACAAACACGCGCCGGTGGATATGCGCGTGGATCGCCCGCGCCAATACCTGACTTTCGACATCCCGCCCGAGCGAGACATAGTCCTCGGCGGATTGCGCATGGGTGACGCGCACGATGTCCTGCTCGATGATCGGGCCTTCATCCAGATCGGCGGTTACGTAATGCGACGTCGCCCCGATCAGCTTTACCCCGCGCTGGAACGCCTGCTTATAGGGGTTCGCCCCCTTGAAACTGGGCAGGAACGAGTGGTGGATATTGATGATCCGCCCCGACATCTTTTGGCACATCTCGTCTGACAGGATTTGCATGTAGCGTGCCAGCACGATCAGCTCGGCGCCTGCGTCTTCTACCACCGCCATGATCCGCGCTTCGGCGTCGGCCTTGTTTTCCGCTGTGACCTTGATGCAGTGGAACGGGATGTCGTTGTTCACGACGACCTTTTGATACTCCATATGGTTGGACACCACCGCGACGATATCAATCGGCAGTGCGCCGATGCGCCAGCGATACAGCAGGTCATTCAGGCAATGCCCAAAGCGCGAGACCATGATGACGACTTTCATCTTCACCGCCTCGTCGTGGAACTCATAGGCCATGTCAAAGGGCCGCGCCGCATCGGCAAAGCCGTCCGAAAGCGTCGCCAGATCAACGTCGGCCTCGCTTTCAAAGCTGACGCGCATGAAGAAACCGCCGGTTTCCTTGTCGTCGAACTGAGAGCTGTCAGAGATGTTGCAGTCTTGATCGGCCAGATAATTCGCGATCGCCGCGACGACCCCACGCGCAGAGGGGCATTTCACGGTCATGGCATATGTCTTCATCGGGTGTATCCTAGGGCTAGACGGTCCGACGTCGCGCGCCGATAGCTACCTGTTCCCTATCCATCCCTGCCCCGTCAAGTTCGCGATGCGCAAAAAAGGGTAGGTGCCGACCGCGCTGCCCGCCAAATCAACGCAATCGGTTTCCGATCATGCACATTGGACGATATCCGCTACGCAATCGGGCAGACGGTGAACGCGGCCCGCCCCTTTGTCAGGCGTCGGCGAAATGCTCGACAAAGGCCTTGACCACAGCGGTATAGACCTCGCGCTTGAACGGTACGATGTTGTCGACCAGATCGTGCACAGGCAGCCAGCGCCATTCAGAAAATTCGGGGTGTTCGGTATCAAGGTCGATCTCGTCATCCGACCCGTGAAAGCGCAGCAGGAACCATTTCTGCTCTTGCCCGCGGAACCGGCCCTTCCAGATGTTGGGCACCAGTTCGATCGGCAGGTCATAGGGCAACCAGCCCTCGGTCTGTGCCACCACGGTAACAGAGCTTGGCGGGATGCCTGTCTCTTCCTCCAGTTCGCGCAGGGCGGCGACTTCGGCGTGTTCGCCCTTTTCGACGCCGCCTTGAGGCATCTGCCATGCGTCCTGATCCCGGTCCCGACGTTGCCCGACAAACACATGCCCGTCGGCGTTGACCAGCATGACCCCGACACAGGGGCGATAGGGCAGTTGGGCGATTTCGTCTGGCGTCATGTCAGGGGCCTTTCGCGGCAAGAGAAGTCCCACGGGAATTAGCACGAATCCCGCGCCCATGTATATTGGCTTACGCAGCGTTGTGCGTGACAGAACCGCAGGCTTAAGGTGAACTGCAGCACAGAACTGCCCAGTACCATACATTCAGCCCTCGAAAGGTTTGCCAAATGTCCGACTATCCGCACCTTCTTGCCCCGCTTGATCTGGGGTTCACGACGTTGAAGAACCGCGTGCTGATGGGGTCTATGCATACCGGGCTTGAGGAAACGCAGGATTGGAACCGCGTGGCCGAATTCTATGCCACCCGTGCACGCGGGGATGTGGGGTTGATGGTCACGGGCGGCATTGGCCCGAACCCCGAAGGCTCGGTCGCCCATGGTGCGGCAATGATGGTTTCGCAAAAGGACGTGGACAACCACAGCATCGTCACCGATCGCGTGCACGAGGCCGGCGGTAAGATCGCGATGCAGATCCTGCACGCGGGGCGCTATGCCTTCAGCCCCGATTGCGTCGCCCCCTCGGCGATCAAATCCCCCATCTCGATGTTCGCCCCGAAAGAGCTGGACGCCGACGGCATTGAAAAGCAGATCAGCGATATCGCCGCCTGCGCCCTGCGTGCCAAACAGGCAGGCTATGACGGGGTAGAGGTGATGGGCTCCGAAGGGTACTTCTTGAACCAGTTCCTTGTCACTCACACCAACAAGCGGACCGACGAATGGGGCGGGTCATACGAGAACCGCATGAAGCTACCCGTCGAGGTCGTGCGCCGCGTGCGCGAGGCCGTGGGCCCTGACTTCATCCTCATCTACCGTCTGTCGATGATCGACTTGATCCCTAACGGATCGACATTCGATGAGGTCGTCCAGCTTGCCAAGGCGGTTGAGGCCGCAGGGGCCACGATCATCAACACCGGCATCGGCTGGCACGAGGCGCGCATCCCGACGATCCAAACCTCGGTGCCGCGGGCGGCCTTTGCATGGGTCACGAAAAAGCTGATGGGTCAGGTGGGCATCCCGCTCATCACCTCCAACCGGATCAACACCCCCGAAGTCGCCGAAGAGGTGCTGGTGGACGGCTGTGCTGATATGGTGTCGATGGCCCGTCCCATGCTGGCCGATGCCGATTTCGTCGCCAAGGCAGCGGCAGGCAAGTCCGACCAAATCGCGCCCTGTATCGCCTGCAATCAAGCCTGTCTGGACCATACCTTTGGCGGCAAAATCTCGAGCTGTCTGGTCAACCCGCGCGCCTGCTACGAGACTGAACTGCGCGTCGATCCGGTTGACGCGGCCAAGACAATCGCCGTGGTGGGCGCGGGGCCTGCGGGGCTCTCCGCTGCCATCACCGCAGCAGAGCGCGGCCATAAGGTCACTGTCTTTGACCGCGCATCAGAGATTGGCGGCCAGTTGAACCTTGCCAAGCAGGTCGCCGGCAAAGAGGAATTCTGGGGCCTCGTCGACTGGTATAGTGCGATGATCAAAGAGCATGGCGTCGCGGTCCAATTGAACACCGAAGTCTCGGCCAACGATCTGGGCAATTATGACGAGGTGATCATCGCCACAGGTGTTGTCCCGCGTGATCCGCAAATCCCTGGTCAGGACGCAGGCAATGTCGTCAGCTATATCGACATCCTGAACGGCACTGTCACCGCCGGTCAGCGCGTCGCCGTCATCGGTGCGGGCGGCATCGGGTTCGATGTGTCTGAACATCTGGTCCACGATGGTGAAAGCACCACGACCAACCTACCCGAATGGATGAAGGAATGGGGCGTCACGGACCCTGCCGATCACCGTTCTGGCCTTGCGCCCGAAGGGCCGCAACCCCACGCCCCTGCCCGCGAAGTCACCATGTTGCAGCGCAAGACCACCAAGGTCGGCAAAGGCTTGGGAAAAACGACCGGCTGGATCCACCGCGCGTCCCTGACCATGAAAAACGTGCAGATGATTGCGGGCGTCAACTACGAAAAGATCGACGCAGCGGGGCTGCACATCAGCTTTGGCGAAGCACGTGAAAAGCCGCAGGTAATCGCGGCGGATACGATCGTGCTTTGTGCCGGTCAACTGTCGGACCGGTCGCTAGCCGACGCGCTAGAGGTCAAGGGCATCCCGTGCCATGTTATCGGCGGCGCGGATGTCGCGGCTGAACTGGATGCGAAACGCGCGATTGACCAAGGCACCCGTCTGGCCGCTGCGCTGTAAGGTATGTCGACCAAAACGGGGCAGGCTGTCGTGGCCTGCCCCGTCTTTCGCCTGCGCCACAAGGGCAGCACATCTTGCGCCTCCGCGCCGGTCTGTCAAAATGCCCGGATCAATAGATGTTTCAGGGTGTGGCCATGCCGATTTGCGTTTTCGATATCTTTGCCGACGGCACGACCCAAGTGCCCGCCGATACAAAGCTGACTGGGCCGGGCATCTATCGCTGGTGGCACTTTGATCTAGCTGACCCGATGCTCGACCCTTGGGTGCGCGAACACCTGCATGAAATCCCCGCCGGATCGCTGATCCAGAAACAGACCCGCCCGCGCTGTGACCGCTTTGAAGGCGGGCTGATCCTGAACCTGCGTGGCATTAACATGAACGAGGGGCAGGACGCCGATGAAATGGTATCGGTACGGATGTATGTGGATTCCGACCTGCTGATCACCGTGCGCCGCAAGAAGGTCTTTGCCATAGACGCGATCCGCCGCGAGGCCGAAGCGCAAAAGGCCCCTCCCAGCCCTGCCGAGTTCCTTGAGGAATTGGTGGGCCGTCTGACCCAGAGGGTGCAAGAACACGTCGCGGGGCTGGATGAACAGGCGGAGTTCTTTGAGGATGATCTAGAAGACAAGAATACCCCGATGCCGCACGAACTGCCCGAAATCCGGCGCAGCGTGATCCGGCTGCGGCGCTATCTTGACCCCCAACGCGAGGCGCTGGCCAAGCTGGCCGCCTTTGACATCCCGCTGATCCCCGACGAAAGCCAGCTTGAGCTGCGCGAGCAGGCCAACAGCGCGCTGATCGCGGTAGAAGAGCTGGACGAGCTGCGCGACCGGCTGGTGTCGGTTCAGGAAGAGCACGACGCCAATATCGCGCAGCGCCAGGCGCGCCACGGCTATGTGCTGTCGGTCGCCGCGGCGATCTTTCTGCCGCTGGGGTTTCTGACAGGTCTGTTCGGCGTCAACGTGGGCGGGATGCCGGGGGTGGACCATCCTTGGGCGTTTACCATCCTCTGTCTCGGCATGGCGGGGCTGGCGCTGCTTATGTTTCTGGTCCTGAAACTGGTCCGCTGGATTTAACCACAGCACGGCGCGCCCTGTTTCCCCGCCGCGAACGATCCCTACAAATACCTCTCCACTGTCTCACCACTGCCGTGATCCTGCCTGATTTGGCCGCCATACCATTTTCAGACGCAGATGATGAAAGGGAACGGGTATGGACCGCCTGACAGAGATGGAAGCATTCGCCACGGTCGTGGACCAAGGTGGCTTTACCGATGCTGCCAAGAAGATGGGTATCTCCAAATCCGCCGTATCCAAACATGTCTCATCGCTTGAAGCGCGGCTTGGGGCGCGCTTGCTGAACCGGACGACCCGCCGTGTCAGCCCGACAGAGATCGGCCTTGCCTATTATGACCGTGCCCGCCGTGTGTTGAATGATGCGGGCGAAGCCGATGCGCTGGTAACGTCGATGCAATCCGCGCCCTCGGGCCTTTTGCGTATTTCGGTCGCGACGGACTTTGGCGTTAACCATCTGTCGCCTGCCCTGTCCGACTTTCTGGCCGATTTCCCCGATATCACCGTCAACATGGTGCTGAACAACCGCTACGTCGAACTGATCAGCGAAGGTTTCGACATGGCCGTCCGTATCGGTGAGCTGGAAGACAGCACACTGCGGGCCCGCAAGCTAACCGAGACGACCAAACGCATGATCGCCTCGCCCGCCTATTTCGAGAAATACGGCCGCCCCGAAAAGATCGACGATCTGAACGATCACAAGCTGCTGCATTATTCGAACCAATCCAGCGGCAATATGTGGAAGCTGACCTCCCCCTCGGGCGAAAAGCGTCAGGTGCGCACGGCGGGCTGGCTGTCGGTCAATGATGGTCAATCGCTGCTGAACGCCGCCATCTCGGGTCTTGGC
>OJBP01000562.1_pt1 | contig 17799 bp, 19 predicted proteins | sample 1590691 | NCBI WGS metagenome assembly OJBP01 (sample SAMN05416848, study PRJEB24817) | seawater metagenome | isolation source: Sea water | place: Canada:Atlantic | collected 2013-07 | reverse complement strand
TCTACACTATCCTCTTCGTCGGCAGCGTCAGATGTGTATAAGAGACAGGTCATACCCTCCAAATTTTTCAATTCTTCTATCGATTTGATACCTTCTCTGAGAATTCGATAATCTACTATCTCTTTGGCAAGATCAAAATTAAGTAAAGGAACGGTAGATAAATCTGATGCAGTTGCCGTATTTACATTTACTAACGTAACCACTGGCTTTTCCTTTACAGTGTATTCATTAAGGATTGCACGTTTCACATTTTTATCAACACCAAACACACTGTAAAGCTGAAAATCTACTAGATAACCTCCAGTTTTATCACGATGCCTAATTATTTTGGTCGCTACATCTTCATCTACGCCGTCAATAACAAGTAACTTTTCAAAAGAGACACTATTAAGATCACCTTTTTCTTCGGCAGTTTTCCATTTCTTTTTAAAACTAGATTTCTTTTTAGGAGATTTCTTTTGCTCTTCAATCCATTTCGGCCATTTAAAATAAGGTTCCATCACTGTAAGCAGGGAATCTGAGACACCTGACACTTTTTGAAACTGAGCGGTGGAGTCAAACCATTTCCCGCTTTCGCGAAAGCGTAATACTCTATCTATCTCCTCTGTGGTCATACCAAGTTTATAACCGTTGAAGTCTGTAAGTAGTGTAGGGTTGAAAGGAAAAATCTTAGGCTTACGTTTTTCAATCTCTACCAACTTAAGAGAGTCTATCTCCTTCTGAAACGCCAAAACCTCTAGATCTTCCTCTTGAGATATTTGCACATCAGCTTCTGGGGTATAAAAAATGACCGCAGCAGTACACGCAATAATTATTGCTATAAAAAAGAAAATCCCATTTCTTTTACGCCTATCGTAAATGAAATGGGATTTTAAACTTTTCATACTATTTACTATTACTCTATAGCCTGCTCCTTAAGCTTTATAGCGTTAAGGTATCTAGTTAATTGCTTTTTAACAACAGGGAATAGGAAGAATAATCCCACCATGTTAGGGAAAACCATTGCAAAAATCATTGCATCAGAGAATGCCCATATTGAGTTCATACTTGCAGATGCTCCTACAACCACAAAAGTTAAGAATAATAATTTGTACACTAAATCTGCAACCTTACCACGCCCGAAAAGAAATTTCCAAGATTGTAGTCCGTAATAAGACCATGAGATCATCGTTGACACTGCAAAGAGTACCACTGCAATTGTTAAGAATACATCAGAATAAGGAATATATTCTGCAAAAGCCTTGGCAGTAATACCAGCTCCTTCAAAAGATTCTCCACCTATCATTACAGCTCCTAGTCCATCACCACCATATTGGAATGCTCCTCCAAAGTTGAAAATAATAATCACAAGTGCTGTCATCGTACAGATAAGTACTGTATCAATAAATGGCTCTAGTAATGCCACTAGACCTTCACTTGCAGAGTATTTAGTACGTACTGCAGAGTGTGCAATCGATGCAGATCCTGCTCCAGCTTCATTTGAAAATGCTGCTCTTTTGAAACCAACTAATAATACTCCTATAAATCCTCCTACTCCTATAGCTGTAGGGTTAAATGCTTCTTTTACGATAAGTGCTACAGCATCATCAATAAGACTAAAATTACTTAGGATAATGTATAGACATGCAACAACGTACATGATTGCCATAAATGGTACTACTTTCTCGGTTACCTGAGCGATACGCTTAATACCACCTATGATAATAATACCAACAATTATTGCTAGTACAATACCTACAATAAATCCTGAGGCTGCACCGGTCATGTTAAACATTTCTTTAAGAACAATCGTTGCTTGATTAGATTGAGCTGCGTTACCACCACCAAAAGAACCACCAATACAGAAAACAGCAAATACTACAGCTGCAATCTTTCCTAAAGTTGCAAATCCTTTTGCTTTTAAACCTTTAGTTAAATAATACATAGGACCTCCATAAACAGTCCCATCTTCACCTACATCTCTGTACTGAACACCTAAGGTACACTCTACAAATTTTGTAGACATTCCTAAAAGACCACAAACTATCATCCAGAATGTTGCTCCCGGACCACCTAATGCGATAGCAAGTGCAACACCGGCAATGTTACCATTACCTACAGTTCCAGATACTGCAGTAGCTAGTGCTTGGAAGTGAGAAACTTCTCCTGCAGAACTTTCATCTCTAATTGTGTCTACGATGTCTCCATCAATAGCTAGATTATCATCTACATCAAGATTTTCTATATGCTCTTCTATATCAACATTAGATAAATCTTGCCCTTGTGCAATACCATCTTCACCATAAAGCTCTGCAGCTCCATGCTTTTCAATATCTTCATATTTACCACGTACCGTTTGGATTGCTCTCCAGAAAAAACGTACGTTTGGAAATCCAAAATAAATCGTAAAAAAAGCGGCACTCGCCACTAATAAAATAAGAACAAAAGGTGTTCCTGCAACTTCAAAAAATACAATTGCCGAAAAGAAATCTGAAATTGGTTGAAATGCTTGGTCAATTTTCTGGTCAATTCCTACTTCTTGAGTTTCTTGTGCAAATGAAAGAAGCGGAATAAAAACAGAAAGAATGAATAAAAGGTATTTCTTCATTAGTATAGATATATTAAGTTATTGTAAATTCAGCTAGCAATATCCAAAAAAATGCCCCTTATTCAAAGGAAACTATCTTAAAATCCTTAACAATATTTAAATACCAAAGGTCTCGTGTAGTCTTTTGATTTGTTCAGGGCGCCCTATCACTATTAATTTTGACCCTCTCTCTAGTCTCATATCTGCTTCTGGATTAACAATATACTTACCAGATGGTGATCTGTAACCTATAATCGTACAGCCAGTCTTATAACGCAAATCAATTTCCTTAATACTTGCTTCTTTTCCGTCTGCACAAATTTGATCAAAGCTTATTTCCTCTACATTAATACTATCCTCCTCTCCTACTACAGATAAATTATCTAAAAATTCGATAAGATCTGGTACTACGACGAGTGACGCCATGTGATCACCACCTATTTTATCAGGCATTATCACATTATCTGCTCCAGCAAGTTTAAGTTTCTTTTGTGAAGTCTCGGCAGTTGCGCGACTTATAATCTTTAGTTTGCTATTAAGTTGGCGTGCACTCAGCACTATAAAAAGATTGTCTGCATCTTCAGGAAGCGCACACAATAGTGCCGAGGCCTTTGTGATTCCAGCTTTTTCTAGTATCTCATCTTCATTTGCGTTACCATACACAAAATGAATATTCTTATCCATTTCATAGCGCTCTATAACGTCCAAATCCATCTCAATGACCACAAATTGCTTGTTATAAGCCATGAGCTTTTGCACCGCCTCTTGTCCATTACGTCCATAACCACAAACAATGATGTGGTCTGTCATTTTATCGATTTCTTGCTGCACCTTTTTATGTATTAAATCTTTATAAGAACTCTTACTTATTATATACTCCGAGATTACTGTCAAAGCATAACCCACAATCACAACGCTTAATAAAATAAGTATTACTGTAAAAATTTTTGCTTCGGGTGTGAGTGGTATCACTTCTCCAAAACCCACGGTAGTTATTGTAATTACCGTCATATATACAGCATCTACCCAATTGTAATCTGCTATAAAACGATAGCCAAAAACTCCTAAAAGCAAGGTCGTTACTAGGAGCACTATAGCTAGATAAATTTTATTCTTAAAAAAGGAAAACAAATTCATAGGTCAAAAACAGAAGTACGCTTTGTATAAATAAGATCTTTTAACTTAAGCCAAAACGCCACTGTAAGATATAATGCAAAGCCTACCCCTAGGGTTGCAAATGACACATATATAAAAAAAAGTCTGACATTTTTTGCTCGCATTCCTAGGCGGTCTGCGAGTCTAGAGGAAACATAAAACCCATGTTTCTCAAAATAATGCCGTATATCGTATACTAGTTTCAACATATTGTGAAGGTAATAAATGCTAGATGTACTATACTATAAAAAACGAATCAGAAATAGTCTTAGGGATGATTTTTAATTAATCACGCTTTCGCGAAAGCGTACTTAAAACCAAACACATCTCATATAATTACAATTTAATTTGCCACCTCACTCATGAATTTAATTCTATATAAACGCAGCTCCTCGTCTTCATAGTCCCCATCAAATTCTTCCATAGCAACTTCGATTTTATCTGTCTCTGCCTCCATAAAATAATCATGCAATTCCTCTTGCTGATCCTCGTCAAGTATATCGTTAATCCAGTAATCTATATTAAGACGCGTACCGCTAAAAACGATCGCCTCCATCTCTTTAATGAAGTCTGCCATATCCTTACCTTTTGCAGAGGCGAGGTCATCCAGTGGTAATTTGCGATCTACGTTTTGAATAATGTATAACTTCAGTCCGCTGTTTGCTCCTGTACTTTTCACTACAAGATCATCTGGCCTTAAAATTTCATTATCAGAAACATATCTATCAATAAGCGCTACAAATTCTTTTCCGTATTTCTTTGCCTTACCATCACCTACTCCATGTACATTACCCAGCTCTTCAACACTTACAGGGTATTTAATAGACATATCTTCTAGTGAAGGATCTTGAAAAACCACAAAAGGTGGCACATCAAGCTTCTTTGCTACTTTTTTTCGCAAGTCTTTAAGCATTTCTAGGAGCTTCTTATCGGCTCCAGCTCCTGCTTTTTGAGCAGATACTATTGCATTATCAGTATTTGCATCAAATACATGATCATCTGTCATCATAAATGAGACAGGGTTCTCTATATAATCTAGACCTTGTGGTGTCATTTTTACAACGCCATAAGTCTCAATATCCTTCTTTATATATCCTGCAACGAGAGCTTGACGTATAAGGGCAAACCAGTATTCTTTTTTCTGGTCATGACCTATACCGAAAAATGGCTGCTCATGAGTTTTATGCGAACTGATAATAGCATTTTCCTTTCCTCTTAACGTAAGAACAATCTCTTTACTTTTATAGATCTCGTTAGTATCTCGTATTACAGATAACACTTTTACAAGTTCCTCTTTTGCCTCGTGTTGCTTTTTAGGGTTACGCATGTTATCATCAAGCATCCCTCCTTCTCCAGTGGCGTTATCAAACTCCTCTCCAAAATAGTGAAGTATAAATTTACGTCTAGACATACTCGTCTCTGCAAAAGCTACTACTTCTTGAAGTAAGGCATGACCTATTTCTTGTTCGGCAACGGGCTTGCCACTCATGAATTTCTCAAGCTTCTCTATGTCCTTATATGCATAAAAAGCAAGACAATGTCCTTCTCCTCCATCTCTTCCCGCTCTACCAGTTTCTTGATAGTAGCTCTCTATACTTTTAGGAATGTCATGATGTATAACAAATCTTACATCTGGCTTATCAATTCCCATCCCAAAAGCTATGGTAGCAACTACCACATCTACATCTTCCATCAAGAACATATCTTGATGCCTCACTCGTGTTTTTGCATCGAGTCCTGCATGATATGGCACCGCTTTAAGTCCGTTTACTTGCAATGTTTGTGCTAACTCCTCTACACGCTTACGTGCGAGGCAATATATAATACCACTCTTACCTTCATTTTGCTTTACAAAACGAATAATATCTGCATCTACTTGTGCCGTTTTAGGTCGCACCTCGTAATATAGATTAGGTCTATTAAATGACGCCTTAAAAGTGTTTGCATCTGTAATCCCTAAGTTTTTAAGAATATCCTCTTGCACTTTTGGAGTAGCAGTTGCGGTAACCGCTATAATTGGGATATTATCACCTATCCTACCTATAATCTTACGTAGGTTACGGTATTCTGGTCTAAAATCATGTCCCCACTCTGAGATACAGTGTGCTTCATCTATAGCTAAAAAAGAAACAGTAACTCCTCTTAAAAACTCGACGTTTTCTTCTTTAGTAAGTGACTCAGGAGCCACGTACAAGAGTTTTGTTACTCCATTAGTAATATCTTCTTTTACTTTTTTTATCTCTCCTTTAGTAAGCGAGCTATTAAGTACATGAGCTATGCCCTCTTCTTGAGATATACCTCTAAGTGCATCTACTTGGTTTTTCATTAATGCTATAAGTGGTGATACCACAATAGCAGTTCCCTCTGCAATAAGTGCAGGTAACTGATAACATAATGATTTTCCACCTCCTGTGGGCATAATCACAAAACTGTGATTACCACCTACGATGCTTCTTATAACTTCTTCCTGCAGACCCTTGAACTGACTAAAGCCAAAATATCTTTTAAGTTCTTCGTGTAAGTCTATTTGCCTTGTCCCCATATGTATTCAAATACATTTTTACATACCTTTGTGTTTTCTAAAGATAGTAATTTCCGCACGTTAAACAAATCATAACAAAACCCAGTTTTGAACAACTTCCAGCAAATCATTGCTAGCGCACAGAAAACCATTCATATTGAGCAAACTGCGATTGCAAATCTCAGTTCATTAATAGACGAAGAATTTGCACAAGCAGTACAAGCCATCTATAAATCTAAGGGCAGAGTGGTCATTACTGGCATAGGCAAGAGCGCAATTATTGCTCAAAAAATCGTTGCAACCTTAAATAGCACAGGAACTCCTGCATTATTTATGCATGCAGCAGATGCTATTCATGGAGATTTAGGAAGTATATTAATAGATGACATCGTTATCTGCATCTCAAAAAGCGGAAACACTCCAGAAATCAAGGTTCTAGTGCCTCTTATTAAAAAGACGGAGAACACGCTGATTGCAATTACTGCAAATAGAGATTCTTTTTTAGGTAAAGAAGCAGACTATATTTTACATGCCAACACAGAAGAGGAAGCATGCCCTAACAACCTCGCACCTACTACAAGCACAACTGTACAGCTAGTGCTAGGTGATGCTGTAGCAGTTGCCTTGCTAGATTTGAGAGGATTTACAGAAAGTGACTTTGCACGATACCACCCTGGTGGTGCACTAGGCAAGAGACTATACCTTACCGTTAATGATATTTGCTCGACTCACGAAAATCCACAAGTAACTCCAGATGCAAGTATCAAGGAGGTAATCATTGAGATTACTAATAAAATGCTTGGTGTAACCGCCGTTGTGCTCAACGGAGTTATCCAAGGAATTATAACAGACGGCGACTTGCGTCGCATGCTCTCAAAAAATGATTCACTTGACGGTCTTACCGCTGCTGCAATCATGAGTGCTACACCAAAAACAGTACGTCATGATGCCATGGCGATTGATGCAAAAGAAATTTTAGAAGCACATAACATCACCCAGTTACTAGTTGAAAAAGACGGAAACTATGCTGGCGTGGTGCACATACACGATCTTATAAAAGAAGGAATCGCATAATGGCAAAAAAAGTAAAAAAACATCCAGATGAGATGTCCTTCCTTGATCACTTGGAAGAATTAAGATGGCACTTAATAAGAGCTACGCTTGCTGTAGTTATCATAGCTACAGTTGCTTTTATATTTAAAGGAACGCTTTTTGAAATTGTTTTTGGACCTCAAAATCCAGACTTCGTTTCTTATGACATACTCTGTAAAATCTCTCAATTTTTTGGAGCAGAAAAAGGATGTATTGCAGATGGCGATATGGATTTTATCATCCAGAGTAGAAAAGTAGCTGGTCAGTTTAGCGCAGCTATATGGACTTCTATCATGGCAGGAGTTGTAATAGGTTTTCCATATATATTGTATGAATTTTGGAAATTTATATCTCCAGGACTCTATGAAAATGAGCGTAAATCTAGTAAAGGCTTTATTGTAGTTGCCTCTTTTCTTTTCTTTCTAGGAGCAGCATTTGGATACTTTGTGGTAGCACCACTATCTATTAATTTCCTAGCAACTTTTAAGATATCTGATGCAGTTCAAAATGAATTTGATATCGACTCATTTATAGGTCTTGTAAGGGCTTCAGTGCTAGCATCTGGATTAATATTTGAACTACCTATCATTATGTACTTCCTTACTAAAATAGGGCTTGTCACTCCAGAATTCCTTAAAAAGAATCGCAAGTACGCATTAGTTATTGTATTAATTTTGGCGGCAATTATAACGCCTCCAGATATTTCAACGCAAGTAATCGTTGCCGTACCTATCATTATATTATATGAAGTAAGTATTTTTATTTCTAGAGGTGTTATCAGAAGAGAAAAACGCCGACTCAAGAAGGAAGGACTTGCATAACATCACTTAACTAATATTCATTTTTAACGCTTTCGCGAAAGCGTAATAACCACTACTCCCCGCAATTATGAGCAATATAATAGACGACTTTAATAGTTACCGTTCTACAATGAACGATAAAATCCTTGCCGATAATAATAAAATCGTCAAGCGTATTTTCAATCTAGACACCAATGCCTTTTCTGAAGGTGCATTAAATAAAAAGACTAAAGAGCTTTTAGGTCTTGTAGCCTCTACCGTTTTAAGATGTGATGATTGTATAAAATATCACCTAGAAAGCTGTCACGATGAAGGCGTGACAAAAGAAGAAGTAATGGAAACATTAGGAATAGGAACCCTAGTGGGTGGTACTATTGTAATACCTCACCTGCGCCGTGCTTATGAATTTTGGGAAGCACTAGACGAGAGAAAAGCAGGTAAATAATGTAAGCTGTGTGTAATGATGAGATTTTTAAAACATTTTATAACCTTCTTCATTACACACAGTCTTGTACTCAAAGCTTTTGTATATTTTAGTAAACAAGAGATAAGCTGATTTGGTAATTTATTTCAAGGTTTATTTTTTGGTCTTATAATGGCTTTTACTTTTACACGTTATAATGAGACTAGAACAGAGGATTAAACAATTTGTATATTTACCTATTATGAAACTACGTGCTGAAAATTTAATGAAATCCTATAAAGGCCGACAGGTGGTTAAAGGAATTTCTGTAGAGGTAAATCAAGGAGAAATAGTAGGATTACTAGGCCCTAACGGAGCTGGAAAAACTACTTCCTTCTATATGATAGTAGGTCTTGTAAAGCCTAATGGTGGAAATATCTACCTAGAACAGCAGGACATCACAAAGTACCCGATGTATAAACGTGCCCAGAATGGGATAGGTTACCTCGCGCAAGAGGCTTCTGTTTTTAGAAAACTAAGCATTGAGGATAATATATTAAGTGTACTACAACTCACAAAGCTTTCAAAGAAAGAGCAACTTCATAAAATGGAGGAACTCATAGAAGAATTTAGCTTAGGGCATATACGTAAAAGTCGTGGTGATTTACTTTCTGGAGGTGAACGACGCCGTACAGAAATTGCAAGAGCACTAGCGACCTCTCCCTCTTTTATATTACTAGATGAGCCTTTTGCAGGTGTGGATCCTGTTGCAGTAGAAGATATACAGCGCATCGTAGCACAGCTTAAAGATAAAAATATAGGAATACTTATTACCGATCATAATGTCCAAGAAACACTTGCCATTACAGATCGTACTTACTTAATGTTTGAAGGAAGTATCCTTAAACATGGAGAACCAGAAGAACTTGCAGCAGATGAGATGGTACGTAAAGTATATTTAGGTCAAAACTTTGAGCTACGCAAGAAAAAACTATTCACCTAGTTTACCATTAAACCAACCATAGCGTGAGTTTTCTAGTCAATCTCACACACTAAATTATCATCCTCTTGAAAACGACCTTTACCATCATACTCGTTTGTTTCCTTTCTATTTTTTGCAAAGCACAAACCCCTATCCCTTCTCAAACTCAAGACACCTTGAGTATTTTAAAACTTGCAGTGTACGACACTAAGGTAATGCTCAAAGGTATAGGTCACGCTTATACGGGACCACTACGATGGAAAAAGGATGACTGGATTGTAGCTGGTACGATTGCTGGAGGAACCGCATTACTCTATTTTGTAGATGATGATGTAAATAATTTTTTTACAAAAAGAAGTGATGACTTACCAGGAGTACTAGACGAGGCTGGAGAACGAGGCGGTAGTCCGCAGGTGATCTATGGACTGACGGCTGGAACTTATTTATTTGGGTTATTTACTAAGAATCAAAAGGTACGCAGAGCAGGAGCTTTAATGACATCATCTGCAGTGACGGCTGGGCTTTTACAAACTCTTCTCAAAGCCTCAGTAGGTAGAAGTAGACCTAAAAACGGCGAAGGTAAATTTGCATTTAACCCTTATAGTGGTATGCCAGGTTTTAGATCATTCCCTTCTGGGCACACTATATTATCTGTTACGATGGCGCATGCAATTGCAAAGCAATTTGATAACACGTGGGTAAAAGTGGGCGTGTACGCCTTAGGATCTATTGCACCTTTGCAAAGACTTTGGGGAGGAGCGCACTGGCTTACCGATGTTGCACTTAGTGCAGCATTAAGTATCGTTATTGTAGATTCTATAGATAACTATATGAACAAAAGTAACGTCTATCCCGACGGAACTAAGAAGAATAAAATTACTTGGAATTTTAATGTAGGTCTAGGTCGTGCCGGGATATCAGGTACTTTCTAAATTATACTTTAGTTCGTTCTTCTTGTTGTGCTTTTACAGTAAGCACCAACATAGACAACCTACCAATCACAAAGGTAAAAAGACCAAATAGCGTACAAAGCAATGCTACTTTAAGTCCGCCTGCCATCATGGGTTGCGATATATTACCACTTCCTTCTATAGCATCAAAAGCTGTAATTAAACCCAAGGTAGAACCTAGAAAACCCCACATCATTGCAAATAAACTAAGGTGACCTATAATTTCTGATGTTGCTCTCTTAGCTTTTTTACCCATGAGGGAAATTACAAGCAAGGCAAGTATAGCAAGAATTACTATTAGAATAGGGTACATAAATAATGGTCCTCCTTCATTCATGCGGTCAATTAATTGTGACATAATATGTAGTGTTAATGGTTAAAAATACTATTTGATATTAAATGGTTGAAATAACATGCTGGGCAAGTTATTCGTAAACGTTTACGAGGCAAATATATAACTGAATTACAACGCTCATTAATATACTCGACCAACTTCCATTATAACACACATTATAACTTAATAAGCCTTTTAAGTGGTTACTAGCTTGGTGAAAATGTTATTCCCATGATGAATCTCGTCGTTCACCTCAAAAAATCAAATCGTTCTTATATTTTTCTCATCTTTGGAAAATGCATGAATTCAAGCTTAAAAATCTTGCGCTTATACCATTACATATTATACTGTGGATAGTCGTATGGCTATTTTACATTTACTTTTTTAGCTATGCAGCAGCAAATGAAGAATTTGTATTATACTTTGCAACGAGTCTTTTGCCAATAACGATTACCGTCACTTATATTATTGCTTACTATTTAATTCCAAGATTCTTGCTTGAAAAGCGATATCTACTGTTTAGCACCTACTTACTCTACACCATAGTAGGCTCGCTATTTCTTATTATCATTATCACTTTTATCAACTTCATATTTTTATCTAATTATGATTTGAAGCAAATGCCATTACTCACTCGTAATTTTCTATTTGTATTCATACTTGTTTACATAATTGCTGGATTAGTATCACTTGTACAAGTACTGCGATACAACTACAAAGCGATTAATCGCAATACAGTTTTAGAAAAGAAACTGCTAGAAGGCCAACTCACCCTTAAAGAGAAAGAACTTTATTACTTAAAAGAGCAAATCCACCCTCATTTTCTATTTAACACACTCAACACCATTTATGGAGCTGCACTAACGGAGTCTAAAGACACTCCTGACTTGATTTTAAAATTGTCTAATCTGCTCGACTATACTCTTAATCAGATTGAGAAAAAAACTGTTGCAATCTCTGAGGAGGTGCTCTACATATCATCTTACATAGGACTGGAACAAGTGCGCTTTAGAGACACATTAAAAGTTTCATTCTCAAAAAAGATAGATAGCGACATACAAGTCCCGCCAATGCTATTTATTGCGTTTATTGAAAATGCGTTTAAACATGGCAGTCCGCATGACAGTATATTACTCATTGAAATGTCGCTTGAAGTCAGTGACATACAGCTACATTTTTCTATAAAAAATACAATCAAAGAAGATTCCTCTCCAAAGGAAAATCACGGACTAGGAATGCAAAATAGTATCAAGAGGTTGGATACTTTATATCCAAACGCTTATACTCTTAACACCCACACTTCAAAAGGATGGTATTACCTTGAGCTAATTATCAACATAAACTAATGGAAACTTATCAAGCAATTATTATAGATGACGAGCCCATGGCTCGTGAGATTTTAGAAAATCATCTTGCTAAAATAACTCAAGTAAATGTAGTTGCTGTTTGCAAAAATGCAACCGAAGGCTTCAGCGCGCTAAGTAAGCATGATGTTGATCTCGTCTTTCTAGATATAAATATGCCAGAGGTTACCGGACTTATGTTTGCAAAAGCAATTCAAGGAACTACAAAAATAATTTTCACTACTGCCTATCGAGAATATGCCGTAGAAGGCTTTGATCTACAAGCCGTAGATTATTTACTTAAGCCCATATCTCTTGAGCGCTTAATGAAAGCTTTGCAGAAATTTTACAAGGAAGCGAGTCCAAAAACTGAAAGCGCAAACCAAGAGACCTTTACCTTTTTTCGTTCTGACCGTAAAATGATAAAAGTAGATTTCGACCATATACTATACATAGAGAGCATAGGTGATTACTTGAAGATACACACCACAAATGACGTTATCGTCACTAGAGAAACACTACTTGCCACTCTAGCAAAACTACCCGCTACCCTATTTTTGAGAACACACAGATCATATGTGGTTGCAATAAGTAGTATTGAAAGTTTTACAAACGAACATATTAATATTAATAATAAAGCAATTCCTATCAGCCGTAGCTACCGTGACCAAGTACTTAGCACATTAAACCGCATAAAATAATGTAGTTTATTATGTACCTTTGCAAGCCTTAAAAAATCATTACGACAAAGATTAAAAAGGTGCTTTATTATGCTTTCGCGAAAGCGTAATAAATTCCATTAAAAGGATTGCAGATTATTATGAAAACAGATTTAGATAGAGGAATACAAGTAGACGACGCTAGTCTTCTCAATGAAGAAATAGGCGATAATCACGTTGCTACAAGTGCTATTACACCATTGCGTGATGATGCTTTTGAGATGAGTAACGCAGATAAAATGGCGAGCATTCAAGAAGATGTTGCACATATTATGCAAACACTAGGTCTTGATATGACTGATGATAGCCTTAAAGGCACTCCTAAGCGTGTGGCAAAAATGTTTGTAAACGAGATCTTCGCAGGTTTACATCCAGATAATAAACCTAAGGTTTCCGTTTTTGATAATAACTACAAGTATGGAGAGATGCTTGTAGAAAAAAATATTACAGTGTACTCTACCTGTGAGCATCACTTACTACCTATTGTAGGTCGTGCACACGTGGCTTACATTTCTAACGGAACTGTTGTAGGTCTTAGTAAAATGAATCGCATTGTAGATTATTATGCAAAGCGTCCTCAAGTACAAGAGCGCCTTACTATGCAGATTGTACAAGAATTACAACGAGCAATGGGAACAGAAGATGTAGCCTGCGTTATCGATGCAAAGCATCTCTGTGTAAATAGTAGAGGAATAAGAGACATCGAGAGCAGCACAGTTACTAGCGAGTTTGGTGGTAAATTTAAAGATGCTGCTACACGCAGAGAGTTTTTAGACTACATCAAGCTAGATACAGATTTTTAAGAAGCTACAACTTGCTTATAAATACTTATAACAAAGCGGTTTCTTTTTAGTTACCGCTTTTTGAGTTTTACAATTAAGATATTTACCTTAGTCAAACACACATAAATAGCACATAAAATGCCATTATACCAAGATCAAGAACTTACTGTTTACAATTCCCTTTCGGGAAAAAAGGAACTTTTTAAACCCCTTCTTGAAGGATATGTAGGCATGTACGTTTGTGGTCCTACCGTATATAGCAATGTACACTTAGGTAACGTACGTACTTTTATGAGCTTTGATATGATTTTTAGATATCTCAAGCACCTTGGATATAAAGTGCGATATGTGCGTAACATCACAGATGCTGGTCACCTTACAGATGATGCAGATCAAGGAGAAGATAAGATTGCAAAAAAGGCAAGATTAGAAAAAATCGAACCTATGGAAGTTGTGCAGAAATACACACTAGACTTTCATGATATTCTCAATAAATTCAACTTCTTACCTCCTAGTATTGAACCTACAGCTACAGGTCATATTATCGAGCAAATGGAAATCATTAAGAAAATCATAGATAATGGTTATGCTTATGAAAAAAATGGCTCTGTATATTTTGATGTTGTAAAGTTTAATAAAGACCATGAGTACGGTAAACTTTCTGGCCGCAAGCTAGAAGATATGATTGCAAATACTAGAACTCTTAACGCGCAAGATGAAAAAGAGAACCCTCAAGACTTTGCACTCTGGAAGAAAGCAGAACCACAGCACATCATGCGCTGGCCTAGTCCCTGGGGAGATGGTTTTCCAGGATGGCACTTGGAATGTACTGCTATGAGTACAAAATACTTAGGAGACCAGTTTGACATACACGGTGGAGGTATGGATTTAAAGTTCCCTCACCATGAATGTGAGATTGCACAAAACGAGGCAGCCCTAGGTACCGAACCTGTGCGCTACTGGCTTCACGCAAATATGCTCACTCTCAACGGACAGAAAATGGCCAAAAGTACCGGGAACAGTATTAATCCTGGTGAGATATTTTCTGGAGATAGCGAGCATCTTTCTAAAGGATTTGCTCCTAGTGTTGCGAGATTCTTTATACTTCAAACAAGCTATCGTAGCATTATGGATTTTTCTAATGACGCTTTACTTGCTAGTGAGAAAGGGTTTCATAGACTTATGGAAGCACTCAAAGTAGCAAAAAACCTTACGGTTTCTAAGGAAAGTAGCTTTGATGTGACAGCATGGAAGCAATCTTGCTACAATGCCATGAATGATGATTTTAATACACCTATTCTCATCGCACAACTTTTTGAAGCTGTCAAGCAAATCCATTTAATAAAAGATGGCAAGGCGACAATCACAGCCGAAGATTTGAAACTTCTACTAGAAACTCTTGAAGCTTTTGTTTTTGACGTTTTAGGACTTGAAGATAATAACGCTTTCGCGAAAGCGGACGATTCAAAACTCAATGGAACCGTTGAACTACTAATAAAGCTGCGCAAAGAAGCTAGAGAGAACAAAGATTTTGCCTTAAGTGACAAAATACGCGATGAACTTATTGAACTAGGAATACAACTGAAGGATAGCCGAGAAGGAACAAGCTTTTCGGTAAACTAATGGTTTCTATCAAGAAAATAGCCATTGCTCCATTTTTAGGAATCATCTGGTTTTATCAAAAATTCATCTCTTCATGGACACCAAGCTCGTGTCGCTATAGCCCTACTTGCTCGAGTTACACAAAAACGGCACTAGAAAGACACGGACTTATCACTGGAGGCTGGTTATCTATCAAAAGAATATTTTCTTGCCACCCATGGGGCGGTCAAGGATATGACCCAGTTCCCGAAAAAGAAGAATTAAATAATACATAAAGACTTTTAGTATCTGCTATTAAGGTTTTAAATTGCTTATTGAAAATAAACAACACACTCGATCTACAGTGGAAACACTAACTAATGATCTGAGTAGCTAACAATCCCAATATATGCTTGCATTAAAATTTACATGGAATCCAATATCAGGACTTGACCTAGGCTTTATTACCATCCATTTTTATAGTTTAATGTTTGTAGTTGCATTCTCATTAGGTTTTTACCTGATGAAGAAGATGTTTATCCGTGAAGGAGTTGCTATTGAAAAATTAGACAGTCTATTTATTTATGCCGTAGTCTCTATTCTTTTAGGAGCACGACTAGGTCACGTATTTTTTTATCAAACTGAATTACTTTGGGAAGATCCGCTATCTGTATTGTTACCTTTTAGGTTTGTTCCAGAATTTGAGTTTACTGGGTTTAGAGGACTTGCAAGTCACGGAGCAGCGATTGCTACTATTTTTGGATTATACCTGTACAATAAGAAGGTATTGCATAAATCGGTTTTATGGATTTTAGATCGGGTAGTAATTACTTGTGCGTCGGGTGCTGTGTTTGTGCGTATAGGTAACTTTTTGAACTCAGAAATGGTAGGAAAAGTTACAGATAGCAACTTAGGAATTCAATTTGTTCAAGACGAAATTTCTGAACGCCGAGCGGTATCGCTTACTAATATCCCAAATCCAGCACAAGCGCACCAAGCACTTACAAGCGACCCTCAATTTGCAGACATTATAAGCACCATTCCCTTTAGATATCCTGGACAGCTCATGGAGGCTTTTGGCTATGTATTTGTATTCCTAATCTTATTTATTCTGTATTGGAAGACAGATGCTCGCAAGAAATCAGGATTTTTATTCGGTCTATTCTTATTACTGCTCATGGGCGTACGTTTTATAGTAGAAAACTTTAAACGTGAACAGGTAGAGAATCGTGAAGATTGGATTTTTAATCTAAACACAGGTCAGGTATTGAGTATACCTTTTATAATTATAGGCCTATACTTTGTAATAACATCATTTACTAAAAAAACATCTTATGAAGCTTCGTAACGCTGCTTATATTTCGCTTTTCTCACTTCTAATTGCCGGAGTGAGTTGTAAAGAAAACACAAATACTGATAGTATTATATCTATCGAAAAACCAGCTTTTAATAAAGAAGGAGAGCTTACACTCATAAAAGCTTCTGGACAAGTAATACGTACTATAGATATAGAAGTAGCAGACACTGCATACGAGCAGGAAGTAGATCTCAAGAATAGAGATAGACTCAAGTCGCACCAAGGAGTTCTTTTTCTATACCCACAAGAAGAGTTAAGAGGATATTATATGACAGATATTAGGTTTCCTCTAGACCTTATACACATCAATGCTAGTAATGAGATTGTAAGCTTTTCTGAAAACACTACACCTTTGGATGATAAGACATTCTTACCATCACAAGTACCTTCTCAGCTAGTTTTAAAGATTAATGGCGGCCTATCTGAAGAGTGGGTTATTGAGGTAGGAGATCGCGTAGAATGGAAGCTTCTGTAATATAGTCCAACAGTATCTTAAGTTAATACAAAACCCTCTAAACAGAGGGTTTTTGCTTTTACAGACTATTAAGTAAATCTATTCATTCACCGCGTAGATAACGCTGTTATGCTACAAAAAGAGCCATACTTTGCCTCTTAGGTAACCACAGCAAGCTCGTATTATTAACAAAGCGTATTTCTTAATCAAACATTTTGAACAACAAAAAACCCGCTTCTATAAAGAAGCGGGTTTTCAAATATTGTATAGTATAACTTATTTCTTAGCTAAGAAATCGCTTACTTGGTCTGGAGCCATTACTGCTTCCACAAATGTATAAGCTCCAGATTTTGGAGACTTTACCATTTTTATCGCTTTAGTTAAACGCTTTGATCCTGTCTGTAAAGATGCTACTGATTTCTTTGCCATAACTTATTTGATTTCTTTATGAACAGTCATCTTCTTCAATACGTTGTTGAATTTCTTCAACTCCATACGATCAGGAGTGTTCTTTTTATTTTTAGTCGTGATATATCTTGACGTACCTGGTTGACCAGTCGCTTTGTGCTCAGTGCACTCTAAGATTACCTGTACTCTATTCCCTTTCTTTGCCATCTCGGTGTTTCTTTATGGGATTATTTAGTTAAGAACCCGTTTGCGCGTGCCTCTTTAACAACCGCATCGATTCCTTTCTTATTGATATTCTTTAACGCCTGTCTCTTATACACATCTCCGAGCCCACGAGACGGACTCCTATCTC
>OJBP01000548.1_pt1 | contig 18070 bp, 24 predicted proteins | sample 1590691 | NCBI WGS metagenome assembly OJBP01 (sample SAMN05416848, study PRJEB24817) | seawater metagenome | isolation source: Sea water | place: Canada:Atlantic | collected 2013-07 | reverse complement strand
CTACACTATCCTCTTCGTCGGCAGCGTCAGATGTGTATAAGAGACAGGTTCTATACCTCTCACACTTTCGACATCAACGTTAAATGAACGACCACTTCCAAATAAAACATCAAGACCATCTAAAGCTCTATGTTTTGGTAAAGGATACAATTAAGTTTGAAGATTTAATGACCCGCAAACAGATACCTTTCTATTCAGACATCAACGAACAGCCCAATACAGCAGAAGGAATAAGGTATTTCATATTAGACACAGACCGCAAAAGAGTAGATAAATTACTTGTTGAAAACGATATAATCGCAAGCACTGAAACTATTTCAAATCATGATTTCCGCGATATAAAGAAGCTTTATAAAGTGTATGTTTGGGTTGCAATAAGTATCATTTTATTAATTTGCATTGGTTTTATTATAGAGGCTTTGTTTAATAAATAAAACTTCGCCACCACGACCGCCCCGCTCGTTCCAACTCAAACCATAAACCTTGAAACACTACCTTCTAAATCTGCAACCTGGAAAAAGAAACGCAATACTAATTTGCCTACTATGTGTTTTCGGTTTTTTATTGGGAATGTTTGTGCAACAATACAGAGGAACATGGGTTTACAATTACGGGCACGACATATCCTTAATTCTTTTCTATGGCGGTGTGATTTGGTCTTTAATCAATACAATCAATTTATTAAAGAATACCAAAAATTATAAAAAAAATATTGGCTGGATTCTGCTTAGTGCAATTCCAATTCTCTATATAATAGTTATGGTCATAAAAACCTCCTTTACAGAAATTAATTAACTCCCATTTAGCACCAGCCACCCCCTCGTGGCCACAAGTCAAATACCACTTTTATAAACGAAATGGGATATAAATAGCACCATTTAGTTTATGCTTATAAAAAGAATCCAAATAGATTATAATATAACCTTTTTAGCTTATAATTATAACCCAATTGGATTATAATATAACCTATTTGGAGTATAATGCTAACCATTTTGTTTATGATTGTAAACCATTCGGGTTATAAAGGAACCCCGATTGCGCGAGCGTCGCGCTCCAGACTCACGTCTCACAACCCAACCAAACCGTACTAAAATATTTCACGATTTTTGAAAGAAACAATTCCCCCTAGCGCGCTTTTATAAAGCGTGCTCCATTTACAAATCATACCTAGCCCCCCAAGTCTACCGTTCGTACCCTCCAAAACACCTTCACGCCCCATTACTCCTCCTAATTAAACTATTAATCAAAAAAACTTGCAAAACGACCTCTCAATGTTGTATATTTAATTTTCCTTTCTATATCCGCCACTGGATTATACGCTATAAGAGAAATTTTCCCTTTCGTAAGCCGACTCCATGCCGACCGTAAGCCGACTCCATGCCGACTGCAAGCCGACTCCATGCCGATTATACCCCATAGATACTCCCTAGATACTTCTAAAATACCTTATATTAACGCAATAATTTCTCTATTCCCACTAGCACCAGCCCTGTGTAGTGAATCCAAAAATTTTCTATATTTAAATGATAGCCAAAAACAACATTAACTGCCTGTAACGACCAGTACAACAAATCCCTCGAAATGGGCAAAAAGGCCAAATGCAAAGGCGAAGCCGCAAAGACAAAATTAGATCAGGATCCAAACAATGCCCAAGCACAGTTGGATTTAGAACAAGCAACCAATTTTATAAAATTCCACCGCGAACAATCCGGCGATGAGGAAAAATTACGAAACGATTTGGCAGACTATACCTGTCCGTAACATAAACGCTCCCACAGGGGCGTTTTCCTTTTTATACCAATTAAGCAATTCACTATCTTTACATTCAACATTCAACAATCAACAATCTTTTATGAACGAATCCCACCGCATACAAAGCCTTTTCACAGACCTATACCACGGCCATCCCTGGCTGGACGTTACCATACAGGACACACTTTCACAAATAACTCCACAACAGGCCGCCCAACGCCCAATAAAAAACGGCAACACTATTTGGGAAATTGTAAACCACATAATTGCTTGGCGTGAAAACGTATTGAAAAGAGTACAGGGCGAAGTGATCCAAACCCCGTCAAACAATTATATAGAAAAGATAAAAGATACTTCCGTAGAAGCGTGGCAACAAACCCTCGAAACTTTGGAAAGAACCCAAAAGGAATGGCTCTATTTCCTTAGCACCTTTAATGAGGCAGATTTCATCAATAAATATCCGGTAAATAAACTCACCTATTATCAGCACATCCACGGCATTCTCCAGCACGATGCCTATCATTTGGGGCAGATAGTACTGTTGGCAAAAATAACCAATCCCTAACCTGATCTGATGCTACAAACGCTGGTACACTATACGTTGCATCTTTTGGTTCCCGGCCTTATAGCTTATGTTTTTTTCAGAAGTCAATGGAAAAAAGCCTGGCTCATTATGCTTGCGACTATGCTAGTAGATTTAGATCACCTCCTCGCCACCCCAATTTTCGATCCCGGACGTTGCAGCATCAACTTCCACCCGTTGCACACCTATTGGGCGATGGCAGGATATGTGGTATTGTTATTCTTTAGGAAAACTAGGATCATAGCTGTGGGATTATTATTCCACATGTTTACGGACTATATAGATTGCCAATGGAATTGAAATTCCAAATTCCAAATTCCAAATTCCAAATCCCAAATCCCAAACCTGCCTGCCGTGCCTCTGCAGGTAAGTTCTGAATAAACAAATCCCTACCGATGGTGGTACGGCTCATTCCGAAGGATAGTAAACCCGCGATACAGCTGCTCAATAAAGAAAAGCCGAACCATTTGGTGCGAAAAGGTCATTGCGGATAGCGAAACTTTTCCGTTGGCACGTTCATAAACGGCATCGCTAAACCCATACGGACCACCAATAACGAAGATGAGGTTCTTTAACCCGCTATTCATTTTCTTTTGAAGAAACTGTGCAAACCCTTCCGAAGAATAGGTTTTTCCCTTTTCGTCAAGCAGAATCAAAACATCGGCAGTAGTGGTGCGCTTCAGAATTTCATCGCCTTCTGCTTGTTTTTGAAGCGCTTCGGAAAGATTCTTCGCATTTTTCACATCGGGAATCACTTCCATTTCAAAAGCAATATAAAACCCAAGGCGCTTGGTGTAGTCATCCATCAGGCTTTGCAGTTGTTTGTTGTCGGTCTTGCCTATGGCGAGCAGTGTTATTTTCATATTTCAAAAGTAATGGATTTTAAAGGTTTTTGCATAACTGCCCACTGAAACTGAATACTGCCAACTCTTTTTGTTATTTTAGCTGAAATTTCCTTGCTATGATTTCAGAAAAACAATTCAACAAAGAAATAGACATCATCATCGCCAACGCCATCCGCGAGGATGTGGGTGATGGCGACCACAGTTCGCTGGCCTGTATTTCGGAAGATGCGCTGGGCTCCGCCAAACTTTTGGTAAAGGACGAGGGCATCATTGCCGGCGTTGAATTTGCCCGGCAGGTTTTTGAATATGTAGATCCGGGACTTGAGCTCGATATTAAAATAAAGGACGGAAGCCCCGTAAACTATGGCGATGTGGCATTTTACGTTTCGGGCCTTTCGCAATCTATCTTAAAGTCGGAAAGACTCGTTTTGAATGCAATGCAGCGTATGAGTGCCATTGCCTCTAAAACCAACGAATATGTAAAACTACTGGAGGGCACAAATACCAAAATACTCGACACCCGTAAAACCACTCCCGGAATCCGTGCGTTGGAAAAGTGGGCTGTAAAGATTGGGGGCGGGGAGAACCACCGCTTTGCACTTTATGATATGGTAATGCTGAAGGACAATCACATAGATTTCTGTGGCGGAATAACCAAAGCCATAATAAAAACGAAAAAATATTTAAAGGAAAACCAGCTCGGGCTTAAAATTATAGTTGAAGCCCGAAACCTGGACGAGATTGGAGAAATATTACAATCCGAGGGCGTGTATAGAATTTTGATAGATAATTTCAATTATGAAGATACCCGCAAAGCGGTAAAACTCATAGACGGGAAATGCCTAACCGAGTCCAGTGGAGGCATCACGCTGCAGACCGCCAGAAAATATGCCGAATGTGGCGTAGATTATATTTCCAGCGGCGCGCTGACCCATTCGGTCCACAATATGGATTTGAGCCTAAAAGCGGTTAAATGAGCGAGGAGGAAGAAGAAATAAACATTCCGATTGTCCGGGATTTAGTGCGTTTCAGTAAAAAGATTAAACTTCCGGGATTGGGTGAGTTTTCTTTATACCATTTGCTGGAAGTTTACGTCGCGGGCATTTTAAATGGCACATTTTCGTTCAGGGCCAGTTCCATTGCCTATAGTTTTTTTCTGGCGCTATTTCCTTTTCTGTTATTTCTGCTTAACCTCATTCCCTATATTCCCATCGACGGTTTCCAAACGCGTTTTTTGATATTTATGGAAGCCTTGTTGCCTGCCCAAACCACTGAATTCTTTTATCCCATAATTGCAGATATTGCGGTAAATCCTCGCGCAGGATTAATATCGTTTGTGTTTTTTCTATCCATCTTTTTATCTGCCAATGGTGTTAATACCATCTTTAGCGCTTTTGAGCATTCTTTTCATGTAACTATTAACCGCAGTTTTTTTAGACAATACCTGGTTGCAATAATCGTTTCTATTTTCTTGGCATTGTTGTTGTTAACTTCGGTAGGGGTCATATTATATGGCGAATATATTATAAACGACCTTCAGTCCAGAGCCTATATAGACAATGATGTTTTCTGGATTTCGTTCTTTCAATTTGTTGTGTTTGTAATAATGATCTACGGGGTTATTGCCACCTTGTATTATTTTGGAACCAAAGAAGGGAAGGAGTCCCGCTTTTTTTCAGTGGGAGCCATTACTACAACGGTCCTTTTCATTGTCACAACGTATCTTTTTGGAGTTTACATCAATAACTTTTCAAATTATAACGAGTTATACGGTTCCATTGGCGCACTTTTAATTTTGATGTTCTATATTTGGATAAACGCAAACCTATTGCTGCTAGGGTTTGAATTGAATGTTTCTATAAGGCGGCTAAAAGATAAACTTTAACTATAAACCTAAATTTTTAAACAGATGAAAAAAATACTTTTAACTTGCTCCCTAATTGTCTTAACAATATTAACTGCCACGGCGCAGGATGTAACCGGAAAATGGAAAACCATCGACGATGAAACCGGCGAAGCCAAATCCATTGTAGAAATCTATAAGCAAAATGGAAAGGTTTACGGAAAAATCGTAGAAATCCTCAACCCCGCAAAAAGAAATGTAAAATGCGACAAATGCCCGGGAGAGGACAAAAACAAACCAGTGCTTGGCCTGGTAATTATTAAAGGACTTGAAAAAGACGGCGATGAATACAATGACGGTACCATCATGGATCCCAACAATGGAAAAGTATATAAATGCTACATAGAACTTGATGGCCCAAACAAATTGGACGTTCGCGGTTACATAGGTTTTTCTCTTTTGGGAAGAACACAAACCTGGACGCGCGTCAATTAATAAAATTTTAAAAGCACTATCTTTAAGCCGCCAATTTTGGCGGTTTTTTTATTTCCAATAACCCAATAACCCAATAACCCCAATAATCAATAACTTTTGTATTTCATAGACGTAATCCTTCCCATTCCATTAAAGCAAGCCTTCACCTATGGTGTGAATAAAGATGAAGCTGCTTTTTTAAAGCAGGGTATGCGCGTGGCCGTACCTTTTGGAAAGTCAAAGGTTTACACGGGCATCGTTTATCAGGTACACGACCAACCACCCGTAGGTTACGAAACAAAATCCATAGACCATATTTTGGATGAGGAACCCATTATCACCCAACTTCAATTGAAACATTGGGAATGGCTGGCCGCATATTATATGTGTTCTTTAGGAGAAGTAATTAAAGCGGCTCTGCCCAGTGCATTTCTTTTAGAGAGTGAAACCATTATCAAACTTTCATCTCGAAATTTCCAGGATGAGGAATCGTTGACCGATGACGAGTTCGTTTTATACGAAGCCTTGCAGCACCAATCATCGCTTCATATAAATGATGCACGTTCCATTTTGGATAGGAAGAATATTGTTTCAGTTATCCAAAATTTACTAGATAAAAATATTATCGAGGTCGAAGAAACGGTTTATGAGCAATACGTCCCCAAGATGAAGCGCTACATAAAACTTGCCCCTAAATATACTTCCGAAGAAAAATTGCGCGAGCTTTTAGACTCACTCACCCGTGCGCACAAACAGCGGCAGGTGCTTATGCATCTTTTTATGCTGAATACGCAAGTCAAAAAACCAATCAGCAGTGTAGCGCTACAAAAGAAGAGTGAAGCATCCGCCGCTACACTAAAGGCTTTGATAGATAAAGGTATCTTGGAGGAATATTATATTCAGCACGATCGTGTGGAATTTTCCGGCGAAGCTTCTTCTGAAATAAAGTTGTTGAGTGAGCAACAAACAAAGGCATATCAAGAAATTAAAACAGCGTTCAAAACAAATGATGTAGTATTGCTTCATGGCGTTACCTCAAGTGGAAAAACGGAAATCTATGTGCGCCTTATCGAAGAGGTTATAGCCGCCGGAAAGCAAGTGCTTTATATGCTCCCCGAAATTGCTTTAACTACACAACTTATTACACGACTTCAAAAATATTTTGGTGAAAAGATTTCAGTATTCCATTCTAAATTTTCAGTGAATGAAAGGGTTGAGGTTTGGAACAATGTGCTTTCAGCAAAACAAAAAGCGCAAGTTGTTATTGGCGCGCGCTCTTCCTTATTTCTTCCTTTTAAAAATTTGGGGCTTGTTATTGTGGATGAGGAACACGAACCTTCTTTCAAACAATACAGCCCTGCACCGCGCTACAATGCCCGCGACAGTGCAATTGTCTTGGCTAATCTTCAAAAAGCCCAACTTTTGATGGGTTCCGCCACGCCCTCTTTGGAAAGTTACCACAACGCAAAATCTGGAAAATTTGGATTGGTGACTTTAAAAAAACGCTTCGGAAATGTGTTGATGCCGGATATTGAGTTGGTCGATATCAAGGAAAAAACCCGTAAGAAACAAATGACGGGCCATTTCAGTGACCGGCTTTTGGAAGAAATGCGCGAGGTTTTAAAAAATGGCGAGCAGGTCATTCTTTTTCAAAACAGAAGAGGGTTTTCGCCCGTTGTGGAATGTACCACCTGCGGAATCTCACCACAATGTCCCAATTGTGATGTGAGCCTAACATTTCACCAGTATAAAAACCAGTTACGTTGCCATTACTGCGGCTATCATATGGCGATGATGAAAAGCTGCATTGCCTGCGGTAGCGAAACACTGGACACTAAAGGTTTTGGAACCGAACAGATTGAAGCCGAATTAAAAACACTGTTTCCTAACCATAAAGTGGCGCGGATGGACCAGGACACAACCAAGGGAAAGCATGCCTATTCCAAATTGATTGAAGCTTTGGAAAACGAGGAAATTGATATTTTGGTAGGCACACAAATGCTTGCCAAGGGCTTGGATTTTAGAAACATAAGTTTGGTAGGGGTAATGAATGCAGATAATCTTTTGAACTTTCCAGATTTTCGTGCGCACGAACGCAGTTTTCAGTTGCTACAACAAGTTTCGGGCAGGGCAGGGCGTACCCAAAAACGCGGCAAGGTTTTGATACAAACATATAATCCGTACCATCAAATATTAAAACAAGTAAGCGTTAACGATTATGAAGCGATGTACAAGGAGCAGCTGGAAGAACGCTACAATTATAAATACCCTCCTTTTTACCGAACCATTAAAATAGTTTTTAAGGATAAGAACTTAGCGCGTGTACAGAAAGCGTCACTATGGTTTGGCCAAGCTTTGGAATTGCAGTTTAAAGAAAATATACTGGGGCCAGAGCCACCGCCAGTGGGAAGAATAAAGAATAAGTATATCATGAATATACTTGTGAAAATTCCTAAAAACCAATCTTTGGAAAAGACGAAAAAATATATTGATAACGTACAGCGAAGCTTTAATTCTATTAAAGAATTTTCAAGCGTTCGCGTAAATATAGATGTGGATAATTATTAAGCGTTCTGGGTTGCTGCCAGTGCCTCTACAAGATCAGATTTTCTATTTCGGCTCAACGGCAATTGGTCTTTCTCCAGTTCAATTGTTTTGCTGTTGTAACGTTGCACCTTGTCTAAATTCACAATATAAGACTTATGTATTCTTAAGAAGCGTTCTTTAGGAAGAAGCGCCTGAAAAGCCTTCATTGTTGAAAGAACCACAAGTGATTCGTGCTCGGTTACAAGCTTCACATAATCACCTAAAGCCTCAATATAACGTAATTCATTAAGAAAAACTTTTCGCTTTTTTAGGTTGCTTTTTACAAAGATGAAATCTTCATCATCAAAGCCTTCCTCATGCTTAAGTTTATAATTGGTAATTGCTTTGTGAACGGCATTTAAAAATCTGTCCTTGGCAATAGGCTTCCGAAGATAATCAACGGCATCATAGTCAAATGCTTTAAAAGCATACTTGGTTTTTCCTGTAACAAAAATGACTTGGGGTTTTCTCTGGATATCATCTAAAAGATCAAATCCAGAAAGAATGGGCATTTCTATATCTAGAAAGATGAGGTCAATTTCATTGGAAGCGAGAGCCATTTTGGCCTCAATTGCATTTTTATACTCCCCAACAAGCTCAAGTGAGGGGTGCATTTGGATAAGCTTTACAATGGAAAGCCGCTGCAGTGTAGAATCATCTACAATTGCGCATTTAAGTATTGTTTTCTCCACAATAGTAGGTTTTGCGTAAGGCAATAATATGCAAATAATCGATGAAATGCAACTTTTTTTGATTTTAATCGAAAAAATTGCGCACTTCGTCTAAAATTGATTTTTCTGAAGACATTTCAAAATAAGGTTTGATTATACCAAATAAAGTATTATTTTTGCACCCTCTTTGGCAGAAAGCCAAGGTTTTAAACATTAATTTTAATAGATTTTTTATGAATCATTACGAAACTGTTTTCATCTTAAATCCCGTTTTATCTGAAGACCAGATAAAGGAAACAGTAAAGAAATACGAAGATCTTCTTGTTTCTAAAGGTGCTGAGATGATATCCAAAGAAAATTGGGGCTTGAAAAAACTTGCTTACCCAATCCAGAACAAAAAAAGTGGGTTTTATCACCTTTTTGAATTCACCGTTGACGGTGAAGTAGTTCACGAACTTGAAACTGAATTTAAAAGGGACGAACGTTTTATGCGTTACCTTACAGTGAGCCTTGACAAGCACGCAATTGCTTGGGCAGAAAAAAGAAGAAACCGCAATAAAAAATCAGCTTAAATTATGGCTACATTACAACAACAAGCAAAAGGAAAAAAAGACGGAGAGATAAGATATCTTACCCCGCTTAACATAGAGACCAACAAAACTAAAAAATACTGTCGTTTCAAAAGATCGGGTATTAAGTATGTTGACTATAAAGATCCAGATTTCTTATTGAAATTTGTGAACGAACAAGGTAAAATCCTTCCAAGAAGACTTACCGGAACTTCATTAAAGTATCAGCGCAAAGTGGCAGTTGCCGTAAAAAGAGCGCGCCATTTGGCACTTATGCCTTACGTAGCCGATTTATTAAAATAAAAAACCAGAGAACATTATGGAACTTATATTAAAAAAAGACGTAGAAAATCTGGGATTTACAGATGATGTGGTAACCGTAAAGAACGGTTACGGAAGAAACTTTTTGATTCCACAGGGGCACGCAGTACTTGCTACTCCTTCGGCTAAAAAAGTATTGGCTGAAACTTTGAAACAACGCGCTTTTAAAGAAAAGAAAGTGGTTGACGAAGCTAAAACCCAGGCAGAGAAACTTAACGGTCTTGAAATTAAAATTACCGCCAAAACTGGCGAGGGCGATAAGTTGTTTGGTTCTGTTACAAATGCAGATCTTGCAGATGCTCTTGAAAAAGAAGGTGTGTCTATTGATAAAAAGTACATCACTATTGCTGGTGGCGCCATTAAGCGTACCGGTCCTTACGATGCTACTATCCGTTTTCATAGAGATGTGATAAGCAACTTCACTTTTGAAGTGATTGCTGAAGCTAAACCGGCAACAAAATCAAAACCAGAAGCTAAGCCTAAGGCAGAAGCTAAAGCTGAAGAGACTACCTCTGAAGAAGCAAATTCGGAAGAAGTAAACTAAATAACACGATTAATTGTTTTAAGACCTTTCCCGTTTTCGGGGAAGGTTTTATTTTTTTACAAACTTATGAAGTACACCAGATTAACAAAAGAACAATTTGAGGAACTGCACCAGGAATTCATTAATTTTTTGGCCACACAGTCCATTACCGCTGATGAATGGAAAACACTTAAAACTGAAAAACCGGAAGTTGCAGAACAGGAGCTCGATATTTTCAGTGATCTAATTTGGGAAGGAGTATTAAATAAGGTGAAGTATTTGGAACACATTTCACCAACACAATTAATGCTTTTTCATATTTCTGAAGCATTTATGGAACTGATAGCCATAAAGATTGATGATGAAAATATAGACATTACAACAGATTATGGTTACAAGTGGCTGCAACAAAATCTTCATGATGATTCGGTAAATCTATATACTTCCACAAAAGCAATCACTGATGATCGCAACAAAGATATTTTTGTTTTGATAAAACAAGGTTCGGTAATAACCAAAGGAGAGCTTTATACGTATTTCAGCGACTTGTTAAGCGAATAATTAAAAGCACCGGTTAAAATTTCTCAAATCCAAAATTGAATATGATTGGGATTTGGAATTGTTAGTTGTAATTTTCTCTATTATTCATAACGCAAACTTTCAATAGGATCCAACCGCGCCGCTTTTGAAGCAGGATAGGAACCGGCAATTATTGCAACAATAAAAGTGATGATGGTTGCCCAGATGATCGCGGCCCAGGGTAGCGTAAAGTCAAACTTAAAGATTTTGGCAAACGCAAAGCCGGTTAAAATTCCCAGGATAATCCCCAAAACACTTCCGAATTGTCCAATAACTATGGTCTCCATAAAAAATTGGGTAGAGATTGTGGAGCGTTTCGCGCCCATTGCTTTTCGCACACCAATCTCCCGTGTACGTTCGGTTACCGAAACCAGCATAATATTCATAAGCGCTATGGAAGAGCCCAAAATGGTAATGATACTGATTATCCACGCTGCGGCTTCCAAATAACCCGTAATCATTGCGATGCGGTTTATTAAATCGTCACTGCGTTCAATACCGAAATTGTTTTCTTCCACAGGATTTAAGCCTCTAATATTTCTAAAAGTAATGATAGCTTCGTCCTGTGCGGCTTCCATCATTTGTTTGTCATCCACTTTTACACTTAAATTGTAATTAATATTGGGTTGTGTAAAAATGCCACGAGCAACCTGAACAGGGATCAAAACCTTTAAATCCTGATTGTTCCCAAAAGTGGATCCCTTGGATTCCAACAAACCAATAACCTTAAATTTCACCCCGCGAATACTGATGGTTTTATTGATTGGGTCTTCATCTTCAAAAAGATTTTTTACAAAATCAGAGCCTATTAAACACACCTTGTTGTTATTCTGTACATCAAAAATGGTGAAATTTCTTCCTTTATCAATTTCGGTTCCCGTGTTTTCCAAATAGTTTTCATTCACGCCATAAACCTGTACTTCCGGATCGGTTTTTTCAGAACCGTATTTTACTTCGGCGGTGGATGTGCCCTGAAATGAAAGGGACGTTTGTGTGTACGGAAATTCATATTTATCAATAAATTCACGTACATTATTGTAGCTAATTATTGGATTGACTTTCTCTCTTTCTCCACTTCTATTTGACTGAACGGTAAATTCGTATTGCTGAATATTAAAAGTATTGGCGCCCATTGAGGCAAAATTGCCCGAAATAGTGTTTTCCAGCGCCGTCACAGCGCTCAAAATGCCAACGAGTGCCCATATGCCAATTCCAATAATAACAATGGTAAGAATGGTCCTTAGGAGTTGGCTTTTAATGGAATCCAGCGCAATTCGAACATTTTCCCGGAAAAGTGAAAACATATTTTTAGTTTGTGTTAACCGTTAGACTGTAAAGGGGCAATAAAGTTACAGAATAACAGTGAGGCAAATAATTTTTTCCGCCAATCTTATTGTGGCAAACTTCATTATTATTTAGGATATTTGCCAAGCAGAATATAAAAAATCAAAAGCTCACAGATTTTGTCAAAAAAACCATCCATCCCAAAAGGAACGCGCGATTTCAACCCAGAGGAAGTTACGCGCCGCAATTATATTTTCAATGTAATCAAAGAATCCTTTTCGCTCTATGGTTTTCAACCTATTGAAACGCCCTCTTTTGAAAACAGCGAGACTTTGATGGGGAAATATGGCGAAGAGGGCGATCGGTTGATTTTTAAGATTTTGAACAGTGGGGATTTTCTTTCCAAAGTAGACGATAAACTATATTCTGAAAAGGACAGCAATAAAATAACTACAAAAATTTCTGAAAAAGCGCTTCGTTACGACCTCACAGTGCCTTTTGCGCGTTACGTTGTGCAACACCAAAACGAAATTACCTTTCCTTTCAAACGCTATCAGATACAACCCGTTTGGAGGGCAGACAGACCACAAAAAGGCCGTTTCCGTGAGTTTTTTCAGTGCGATGCCGATGTTGTGGGCTCTACTTCGCTTTGGCAGGAAGTAGAATTTGTGCAATTGTACGATGCCGTTTTTAGCAAACTCGGTTTAAAGGGCGTAACCATAAAAATCAACAACCGAAAAATATTGAGCGGGATTGCCGAAACCATCGGCGCCGAAGATAAATTGATTGACTTTACGGTTGCTTTGGATAAACTCGATAAAATAGGGGAGGAAGGCGTAAAAAAGGAAATGCGCGAAAAAGGTATTTCAGATGAAGCACTCCAAAAGCTGCAACCACTGTTCTCCTTTAAAGGCAGCAATGTAGAAAAATTGAACTCCCTAAAAGGTTTGCTCGATGGCTCTCAATTAGGGATGAAAGGCGTAACAGAGTTGGAGTTTATTACAGAAAATATTGAAACACTCGGATTGCAAACGGCTTCGTTGCAAATTGACGTTACCCTTGCACGTGGCTTAAATTATTACACGGGTGCTATTTTTGAAGTCGCGGCTCCTGCCGAAGTAAGTATGGGCAGCATTGGCGGTGGTGGAAGGTACGATGACCTAACGGGAATTTTTGGAATGCCGAATATTAGCGGTGTTGGTATTTCTTTCGGATTGGACCGTATTTATTTGGTTCTTGAGGAACTGAATCTTTTCCCCAAAACGGTTTCAGAAAACAGTAAGGCGCTTTTTATAAATTTTGGAGATAAGGAAGCGCTGTATGCAATGGAAGCGATAACAAATTTGCGCAACGCAGGGATAAAGGCTGAATTGTATCCCGATGATACTAAGATGGGCAAGCAAATGGGCTATGCGGACAAACGGAATATTCCTTTTACGGTATTGGCAGGCGAAAAGGAAATGGAAGCACAACAATACACACTTAAGGACATGAAAAGTGGTGCGCAATCATCCGTGAGCTATTCAGAATTGGAAAAAATGCTGGCCCAATAAAGTTTCAATTATTTTCAAACAAAATTTATTCGAGCTTCATTTTCTGAATACTCCTGTTTGCGTTTTTCCATTATTTTTTGCTCAGCTTCCCGTTGGGCCGCTTCAGAAAGCATACCGGAAATACGCAGTTTAGTAAGGTTGGTCATTGTTTGTTTCATTCATCCCCAATTTCGTTAATAATCTTTTCATAGGAAATAACATAGTCAATCTGTTTTTCCTCTGAAACGTGTTTGCGGGGAGTTTCAAGAATTATAAAGTCGAAAAGTTTTGATATTATTTTTTTGAGGCGTTGTTCTGTAGTAAATATAGCCCGGTGTAAAAAATGAGCGGCAAAAGTAAGGGCAACTGAAAGTATAAATAGAGAGATAAAATATATAGAGGTGGAAAAATCTGTTAATGGAACCAAGGTGTAAATTATAAAAAATATTCCAACGAAAAGAAATGAATGGCTTATAAAAATTAAAAACATTCTAAATTCCAAAACTTGTTGAGCGACAAATTTTAAAAGTAATCCAGAACAGATTGCCATAAGTGGAAGGCTCAAAGAATACATAAAAGAGGACATGTATGAAAATCCAAATATGCCCTCTCTATCATTAAAAATATAAAAGATGTGTAAGAACGGTGATAGCACCGCTACAATTGCAAGAAAAATTAAGTAAAAACTTATTTTAGTCTTCTTGATTATCAGGAATCCCGTTACAGTTTCGGTCTCCTGGCGGACATATTTTGACTTTGTCGATTTGTTGCTCATCGCTAATTTGGTTTTCTGGGGTACAGCTAAAAGCTAGACCTGCTAGCATTACTAATGCAAATAAATAATTTTTCATAATAATAGGTTTTAAAAGTTCAAGAGTAAAATTAAACGTTTAATCTACCTATATAAAGCTGTTGCTCAATTATTTATTAACTAGATTTTAACAAATGTAAGAATAATGGGCATATACCCAAGAAATTTTCGACCAACGGAAGATTTTTTCGTTTTAGAAAGACATTTCTTGCAGAAGTAGCATTGATTATTTTTCCTGTATAAAGGTATCAAAGAAAAAAATCCCCTTGGAATTAACCTTGGGGATTTTTGTAGCGAGAGCGAGACTTGAACTCGCGACCTCCGGGTTATGAATCCGACGCTCTAACCAGCTGAGCTACCTCGCCATATTTTTTTGCTGCAAACTTTATGTCTAAGCGGCTGCAAAGATAGAAACAAAATAATCTGTCGCAAATATTAGGTTCTGTTTTTATTGAAATTATTTTCTCTTTTTTGCAAAATTATTTGAATGAAAAATTTTCAATCTTTCATTTGAGGTTAAAATTAATATATATATATTGGGCATCAACTAACAAAGAGCTATGGAAGATAAAATAAAATATGAAATGGAATTCCCTATCCAGGTTTCCCCTTCACTTTTATATCAATATATTTCAACGCCTTCGGGCCTTTCCGAATGGTATGCAGACAACGTAAATTCACGTGGTGAGTTTTATACATTTATTTGGTCTGAAAGTGAAGAGCGCGCAAAACTGCTCAGTAAAAAAAGCCCTGAACGCATCAAATTTAGGTGGGTAGAAGATGAGGGTGAAGATTTTTACTTTGAACTTCGCATTCAGGTTGATGAAATTACAAAAGATGTTTCGCTAATGGTAACGGATTTTGCCGAAGAAGATGAAGTAGAAGAAGGAAAAATGCTTTGGGAAAATATGATTTCCAACCTAAAGTCAATTTTGGGATCAGTCTAAAATACTTTTAAAATATAATATCTTTGCGCCGTTCACTAAAAAGTGGGCGGCTTTTTTATGATAAACTTGAACGGAACCATACTGGATAATTCTAAAACAATTATTGCTTTGGGCAATAGAGGCCTTAATTATGGCGATGCTGTTTTTGAAACACTTCGCTTTTCAGGAGGAAAAATATACTTTTGGGAAGACCATTATTTTCGATTGATGGCATCTATGCGAATTCTACGAATGGAAATTCCGATGAATTTTACAATGGAATTTTTAGAGGAAGAAATTTTGCGAACAATCAATTCTTCTGAAAAAAAATGTGCCGCTGTTCGTGTGAAAATTATTGTGTGGCGTAAAACAGGAGGGAAATATACGCCGACAACGAATGAAGTTGACTATGCCATTTCTTTTGAAAAATTAGAGGAGCCTTTTTATACATTAGCAGAAACGGATTGCGAAATTGAACTTTTCAAAGACCATTTTATAAACTCTGGCTTGCTTTCAACATTAAAAACAACCAATAGAATTGTAAATATTCTGGGAAGTATTTATGCAAAAGAAAATAATTATGATAATTGCCTATTGCTGAATGAAAACAAGCAAGTAGTGGAAGCACTTAACGGAAATATTTTTTTGATTTCAGGAAATATTGTTAAAACCCCGCCACTTTTGGATGGTTGTTTAAACGGAATTTTGCGCAAACAGCTTATTTCTATTATAAATACAACACCAGAACTTGGGTTGCGGGAAGCCTCTATTTCTCCATTCGAACTTCAAAAAGCGGACGAAATCTTTATAACAAACACCATTCAAGGGATTGTTTCCGTTACAAAATACAGAAAAAAGGAATTTGTGAATTCTACAGCTAAGATATTGCTGCCAAAGTTGAACCTAAAAGCTAGAATGGATTAATTGAAGCTTGGATTTTCTGGGGCATTGGACCATAAAATATAGTCGCCCCCAAACTCAATCATTTTTTCTTTCCAAAAATTAATATTAGTCTTGCCAATAATCGAATTGTTGTAGTTATTTGGGACTACCACCCAGCTATTTACTTCCAGTTCCTGCTCTAATTGCTCACTCTCCCAACCAGAATAGCCCAGAAAAAAACGTATTTGGTTCTTATTTAACTTGTCGTCTTTTAATAAATCGATTATTGCACTAAAATCCCCACCCCAATAAATACCGTTGGAAATTTCAATACTGTCTGGAATAATTTCTGGGATGCAATGAATAAAATAAAGATTGTCCTGTTCAACCGGCCCTCCGTTAAATACGGGGAGTTTTGAATTTATTTCAGGAACGAAGTCGCGAAGCTTGTATTGAAGGGGCTTGTTAAGAATAAACCCCACAGATCCACTTTCATTATACTCGGCCAAAAGCACGACAGATCGGTTGAAGGATACATCCCCTATAATAGAGGGTTCTGCGACCAATAATAGTCCCTTGGCTGGTTTTAAAGTGGTCATATAGTTTTTTTGGTAATTTAAATCTAAGGAATAATTTTAGAAATACCAAAAATTCACTGAGATGGTTGTTTGATTGATTTATTATTAGTTAAATATAATTTTTTATTGAAAATTCGTAATTAACTATGGTTCAGATAAATAAAAAAGCCCTTCCTTTCATTTAAATGAAAAGAAGGGCTAACAATGTTGTAAAATATTTTACAATTTAGTTTACACTGTTTTGTAAATCTGAACCAGCTTTGAATTTAACTACTTTTTTAGCAGCAATTTTAATGGTTTTACCTGTTTGAGGGTTTCTTCCTTCTCTAGCAGCTCTTTTTGATACTGACCAAGATCCGAATCCTACAAGTGATACTCTGTTACCTTTTTTAAGGGACTTTTGAACGTTGCCCAAGAAAGACTCTAAAGATTTCTTAGCAGCAGCTTTTGTAATTCCGGCATCAGCTGCCATTGCATCGATTAAATCTGATTTGTTCATAATTTTTTTAAATTAAATTGTTGGTTAAACTTCGATTAATTGCCCTACAAATTTAACAGGAATATCCGTTCAGGCAAGTAACCACGCAGGAAATCGTTATTTTTGTTGATAACTTGGGGTGTTTGTTAATAAACTTGATGCTTTTTTATGTGTTTTTAATAGTATCAGTACTGACAAGGGTTCACGATAGTTTGGAATCTTCATCAAATGAATAACCATTTAAAAGCGAAGAAACGTCCATTTTGCGTTTACCGGGAAGTTGTATTTCTTTTATAATAATGAATCCATCTGCACAGGCTACTTTTAGTTCTTTTTTGGAAATTTGAATACTTCCAGGTTTTAAAATTTGCTCACTTCTCTCAAAGCTTGCGCTATAAATCTTTGTCTTCAATTCCTCATTATTATTATGAAGAATAGTCCATGCTACTGGATAGGGTGAAAGCCCGCGAATAAAAGAAGCAATTTCCTTTCCTGGCTTTGTCCAGTCTATACGCGTGTTTTCTGATGTGAGTTTTGGAGCTTCTTTTAAATTGCTTGTCTTGGGCTGTGGTTTTGGGTTTGCTTTTCTCTTCTCAATCAATTCAAGTGTTTCCAAAACCAGTTTGCTCCCTTCATCCATCAGTTTATCGTGAAGTGTTTCCGCCGTTTCATTCTCTTCTATAACTACTTCCTTGTTGGCAATAATTGAACCAGTGTCAATTTTTTCATCAATAAAGAAAGTGGTAACGCCCGATTTTTCTTCACTATTAATTATTGCCCAATTTATAGGAGCCGCACCTCTATATCTGTCTCTTATACACATCTCCGAGCCC
>OJBP01000544.1_pt1 | contig 18178 bp, 12 predicted proteins | sample 1590691 | NCBI WGS metagenome assembly OJBP01 (sample SAMN05416848, study PRJEB24817) | seawater metagenome | isolation source: Sea water | place: Canada:Atlantic | collected 2013-07 | reverse complement strand
GAGATAGGAGTCCGTCTCGTGGGCTCGGAGATGTGTATAAGAGACAGGATTATTTTCGGCTACGGACAAGGGGCCTAAGTTTTCGTACCAAGCAATTTTATCGTCTCCGCCGGAAGTAGATAATACATCCATATCGCCATCGCCATCCATATCGGCCGCATATACCGAGGTTGGATATATCACATTTGAGGTTACGATTTGTTGATCTCCAAAATTACCCTGCCCGTCCAGATTTTCAAACCAGGTTATATAATTTGGATCGTTGGATATGGAAAGTACGTCCATATCGCCATCGCCATCAACATCTTCAGAAAAAACACTTCTATTGTAATTGGCATTGGTGGAAATAATTTTTTGGGCGCCAAAATTTCCCTGTCCATCCAGATTTTCATACCACGCCACCTTATCATCGGCACTAGAGGCAGAAAGTACGTCCATATCGCCATCGCCGTCTAGGTCTGAGGCATATACCGACGTTGCATAATCGGTCTCGTCAGAAATTATCTGTTGCGGTCCAAAAGTGCCCAAGCCGTCGGTGTTTTCATACCATGTAATCATATCACCTTCCAAGGCAGCAGCTAGCACGTCGTTATCGCCATCGCCATCAACATCAACAGCATAAATGGAAGAGGGGTGATCTGCATTTAGCGTTATTAATTGTTGTGTCCCAAAATTACCTTGGCCGTCCAGATTTTCATGCCAAACAATTTGGCTATCTCCTCCAGTTGAGGAAACAATATCCATATCTCCATCGCCGTCTATGTCTATTGGACAAAGACTTAAACCAATGGCCATACCGCTGGATATTACTTGTGGCGGCCCGAAGCTTCCTTGCCCATCGAGGTTTTCGTGCCAGGCTATATTATAGTCATCTCTTGAAGTAGAGAGCACATCCATATCCCCATCACCATCAACATCTGCCGCCCTAACGAATCCCGCACCATTGATGTTGACAACAATTATGTTCTGAATACCGAAAGTTCCCTGCCCATCGAGGTTTTCGTACCACGCAATTTTATTATCAATACTTGATGCTGAAATTGCATCCAAATCGCCATCGCCATCAAGATCCGCAGGATATACGGAAAGAGGAAAAACGGCTTGAACAACAATGTTATTAAACTGTCCAAAACTGCCCAAACCATCCAAATTTTCGTGCCACGCAACAAGGTCGTCATAGAGTGAAGCAACAACCACGTCAAAATCGCCATCGCCGTCAATATCGGTTGCGTGGCCCCAAACTGCAGTTTCAATATCTGGATTTATTATTTGCCGTGGCCCAAAACTGCCCTGTCCATCGGTGTTTTCATACCACATTACTTTATCAATGCCTGTTGACAGCACATCCATATCACCGTCGCCATCAATATCGGTTGCAGAAACATGGTGCAATATACGATCATCAACGGAATAGTCTATTTCGTGAGCAATAAAAGACCCCAGACCATCGGTATTTTCAAACCATATAGTTCTATTCTCTACAAAGACAACGGAGTCTGAGTAGGTAACAACGATGTCCATATCGCCATCCATATCAAAATCTGCTGCAAACACATTGTGAAGACCCCAATAATCAGTTGAAATTATTTGCTGAGTTCCGAAATTCCCTAGTCCATCAACATTTTCATACCAGGCAACTTTATTGTCGATTAAAGAAGTGGATAATACATCCAAATCTCCATCACCATCAATATCTGCAACATGTACCGATGTTGGCCGATTTGTATTTGTAGAAATAATGTGTTCTGAACTGAAATTTCCCAAACCATCCGTGTTTTTATACCACGCAATCTTATCGTCATCATTAGATGCTGAGAGTACATCCACATCACCATCGCCATCAAGATCGGCCGCATAGACCATTTTTGCGCCAAGCGCATTGGTAGAAATTATCTGCTCAGGGCTAAAAGTGCCCTGTCCGTCTGTATTTTCATACCACGCTATTTTGTTATCATCGAATGATGCGGAGAGCACATCAACATCGCCATCGCCATCGATATCTGCGGCATATACTGAAATTGCCAAATTGGCATTTGTAGAAATAGCTTGTTGGGTCTGAAAGTTGCCTAAGCCGTCGTTTTGGTACCAAGCTATTTTATTGTCATCACGAGATGCTGAAAGTAAATCCATATCACCATCGCCGTCAATATCTGCAGAGTGTACCGAAAATGGTCCGTTTGGCAGAAAGGTATCATCAATGATAACATGGTCTTGAAATTGAATTTGGGCAGTTATACTAGCGCAAATCAAAAGGAAGGGAAAGAAGAGTAATTTTGAACACATAAACTTCTGGTTTTATGGTATAAGTTAATGATTTTTTTGAAATTTTTATTACTTAAAACATTCTTGGCTACCCAAATAGTACGGTTCTAAAACAAAAAACCCTGCCATTGCAGGGTTTTAAATTCTTCAAAAAATAGAAAATTTATCCTTTCAAACTCGCGCTTAAATACTCACGATTCATACGGGCTATATTCTCCAAAGAAATACCTTTTGGGCATTCAATCTCACAAGCTCCTGTATTGCTACAGTTTCCGAAACCTTCCTTGTCCATTTGCGCAACCATATTCAAAACGCGCTCAGTTGCCTCTATTCTTCCCTGTGGAAGCAGTGCAAACTGACTCACTTTAGCAGAAGTGAAAAGCATCGCGCTGGCATTTTTACAGGCCGCCACACAGGCTCCACACCCAATACAGGTTGCAGCGTTGAATGACTCATCTGCATCGTGTTTGTTTACGGGAATGGTGTTGGCATCAATAGTATTTCCAGAGGTATTCACGGAAATATATCCCCCCGCCTGCTGAATTCTATCAAAAGAGGTTCTGTCCACAACCAAATCTTTAATAACCGGAAATGCTTTGGCACGGAAAGGTTCTATTACGATAGTATCGCCATCGTTGAACATTCGCATATGCAACTGGCAGGTGGTAACTAATCTATCGGGGCCGTGCGGCTCACCGTTTATTTGCAACGAACAGCTTCCGCAGATCCCTTCGCGACAATCGTGATCAAAAACTACGGGCTCCTCGCCCTTGTTAATTAAACCTTCGTTGAGAACGTCGAGCATTTCAAGAAATGACATATCTCCCTCAATACCGTCGATGGGATAGGTTTTCAATTCACCCTTTGCTTTATTATTTTTCTGTCTCCAGATTTTTAGTGTTAACTTCATATTGTTAAAAGTTAATTGTTATTTGTTAATTGTGGTTTGCCAATAAATGAGAATAATTTAAAGCTTTTGACCACATATAATTTATATATTATTTGTTATCGTTGATAGATGCTTTTTTTAGATAATTGATATAACCATTCAGAACAGCTAAACAATCATTCACTCGTTTTTTGTACTTTTGATATTCTTCCTCATTGATATAACCCTCATCTAATGAAGTTATAAATTGATCCAATAATTCATACAAAGAACCTAGCGATGTTCTGCAAAACTGGATATTTTCTTTGTAATGAAACCTCCCGTATCCTTCTGAAATATTATGTGTCACTGACCTTGAGGATCTTCGCATTTGTGAAACCAATTCATATTTTTCAAAATCTGGAAAAGTTTTAATTAGATCTTTTACCTCGTTCCGAAGCTCCCTCCCCATTTTCCAACAATTTAAATCTTCAAAACTATTCACATCTGCCATCTCGCGCTGATTAAAAACAATAGCAATTCAATTAACCATTAACTCTTAACAATTAACATTACTTATAACTTCTCGATTTAACCTCAATATTCTCGTATTCCAATTCTTCTTTGTGAAGCACTTCATTTCCTGGGTCTTCTGTATATTCCCATGCGGCAACGTACATAAAGTTTTCGTCATCGCGCAGGGCTTCTCCCTCTTCTGTTTGATATTCTTCACGGAAATGGCCGCCACAGCTTTCGTTTCGGTGAAGTGCGTCTTTTGCAAAAAGTTCGCCTAACTCCAAGAAATCTGCCACGCGGGTTGCTTTTTCTAGCTCGGCATTCATTTCGTTCATTCCGCCGGGAACTTTTACATCTCTCCAGAATTCTTCTCTAAGGTCTCTGATTTCAGCCATAGCCGACTTTAAGTCTTCTGCATTTCTTGCCATTCCACATTTGTTCCACATAATATGGCCTAATTTCTTATGGAAATGATCTACGGAGTGTGTTCCTTTATTGTTTACCAATTTCTCCAAAAGTTCGCGAACCTTGTTCTCGGCTTCGTCAAATTCTTTTGTATCTGTTGGAATTTTTCCTGTTTTGATATCTTTTGAAAGATAATCTCCAATAGTATATGGCAATACAAAATAACCATCTGCCAAACCTTGCATTAAGGCTGAAGCGCCCAAACGGTTTGCGCCATGGTCGCTAAAGTTGGCTTCACCGGTAACATAACAGCCCGGAATGGTAGATTGCAAATTGTAATCTACCCAAACGCCACCCATAGTGTAGTGCACCGCAGGATAGATCATCATTGGGGTTTCGTATGGATTTTCATCTACGATTTTCTCATACATTTGGAAAAGGTTTCCGTATTTATTTTCAATAACCTGCTTTCCTAGTTTTGTAACGTCTTCCTTACTCGGGTTGTGATTCCCGTGGATAGCAGCCTGCTCTTTTCCGTAGCGTTCAATTGCCGATGCAAAATCGAGAAATACTGCCTGTCCTGTTTTATTTACACCAAAACCTGCGTCACAGCGCTCCTTAGCGGCACGTGAAGCAACATCTCGCGGCACAAGATTTCCGAAGGAAGGATATCTTCTCTCCAAGTAATAATCGCGTTCTTCCGCTGAAAGATCATTCGGTTTTTTCTTGCCTTGGCGGATGGCCTCAGCATCTTCCTTTTTCTTGGGAACCCAAATCCTTCCATCATTACGCAGCGATTCAGACATCAAAGTCAGTTTACTTTGATGGTCTCCCGAAACTGGAATACAGGTAGGGTGAATTTGTGTATAACAAGGGTTTGCGAAATAAGCTCCTCTTTTATGTATTTTCCAGGAAGCGGTAACATTACTTCCCATAGCGTTTGTGGAAAGGAAGAAAACATTTCCATAGCCTCCCGAGGCAATAACCACAGCGTGTGCGGAATGTCTTTCAATTTCACCTGTAACCAGATTGCGGGCAATAATTCCTCTTGCTTTTCCGTCAACAATCACCAAATCCAGCATTTCGTGGCGATTGTAAGGAGTAATCTTTCCACGGTTAATTTGGCGGTTCATTGCCGAATAAGCACCCAAAAGCAATTGTTGTCCTGTTTGTCCTTTTGCATAAAAAGTACGCGAAACCAAAACACCTCCAAAGGAACGGTTGTCCAAGTACCCACCATATTCACGTGCAAAAGGAACGCCCTGTGCTACACATTGGTCAATAATATTTGCTGAAACCTCAGCAAGACGGTACACGTTTGCTTCGCGCGAACGGTAATCGCCCCCTTTTATCGTATCGTAAAACAATCTGTAATTTGAATCGCCATCGCCTTGGTAGTTTTTTGCTGCGTTGATACCTCCCTGCGCTGCAATAGAGTGTGCACGGCGCGGAGAATCCTGATAACAGAAGGTTTTTACGTTATAACCCAATTCTGCAAGGGTTGCAGCGGCGCTGCCGCCGGCAAGACCTGTACCGACCATTATTACGTCTATATTACGCTTGTTGGCTGGGTTTACCAGGTTTATATCGTTTTTATGTTTTGTCCACTTATCGGCTAAGGGTCCTTTGGGTATTTTGGAATCTAATTTCGACATTGCTTTTTCTTTTAGTGGATTTGATTAAAATGAAGGTAAAGGGCAATAAAGATGAAGCCTAACGGAATGAATATTGCGTAAAACTGTGTGAATGCTCTTAACCCCCTTGAATATTTATTGCTCCAGCCCATACTTTGGAAAGACGAAGAAAAGCCGTGCCAAAGGTGAAGTGCCAACAAAACAAAAGCCAAACAGTACAAACCAGTACGTATGGGGCTTTCAAATTTGTGTACCAATTCTGGGTAATAGCGTGTGGCATCCAATGGGTTGCTTTCTACATATTTGTGTACAATTTCCGGAAACCAGAAATCGTAAAAATGAAGCCCCAAAAACGCCAAAATAACGGCACCGCTGATAATCATATTTCGCGAAGCCCAAGTTGAGTTTTTATGACCTTTGAAAGATTTGTAACTGATCTGTCTTGCATTATTGTTTCTAATTTCGAGGACAATTCCCATAATAAAGTGGAAGACCACGCCAAAAATCAAAACAGGCTGTAGGACAAACTGCACCAAAATGTTATGCCCCATAAAATGAGACCAACTGTTGAAAGTATCGGGGTCTATGACCGAAGTGATATTGATGGTAAAGTGTTGTGCCAAAAAGAAGACAAGAAATAAGCCCGAAAGTGCCATAGCTACTTTTCGAGCAATTGAAGAGGATAGTATTGCCATTATGGTTTTATTTCAAGAATAGTGACACAAAAATACGATACAAAACCTGAATGCCAAAAATTTAGACCCATTAGGCTGTTATTTAGATTTGTTATACGAAAAAAGCCGTTCATCTAGATGAACGGCTTTTCAGTTTATTGTGAGTTAATGCTTATTGAACGATCAATTTCTTTGTAGCAGAAACTTTATTTTGAGTAACGCTTACCATATAAACACCAGCTTTCAATGAAGAGATATTTAACTCATTACCAGCAACGGTAGTATTGATAACTTGCTTACCTAAAACATCATAAACAACTACGTGCTTTTCTCCAGCAACAGTAGTGTTGATGTTAACTCTTCCACTTGCAGGGTTTGGAGAAAGGCTGAAGTTTGCTAAAGCGTTGTCATTAACGCCAGCAAGATCTGCCAATTCAATTCCAAATAACTGATCTAGTGGAGTACCTTGGCTTACACCAACGATAGCAACTTTTCCAGGAACAACTTCGTCAGAAATAAACAAACCACCAGCGATACCAGTGTTACCAGCAGGTTGGCCAGAAAGGTTGTAGTCGTAAACAAGACCAGTTGGAGTACCGCTTGGCAATTGGAGCTGAACAACTAAATCTTGATCACCAGTTGCGCTTTGGTCATGAATCCATAAGTAAGGACCACCAGCAGTTACTAAATCAACAGCACCACCATAAATAGTAGTTCCGTGAGTTGCGTAAGGAATTACAGACAATTCATTTCCATCCATGTCAAAAGAAGCGATATCTGAACTAAAGTTACCAGTCCAGAAACCACCATTACCACCATCAAGAGTTGGGTCAAAAGCAACCATTCTAGCAGTAGCATCAGTAGATGGAGTGATGTTAATTGTATTATCAATAGTTCTGCTTACAGGATCAATTTGGAAAATTTGTGTTGAAGCTGTACCTATGTAGATGTTAGTACCATCCCAGCTCATAGAACGAGTTCCAGATACACCAGGAATTGAGAAAGTTTCCAAAAATAGTCCAGTGTTATCCAAAACGTGGATTAAGTTTGAGGCCCAAGCCGAAACCCAAAATTGGTCGTTAACAAAGCACACTCCAGCGTTACCTTGTGCGCCAATAGCGGTACCAATATCATAGTTAAAAAGAAGGTCAAAAAGCGCATTTGTGTTCTCAGTGTTTGAGTTGCCTTGAACTACAGGTGCTGCTTCTGCATGTTGTGCATAGTTAGAAACACTAGTTCCTAAAGCAAATGCAATTGAAAGAATAAGTAATTTTTTCATCATAAGTAATTTTTAAATTGTTTAGATAAACCAAATATATCAAATTATTTAATTGAAAGAGCAGTTGAAGAAGATTTATCATTCAAATTTAACATTACCCTATATTTCCCCTTTGGCAGGTAATACTTGCCGTTTTCGGCTTTCTTAATTTTTACATCGGCCTTTGTCAGTGTCTTTATTACCTTTTCTGAAATAGCACAGTCATAATTCAATACATTAATACCCCTTGTTGCCTCTACACTAAATTGTTGCAACTCCTTTCCTTCTTCGGTTTTGATGGTGATATTTGCATTGCCTGCTTGGGGACTGTAAAACTGAATCTTGGCTTTCGGCTCATTCACTTCACCCCAAGTGCTCCATTTACTGCCCCAGCGTGGGGAAAAATTTATGGAATCCATTTCTGCAAGTACCAATTCATCCATAGTATCGGAGTTCAGTTTTTGGAGCAAAGCAATATCAGCTACATACAGCGACCTGCCGTGGGTACCCAAGACCAAATGCTTTGCTTGGGGTTGGATAACCAAATCGTGTACCGCCACATTGGGCAATTCCTTTGAAAAAACTTCCCAACTTTCGCCACGATTGAAGGAGACATAGGCACCGTTATCTGTTCCCAAATACAGCAAATCTTGATTCACTGGGTCTTCTTTTATAACATTCACTGGCGAAGCTGGAAGGCTGCTGCTGATGTCTTTCCAAGTAGCGCCAAAGTTATCACTTACATACACATAGGGTTTAAAATCATCCCAACGGTAGCCGTTCAGCGTTATATAAACGCGCTCTTTTTTATGTGAAGAAGCAATCACGCGGCTTACCCATAGATCCTTTGGAAAGGTGTCTGAAATTTTCGTCCAGCTACCGCCCGCATCTTTTGAAACGTACACCAAGCCATCATCGCTGCCGGTGTAGAGTAAGCCAAATAGGAAGGGCGATTCGCTAATGCTGGTAAGTGTTCCGTAGGCTACGTTTCCGGGTTTTCCGCCTTGCGTTAAATCGTCAGAAATGGCCGTCCAATCATCGCCTTGGTTCATGCTTCGCATTAATTTGTTTCCACCTAAATAGAGAATGTCCTGATTGTGCGGACTCAGCAGAATAGGTGTTTGCCAGTTGAAACGGTAGGGACTGTCGCCCAACTCGTGCTTTGGCTGAATGTAAACGGGGGCTCCCCCTTTTCTATTCAACCTATAATAATTGCCAAACTGAAAGCCTGTGTAAACGATGTCGCTATTTCTATTGTCAATCTGTACGTGCATACCATCGCCACCCATAAGGAACTCATAGGGGTATTTACCCTCTTGCATCCAGCCGGGGTTTGCTTCATAATTGTTGGGGCCTACCCAGACGCCATTGTCCTGCAGACCGCCGTACACATTGTAGCTTTTTTGGAGATCCACATTTACGGAATAGAATTGGCCCACTGCTGGGGCATTGTTTTTTATCCAGGTTTTGCCATCGTCATAACTTATGTTTACGCCGCCGTCGTTGCCATTAATTAAGTGGCCTGACATTTTGGGGTTTATCCATAGGGCGTGATGGTCTACGTGAACATTATCTGCATTGATGCTTTCAAAAGTGTTTCCGCCATCGGCAGATTTTAGGATGGGGACGCCGTACACGTATATTTTATTGGCATTGCTGGGGTCTACGTGTATTTTCCCGAAGTAATAGCCATAGGAATAATACAGATCGTCTAAAAAGCCCTTGTGGGTTTTGTTCCAGGTCTTGCCACCATCGGTGCTTTTGTACACCTCAGCGCCTATTACGGGAGTGTCAAACAAAGCGCTGTTGGCATCCTCCAGATATTTTGCCAGATCTTCAGGTTTTACGGTGCCTACGCGGATCATCTGTTTTACATTTTCGGCCCGGTATTTTTCCTGAAAACCGTTCATTTTGAGGAATTGGTTCAATTTTTTATCGTCCAAGGCCAGAAAGGCATCTACGTCCATTGTTTTGAAATCGTCTTTAGTGAGGATATCGGTTTCTTCCTTTTTTGGCTCTTCTTTTCTGTGGAATTGGTTGTCAACAATCAAATACACCGTATTGTCATCTACCACGGCGGTGCCCATACGCCCCATGCCTTTACCTACTGGCAGGCCGCTATTCTCGGTGGAAACCTTGGCCCAGGTACTACCTGCATCGGTGCTTTTATACACGCCGCTGCCCTCGCCGCTGCCGTCAAAATTCCAAGCTTTGCGATCTTTGTCCCAAGCGGTGGCATACATCGTATTGAAATTTTTGGGATTGGCTGAAATTTCAATAATACCCGTTTCATCATTTATATAAAGAGTTTTGCGCCAGGTTTTTCCGCCATTGGTGGTTTTGAAGACGCCGCGCTCATCGTTTGTTGAATACAAATGCCCTACCGCGCCCACAATCACCTCGTCAGGATTGGAAGGGTTTATAAGAATACTGCTAATGTGGTGGCTATCGGTAAGCCCCACGTTTTGCCAGGTTTTGCCTTTGTCGTCACTTTTCAGCAAGCCGACTCCTGCGTATGAGGAACGGCTGGCATTTACCTCGCCTGTGCCTACCCAGATGGTGCCGTTTTGCCAATCTACCGCTACGCAGCCTACGTTTTGGGTAGGGCTATTATCCATAACCGGTGTAAAGGAGGTGCCGTTATTGTTGGTGTGCCATAGCCCACCACTGGCATAGCCTACATAAAATTCGATGGGGTTGTTAGGGTTAACTGCAAAATCTACCACCCGGCCGCTCATAATGGTTGGGCCAATGCTTTTAAAGGGCAGGTTTTTAACAGGGGAAGTCGCTGTGAGTTGCGCTTTTTGGGTAATGCCGCTCGCTATGGCGGCGGCGGGGGTTGGGGGCTGTTGGGAAAAGGATACTGCCGTAACAAGGCACAGAACCGAAAGGAAAAGATTGTTCATGGGTTTGTTTTTTTGAAGCGTGGAAGTTAACTAAATAGGGCGGGTTTTGCAATTGTTTAATTTAGCGAAGAGGAGTTAGCGAAGCGGAACTAGCTAAGAAGTTTGAATGACGATGTGGGAACGACGAACGACGAGGTATGAAAGATGAAGTACGAAATACGAGGTACGAAGGTTGAAGTACGAACGGCGAGGTACGAAGGTTGAAGTACGAAAGATGAGATGGGACTAGTGGGTTCAAATGGAAAAAAATATTTGTGAATACTTATTTGGCGCCACTGATTTCAGGACACTTTTAAAGCAGTTTAACTACCATTTTAAATTTGTAGGAAAAAAGGGCTATTTTCTTACATTTTAATGACTTTGCTATGGCTTTGGTATGGCTTTGCTATGGCTTTGCTATGGCTTTGCTATGGAGTATGACCCGTCCTGACCCGTCCTAAAATAACTATACAGGTTAAAGAATAAATCCTGATATAGTTATACAAATGTAACTGATAATCCTAAAAGGATTATACATCTGTTTTTTCATAGTTAAAATACTTATTATAGTTCTTCCATCTTTTGTACAGGTTGCCTGATTGAAGATGCGCTTGATTGGGCGTTAAATAGTCACAACTTGTGTGTGGCCTTAGTTCATTATAGGCTTTGATGCTTTTCCCTATTTGTTTATTGGTCTGCTCAAACCCCAAGAAACTACTGTATAGATTGAACTCTGTTTTAATGATCCCATTGACTCTTTCTGCCAGTGCGTTCTCATAAGGGTCACCGTTCTCCGTCATACTGATGGCTATATTATTTTTCAATAATACGGCTACATAATTATGGGAACAATATTGCGAACCCCTGTCGGAATGGTGGATAAGGGATGCATCGTACATTCTGTTATTGATGGCCATTCCCAGGGCATCTATGCAACCTTCCGCCAATAGGTCTTGGCGGAAGCTGTACCCCATTATCTTTCTGGAATAGGCATCCGTTATCAGGCTCAGGTATCCCCACTGATTGGTTAGCCGAATATAGGTGATGTCACTGACCCAGAGCTGTTCCGGTCTTGACACAACGAGCCCCTTGACCAGGTTTCCATACTTTCTCATCCAGTGTCTTGAGTCGGTGGTCAATGCCTTTCTTTTTCGCTGTCGCACGAGCAACTTATGTTCCGAGAGAAGATCGAACAGATAGTCCCTGCCCAGAGTTATTTTATGCGGCATCAGTCTGTCCTGTAATATATAGTGCAGTTTTCTTGTTCCCAGCCGCGGCAGGTCCTTCCTTACGGCCAGCACTTCTTGGAGAATGATATCCTCTTTGACCACGGCCTCCTCTTTTCGCCATAGAAAATCGTAATAAGCGTGCCTTGTCTTGCCAAACAGTCGGCATAAAACGGCTATTCCGGATTGCGGAAAATCCTGTTTCATTTTCATCACTGCTTGGCACCAGACTTTTTTCTGATGTCGATCTTGAGCTGCTCCTCGGCCACATCTATCAGGGTGTTCAGGGCCTTTATCTTGAGCTCTGCCTGTTGCAGTGCGTTCTGCAGGGCAGCTTTCTCTGGGTCTTCGGGGGATGCTTTTTCTCTGGCCATCGGCGGGGTATTTTCAGTACAAATCTCGACTTTTTCTGATCTATATTCTAATAACCAACCCCTTATGGTTCTTCCCGATCTGATACCGTAGGCTGACTGGGCCTCCTTAATGGTCATCCTTCCCTGTTCGAGGGCCGTAACTATGGTACGTTTTTGGAGGTTCGTATAGCTTCTGCGCTTAAGGTTTTCCCGGTAATGAAGGGATCCGTATTGTTTCATCCAGGCGCCCAATGAGCTCTTGCCCAGCCCATAGATGCGGACAGCTTCCTTTCGGGGAAGTCCATTCTCCACTTCCCTAACAACTTTCTCAATCAATCTTTTGTCGTAATGGCCTTGAGGGCTCCTGCGGGATCCATAAATCTCATCTTGTTGGTTGTCCATATACACTGTTTTTGTGTATAGCTATTTTAGGACAAGACAAAGAGGATTTTTGGAGAGACAATGACAAGACAAACTTTAGAGTAGAGAGTAGAGACACACTTAGAATAATTACTGCCCTCTAAAGAAAATAATTGTACTCAGTGTTTTGATTATGATGGTTATGTCCAGAAAAAGACTTCGGTGTTTTATATAATATAGATCGTATTGCAGTTTTTCAAGTGAATCCTCTTGCGTGGAGCCGTATTTGGCATTTACCTGTGCCCAGCCTGTTACTCCCGGTTTAACCAGATGCCTTACTTCATAAAAGGGTATTTTTTCTATTAGGCCTTCCACAAACTCTGGACGTTCGGGACGGGGGCCAATGACACTCATTTCGCCCTTAATAACGTTAATGAATTGGGGGATTTCATCAAAACGGGATTTCCTTAAAAACCTACCAAACTTTGTAACCCGCGTATCTTTTGCCAACGCGAACTGGGCGCCATTCTTTTCGGCGTTTTTAACCATACTCCGCAATTTATAAATCTTGAAGTGATTGCCGTTCTTCCCTACCCTAGTCTGGCTGTAGAACAACGGCCCCCTATTTGCTAGCAAATTTCCTATCAATAAAAAAGGAAGCAAGATGATTCCAAAGGCAAGACCCAAAACCGAAAAAAACAAATCCAAGATTCTATTGAAAAAAAGGTAAAGTTTGTTTTGGTTGCTACGGCTAAAAGGGAAATAGCGATAGAAATCCTTTTCTACGTGCTGTACCGGAATACGGTGGGTCAATTCCTCGTAAACCTGCGTATATTCCCGAATTGGGATTCCGTTTTCCAATAATTTTATCAATTGGTTGTTCAATTCCACCGTCATACCTTCTGAAAGCGGGGTACCCACAACTATTTCAGAAATGGTCATTTCTTGTGTCAGCAAAGAAATATCAGCAATGGTGATGGAGTCAATTTCAAGTGTATTTATTATAGTTCCATCATTGGGCCCGGTATTGAAATAACCGATAACGCGGTAATTAGGATCGGATTTTTGGAGGGAGGCCACTATAGCTTCCACATCGCTGGCGTGTGCAATTAGGAGTACGCGCTTGTAAAAACGGGGAGCAGAAATTAGGATGATGTACGCATAACGCCACGCCAACATTGCAACGTTTATAGCCAAAAAGAAATAGACTATCTGCAAACGGTTGGAAGGCAACATCGGGGTGTAAAAAGGGGTGAGCAGATAAAAAAGCACTGTTACCGAAGATGTGATGATTACGTTTTTCACCACCACATCAAACTTACTGGCTTTCTGAAGATTGTAAAGCTCAAAAATTGTTGCGAAAATAGTTAGGTAGATAGCCAGAACGATTGACCACACCCAATGTTCGGAATTTATTTTGAAATAATCAAAATTGAAGACAATTCCAACAAAATATAGCAATGACAGCACACTAACTATATCCAGGATACGCAGCAGTATCTTGCGTTCGGATATGTCAAAATGGATGCTGTTTTTGGACATTATTCGGTTGTCTGTTGTCTGTTGTCTGTTGTCGGTTGTCTTTTGTCGGTTGTCTGTTGTCTGTTGTCTGTTGTCTGTTGTCTTTTAAGCTTGCCAATTTTTTTCTACATATTGAATAAAAGTAAAAATTTTTGCGCCTAAACCATCATATTTTGTAATTAACTCAGGCACTTCTGGGATATCATACAATTCTTGAATTGTTTCCAACTGTCCCTTGCATTCCAATAAGGAAGCGTGGGAATAGGTCAAAAATTTAATAAAATCCAGTTTGTATTTTCTCCTTCCGTATCCTTCAATAATCGTGTCCTTAACACTTTTTGATGACCTTCTTACTTGACTACCCTGCTCGTATAACTCAAATTTTGGCATTTTCAGCGAAGCATGATGCACTTCGATGGAGTATTGAAAAGCCAAATTATAAATATCTAGATCCTTATAACTTTTCATGATGTTTCGGTTGTTGGTTGGCGGTTGTCTGTTGTCTGTTGTCTGTTGTCTGTTGTCTGTTGTCGGTTGTCTGTTGTCTGTTGTCTGTTGTCTGTTGTCGGTTGTCGGTTGTCTGTTGTCTCTTGTCTGTTGTCTGTTGTCTGTTGTCTGTTGTCTGTTGTCTGTTTAAATATTTTATTTTTTTATACTACTCAAAACTGATAACTGACAACTCAGAACGGACAACTGTATTCCCCAAATTTACTGAAAATTCATTCCCTCAAAAGTTTTATCCATTTATGTTTTATCTTTTCCCAGTCTAGGCTTTCCATTTTTGTACGGGCGTTTTTTGTGATATTATGGGATTTTAAAGGGTTGTTGCATAATTCTTCAATAGCTTGAACAAAAGATTCCGGGGAGTTTGCTGGTACCAAAATGCCATCAATGCCATTCTCAATTAAAAAGGGCATTCCCCCTACGTTGGTTGAGATTACCGGCAGACCCAGAGCCATGGCTTCCATGACACTTACTGGCATATTGTCGAAATTGGTTGTACTGATAAAGATGTCAAAATCTTTTGAAAGCGCAATCCATTCCTCTTTTTGCATCATTCCAGGGAAACTTATGGGCAGTTTTAGTTCTGTAACTATATTTTTACAACGCTGCATGGAACCGTCTTTATCAGGGCCCACCATACATAGGGAAACATCAATTCCTTTCTTTTTAAGAATTTCTACTATTTCCAAAGCCAATAAGGGATTGTATATTTCCGAAAAGGAACGCACCCACAGAAGCTTTGGGGTTATGGATGCCCTAAGTTGAAATGGATAGTTTTCAATTTTGAGGGTATTGGGTATGTATGTTATATTTTGAAAGCCGGCACTTTGAAATTGGCCCATGATAAACTTTGAGGGGGCTATATTTGTCATAGCCATACCAAAAAGCGCTTTGCTGAGGCGCTTATTCTTTTTTAAACGGCCTGGAAGGTTGCCACCGTGCAAGATTGGGATATAGGGGAGTTTGAAAAAGCGACATAAGGCGGCTATAATAACTGCAAAATAAAAGTTTTGGGTGCTGTAGGTGTCAATCAAAACTAGTTGAACGCGATTCCTTTTTTGAACAGTGGTAAACACCATATCCAGCAATCGAAAGATTTTATTTTGTTTTGAAGATGCTGATTTTACTGCATATCCCTCCGCTTCCAGTTTAATTGGAAGTTCGTCGATAGCCGTAGGATTCTTGCCGTGGACCGCTAGCCTATTTCCTATGTAAAGCAGGTTTTTTCTTGGGTGCATAATCTATATTCAACAAACATAAGGCATATATAAAGGCTGGGGCGGCGATGCGCATGGATGTGGTGACGATTGTAAGACCCCAGAATAATAAAAAAGGATAGAAATAGATATTCTTTCGACCTTTCATTTTTGTTACCATAGGAGCGATTAAAAGAATTAATAATGCCAAAATACCCAGTAAACCATGTTCAGATAACATGCGTGATATTTCATTATGGGACGCGGAAATAATTCCCATTTCTTCCCTAAACTGAAACTTGCCCTGTCCAATCCCAATTCCAAAAATTGGGTTTTCTTTAAAGGCGTCAATCTCTACGGCCAATAAATCGACACGACCGGTAGTAATATCTTCCTTTTCCCTTCCTAAGGCATCCTCATTGGCATAACGATTTCCAATAAGGCCACCTGTTTGTACCAGTGTATATGACCAAACCATCAGGGCTATACCTAATAAAGACAATACTTTAACAGTTATTTTAGCCTTGCTTTTTATACTACTGCTTATGTATATAATAACTATAAAAACTACCGAAATAATTAGTGAGATCAGAACCCCTCCCCTAGAGAATGTAAGTAATGCGCGATATGTCATTACAATCATTAAAAACATCATACACCATTGAACAATTATATTTTTGTAGGGAATCAATAATCGGGAAAATAAAATGAACATTCCCAATCCTAATATAGTAGCTACTTGGTTTGGTCCATACCCACCGGACAAAGCAGCATTTGAAGCAGTGCCAGTTACAACTTCTTGAATATCGGGAGTATATAATGTAATATACACTACTGTACTTATTAAAGGATAAACTATAAAATCTAAAACCTTAAGAAAATTTTTTAATGATATTGTTCTGCCATAACAGAAAATAGCAGCAAAACTTAAACATAAAGGCCCACTGAGATTGAAAAGTACTGTAGTTCTAAAATTCGCATCGTAAGAAATCGCATCCAATGATACCAAAACACCAGGCAATAACAATAAAATGTAAACTATATAAGAAATTGCGTTTCTTTTAAAACCCAAATACAATATTCCCAATAAAACAAAAAACATAACAGCATACTTTCCCGTTTCATAGAAAACAAAAGCTTTGGTCATACGAAGAAAAACCTCCACTCCAGTAATGTAAGCTGCTGCAAGAAGAACATAAAGAGCTTTATTATTTTTTAGTATTATAGAATAAATAAAATAACCTAAAATACCAAGCATATAAAACACCATCAATGAACGATCTACATACGCCAATAAACCTATCAAAATATGAAAGATTATTGCATATAGGGGTTTTATATTTTTAAGGCTTAGCAATTTAATAATTGTATATGTTTACATTTAATTTAGCTATAGATTTCCGAAAAGACCCGATTGTTATAGTTTTGATATGTAAAACGTTCGGCGATCTTATAATTATATTTTGTGATATTTGTGAAATCGTCTTCTGTAAACTCAAAGCTCTTATGGATTGAATTAACAATCCCACTAATGCTTATAGCATTTATTAAAATTCCGTTTTTTTCGTCCTGCACATATTGGTTAATGCATGAGATGTTAGAAACGATAGGAATACATCCAAAATTCATTGCCTCACCCAATACCTTTGGAAATCCCTCACTTTTAGAAGGAAGCACCAAAAAATGGCATTTTTCATAAATACTTACCACCTTTTGCTTTGGCAAGGAACCATAAAATAGTACCTTTATTGATAGCTTTTTTGCCAATAACTCCAATTCCTGTTTTAGATGACCATCCCCCACTATATGCAAACTACCAAAATTTGCAGGAAGGTTCATATTTTTAAGCGCTTCCAAAAGTAACATACAACCTTTGTTTTTGTTCAATCCGCCTACAAAACAATAATCTATTTTATCCTTTATGTTTTTAGAATCAATAAATGATTTTCCTTTTAATCTGTCCAATGAATCCAAACAAGGATTTTCAAAACTAAGTATGTTTTTAGGCTGATTAATCCAGGCACCATTAACAGTTACCTTTGAATTTTTTCCTAAGTTTTTTAACCACTTACGCTGGATGTTATAGAAAAAAGGGGCATTGCCCTGCCAGTCGCCCGCATATTTAAACCAAAATTGTTTTTTGGGAAAAAAATATGAGATAAGCATGGCAGCAACCGCGGGGTTTGATGGAGCGCGAACGTGTATATATTTAGATTTAAAAATTTCGCGAAATATTCTCAAAAAATATACTGGATAATTAAGGATAATAAAGAGTTTAGAAACTACTGTTTTGCCTCCGGTATTTCGAAGTCCAATAGTATGGATACGTTCATCTTTTATTTCAAGAAAAGATTTGTTGCCAGCCAATTGTTTTTTATTAAAACCGATCCAAACAATGTTATTAAAAAAATTAAGCTCACCCAACTCCTTTACCACAGGACCGAATGCATACGTACTTCCGTTCTTTTGGAACTGTCTCTTATACACATCTGACGCTGCCGACGAAGAGGATAGTG
>OJBP01000539.1_pt1 | contig 18365 bp, 14 predicted proteins | sample 1590691 | NCBI WGS metagenome assembly OJBP01 (sample SAMN05416848, study PRJEB24817) | seawater metagenome | isolation source: Sea water | place: Canada:Atlantic | collected 2013-07 | reverse complement strand
GCACCGCCACCACCGCCCGCCGCTACGCGGATGCCGTGGCCGGCAGCCAGGTCACTATCCTCGACACCCGTAAAACCCTACCCGGCCTGCGCGCCGGCCAGAAATACGCGGTACTCTGCGGCGGCTGCCAAAACCACCGCATCGGCCTCTACGACGCCTTCCTGATAAAGGAAAACCATGTAGCGGCCTGCGGCGGCATCACCGCCGCTATTAAGCGCGCCCGAGCACTGGCGCCGGAAAAGAAAATCATAGTGGAAGTGGAAACACTGGCGGAGCTTGAAGAAGCAGCCAAACTAATGCCGGACCAGATTATGCTCGATAATTTTAGCGTAGAAATGCTGGCAGAAGCGGCCGGTATGGCAGTTGAATCAGTATTGGAAGTATCAGGCAATTTGACTGTGGGTAATGCGGCAGAGCTACCAAAGAGCCGGCACTGGTTTTTGTCTTCCGGAGCGTTAACCAAGCATGTAAGAGCTATTGATCTCTCTCTTCGCATAAGGTAAGGAAGCCCTCAAAATAACCACGGAGCATGGGCACACCAAGGCCCTTTTCAGACTCCTACAATTTACCCTGCAACCAAAACCTTGGCGCACCTGATATATTTTCAGTCGAGACTTGATAATAAAAAATTGACGAGCTAAAGAAGGCCAGCACAATCATAAAAGCTCCAACGGCTCGCTTTCCGCTAAAATTCGTCAGGAAATCAGGCCTAGGCCTCTCTGAAACGACATTTTCAAAAGCAAACCCCACCGCTAGCGCCAGCAATAACATTGAGGGGGCGATCATGGTTAGGCCACTTACTTGCGCATAAGAAAGAAAACAGACAATCGTTGACCCGCCGACTATATGTAACATGGACTGATCGGCCACATATCCTGCTCTGAGGTAAACTGTAGCCGCCTTTATTAGCAAATAAACAGCAATAATTGTTACCAAAGCACCATATTCATACAACGAGGCAATCAAAATATTGTGGGGATGTGCTTCAGGAACACTACTGAGCTGAGAAAACGAAAGCGGCCCATTCCCAAGCAAAGGGGATTCAAACCAGCCTTGAATCCCCTCTCTAAACAAAGCAATTCTTCCGGTATCTCGATAAAGACTGGCAATATAATTTTCTTCTACCCTCAAAAAACTGCTATCAAAATAAAATACAAAATACAATGCAGTCCCAATCGCCGCATACATCAGCAAACGCATAGAGTATTTTTTTCGCGCCCTACCTTTACAAAAAAAAACTAAAAACATCGCCACAGCCAACCCTGAAAGAAAGCTTCCTCTAGCCATAATTATTAGGACAAATAAAAATAAACCGCCTCCAACAAGTGTGGAAAAAGGAAGAACAACCCTTCTGTAATCAGACAAACAGCTTTCTATTCCTGGCAGCATAAAAAAACCAAGAACCAAAAAACCTGCAGCATGATTAATATTAGCAAAACCAGAAATCACAAAAGCGGGATCAACCACGCCCTGGCCCAGCAATAAATACGTTCCAAAAATCACATAAATAAAATACAAAGAAAGTCCCACAAAAAAAATCACAGAAATGATTTTTTTATTTTGTGTCGCCACGAAAGTCCAAGAAAATGGAAAAATTAATAGCAAGACGGCCCATAGTAAAAACCTTGTCTCTTGTGCCCAACCGGCCACACCAGCACTTCCCAAAAAAGCACTTAACATCGACAGCGCACCCATCACCCAGAACAGAAAAGGGACTTTTCTCAAAGAAATGAAGGGAACCAAAAAAAGAAAAGAAATGGAAAGGAAGACGATCTCAATAGAACGCTGATGATCAAAGGGGTGCAGCCCTCCAAGAAGAAAGAATGGCTGAACCATCAACAAGAAGGAAAGTGACAAACCTAACAGGACAAGCCATTCAAACCTGATAAATAAAAAAGAGGAGGCTAACGCCCCCTCTTTATTCAAACGAGCCATCCGAAATTAAGAGCGGCAGCTAGCTGGCAAGAACTTGTTAATACTTGTAGCAGAAGGTGCGCAGCTCCAGCTAACACCACCACCAGAACTCAGGCTTGGAGTCAAGCTAATAGATGCCGCATCAAGAGTGTCATCATTGGTTCCTTGGATTGCAACCACCACCTGTCCATCAGCACCAACAGTGACAGACTCTACATACGTACTGGTAATGTTTTCGGCCTCATCCATTCCAACTGCGCTATTAGAGTTGCAACCTGCCGTCGCATTATCATTCTGGATACATTCAGTCACCGCAGTTTTAGCGGATGCAGCAAAACCAATAACTTCTGACATTTTTGCACGAGTTGTATAATCCTGGTAAGCAGGCAAAGCCACGGCAGCCAAGATACCGATGATAGCAACTACAATCATCAGCTCAATAAGGGTGAAACCCTGTTGCATTTGCTTCTTCATTTTGTTTTCTCCAATCATTGGCAAATTTTTTCGAGCTCCCCCTTGGCGAGCATCTACATGAAGTCAAAGCATGGAGCGTGCCAACTTAAACTTATTCTCGCGAAATCATGTAAGAGCGGGAGTTTCCGTGTTCAGCATGCCTCCCCACCTAGAAATTCACAGCAACAACGTCCCTCCCTCACACCAATTAACGTCACCTAATGACGCTCAGCGTCACAACCCAAGAGGTATGCGTCATTTATCAACATCCACTCGGTCGATTTGCCGCACCATACCTAGCGAGCAACACTGCTCACAACTTTACCTCCACTCTATCTTCCATGCGTTGCAAGCAACTGATATGGCTATCTTCCATTTTCCGCCTCACCGGGAGCACTTTTTGTAAGGTATAGGAAAATACAAAAATAATTGAGAACCCGATGGCAAGATACCGATTTTGCGATATCCGGACTTCCCAGCAATGGGCACACCCGGTATGTTAGGAAAAAAGTGTTGGCCGTACCGACCATACTAAGCATAAACAAGCAGGTTTCCATGACTAGCCAAACCACCTCATTTAGCGGCTTACCGCATCGATTAATACAGCAGGGCCTGCTAGACGCAGAGAGCATACAGCTAGCCCTGCAACAGGCTCGCCAAGAAAAAACCAGCCTTATTAAACAGATCGTTGCTAGTGGGAAACTTACGGCTAGGCAGGTAGCAAGCGCCGTTGCGGAAGAATTTGGCGACCCTATTTTTGACCTTAACAGCTTCCAGCGCGATAGCTTAGTAAAGGACCTTGTCGACCCTAAGCTGATCAATAAACACAACGTACTCCCCCTTTACCGGCGCGGAAGCCGCCTCTTTGTTGCGGTATCCGATCCTACTAATTTACCTGCGCTAGAAGAAATCCGTTTTAATACTGGCCTTAATGTAGAAACGGTGATTGTTGAGGAAGACAAGCTAAGCCAATGGATCGAAGCGTTGGAGTCCGAGACCGAAGATGATGCCTTTAGCGACCTGGATGCCGGACTAGAAAACCTGGACATTAGTTCGAATGAAGAAACAGAAGATGAAACTCAATCTGGTGCCGATGATGCACCAATTGTCCGCTTCGTGAATAAACTTCTTCTTGATGCCATTAAGGGCGGAGCATCAGATTTGCATTTCGAGCCCTATGAGAAAACCTATCGGGTGCGCTTCCGTCAAGATGGCATCCTGCAAACCGTATCGAAACCACCTATCAATATCGCCAGCAAACTTGCTGCGCGCCTAAAGGTCATGTCTCGGCTGGATATTTCAGAACGTCGAGTCCCTCAGGATGGCCGGATAAAGTTGAAAATTTCCAAGACACGGGCCATCGATTTCCGGGTGAACACCTGCCCCACCTTATTTGGTGAAAAAATTGTATTGCGTATTCTGGACCCGGAATCCGCAAAAATGGGCATCGAGGCTTTGGGTTATGAAAATGATCAGAAACAGATGTACCTGGATGCCCTGCATAAACCACAAGGCATGATACTAGTCACTGGCCCCACCGGCTCAGGCAAGACCGTTTCACTATACACCGGAGTAAACATTCTCAATACGCCAGAACTCAATATTTCCACCGCCGAAGACCCGGTTGAAATCAACTTGGAGGGGGTTAACCAGGTTAATGTGAACCCGAAACAAGGGATGAATTTCTCATCAGCACTACGTGCCTTCCTACGCCAGGATCCCGACGTCATTCTGGTGGGAGAAATTCGTGACTTAGAAACAGCAGAAATAGCTGTGAAAGCGGCCCAGACAGGTCACCTGGTACTTTCCACCCTCCACACTAACAGCGCACCGGAAACTCTAACTCGTCTTCGCAACATGGGCGTTCCCTCCTTCAACATTGCCACCTCGGTATTATTAATTATTGCCCAACGTTTAGCCCGGCGCCTGTGTGAAAACTGCAAAACTCCAGTGGATATTCCTAAACAATCCTTGCTTGAGATGGGTTTCACGGAAGACGATATCGCCAACGAGTTTACTGTGTACGGACCGGTAGGGTGCGACAAATGCAAGAACGGCTACAAAGGGCGAGTGGGGATTTATGAAGTCGTTAAAATCACAGACGGCATCGCGCGCATTATTATGGAAGAGGGTAACTCTATCGAAATTGCCGACCAGTGCCGCAAGGAGGGCTTTAATAACCTTCACCGCTCCGGATTGGTAAAAGCAATGCAAGGGGTTACCAGCCTAGAAGAAATTAACCGTGTCACAAGCGGACATTGATTATGGCGACTAAATCAACACAAAAAAAATTAGCCACTTTTACCTATGAAGGCGTGGACCGTCAGGGAAAAAAAGTTAAAGGGGAAACCTCAGGTAAAGGTGCCGCACTGGTTCGTGCGGAACTACGCAAGCAAGGCATCAATGCAAAAAAAGTAGCAAAAAAGCGTGAGATAAATTTGGGGGGTAAAAAAAAGGTCACCCCCATGGATATTGCTATTTTTACCCGCCAAATGGCCACAATGATGAAAGCCGGTGTACCTTTGGTGCAAGCTTTTGAGATTGTTGCTGATGGGCTAGACAACCCAGCAATGAAGGTTGTCGTAATGAAGCTAAAGACAGAAGTAGAGGGGGGGAATAATTTTGCTGGCGCACTACGAATGCACCCACTTCTTTTCGATGATTTATATTGCAGCCTTGTCGACGCAGGAGAACAATCGGGCGCCCTCGAAACAATGCTGGACCGGGTAGCTCTTTACAAAGAAAAGAGTGAAGCCTTAAAGCAAAAAATCAAGAAAGCCTTAAAGTACCCAATTGCCGTTATTTGTGTTGCAGTTATCGTTACAGCAATCCTCCTAATAAAGGTAGTGCCAACTTTTAAAGAACTGTTTGAAGGATTTGGCGCTGAGCTACCCGCTTTTACTCAATTCGTAATTAACCTATCCGAAGGGCTTCAATCTAACTTTCTTATAATCATTCTATCCCTAATCGGTTTTTCCATCGCATTTAACGAGGCACGAAAGCGTTCGGAAGGGTGTCGAAACTGGATAGATCGTACACTACTGAAGCTTCCTATCATCGGCGACATTACCTTTAAAGCGACTATTGCTCGTTACGCCCGCACGCTCTCCACTACTTTTGCCGCAGGCGTTCCGCTGATTGATGCTCTAGATGCCTGTGCAGGAGCCACAGGCAACGTAATTTATCGAAAAGCTGTATTACAAATAAAAGAAGACGTTTCCACCGGACAGCAACTACAGTTCGCTATGCGCAGCACAGGTGTTTTCCCCTCCATGGCACTACAAATGACCGCCATTGGTGAGGAATCAGGGGCACTTGACGCCATGCTAGAGAAAGTGGCGATCTACTATGAAGACGAAGTTGATAATGCTGTTGATGGATTAACTAGCATGATGGAACCCTTGATTATGTCTGTGCTAGGCGTACTTATAGGTGGCCTAATTATTGCCATGTATCTGCCAATTTTCCAGATGGGCCAAGTTGTAGGTTAATCATGATTTCAGATTCCCTGATGCTTCTCTCTTCCAGTCCGACCCTTCTGATCGGGCTTTGTGTTGTTATGGGGCTGCTGGTAGGCAGTTTTTTAAATGTAGTCATCCACCGTTTACCGTTAATGATGGAACGAAGCTGGAAGCAAGAAGCCCGTGAAGTGCTTGAGCTACCAGCGGAAGAAACCGATGGTATTTTCAACCTAGCAACGCCGCGCTCGCGCTGCCCGAAATGCGGCCATGCGATCCGCTGGTATGAGAATATCCCAGTGCTTAGCTGGCTTGCCCTGCGCGGTAAGTGCAGGGGCTGCAAAACACCGATCAGTAAGCGCTACCCCATTATCGAAATTGTCAGCGGGATCCTGGCGGGACTTTGCGCCTGGCACTTTGGTTATGGCCCCTGGTTGGCATTCACGCTTTTTGCTACCTGGGTGTTGTTAGCTGCTGCCATGATTGATGCGGATACTACATTACTGCCAGACACCCTAAATTACTGGCTATTGTGGGCAGGCTTGCTGGCTGCAGTGACGGGGGTGTCTCCGGTTTCACTAAATGATGCTGTCATTGGCGCGATGATGGGCTATTTATCCTTGTGGAGCATCTATTGGCTATTCAAGCTAATCACCGGCAAAGAAGGTATGGGCTACGGCGATTTCAAGCTGTTGGCTGCACTGGGTGCTTGGGTTGGCTGGCAATACCTACCCGTGATCATTCTATTATCGTCTATCGTGGGGCTAGTCTTTGCTATCGCCATGATGATATTTAGCGGTGAAAGGCGCGCGCAAATCCCCTTTGGCCCCTATCTCGCCACAGCCGGGTGGATTGCCTTGCTCTGGGGCGATAGTATCGTCAGCTCGTATCTGGGTATGTTTAAACTCTAACGCAGGCACGCCCCACATATCACGCTTGCTTTCGCACCGTGTGTGAGTAGGTGGCGTGATGCATGCAAGCGGAAGTGATTATGTTTGTTGTTGGCATCACTGGTGGAATAGGTAGTGGTAAAAGCGCGGCCACGGATTATCTGGCCCACCAAGGCATAACCATTGTGGATGCAGATCTGGCGTCACGAGTGGTCGTGGAGCCAGGTCAACCCGCCCTGCTGGCGATTGCCGAACATTTTGGTAAGCATGTCATCACCGACGATGGTGCTCTGGATCGGCGGGCTCTACGCGAGATTGTCTTTGCTGACCCAGACGCGCTAAAAGCTCTGGAAGGTATTACCCACCCAGCCATCGGTGATGAGCTACGACGCCAGATCGCCGCCAGCCAATCAGCCTACACAGTACTGGTTTCTCCCCTGTTGCTGGAAACGTCACAAAAAGAACTGGTGGACAGAGTCCTGGTCATTGATGCTCCCGCAGAGTTACAGGTGGAGCGCACGATGACACGAGATCAAGTTCCTGAAGCACAGGTCGCGGCCATCATGAAAGCACAGCTGGAGCGGACCAAGCGACTAGATCAAGCAGATGATGTAGCGGAAAATCACGGCTCGCTAGAGGCCCTCCACGAACAGCTTCAAGTGCTACACCAGCGTTATCTGGAACTCGCGCAAGCAACGTCATAAAGATGGACACGTGTAAAAAAAATGACTGACAACACCCCGGCCAAGAAACCCACACAGACTTATCCCTGCCCCCAGTGTAAAAGCCTAACCCGCTGGGACAACAACGCCTGGCGTCCGTTTTGTAGCGAACGCTGCAAGCTTATTGATTTAGGGGATTGGGCGACCGAGCGCCATGCCATTCCCGGCGCCGATGATGCGCCAGGAGATTTTGAGGAATTTTAAGAATTTTTTGCCGCAACAGGCTATGAGTTACCATAAGACATTGAAGATACTAGGTTGCGCCGCTACCACGCTCAGTCGACTAGGCGGGGGCCTGTAGAGTATGTGGAAGCCCATCACCGCCAAAAAGCTCGGATCCCCGCAACACCAACAGCACCGTAGTCACGAGCGCTGACCAGGTCCCCCGGCATAACTCCGCCCAACGCATAACAAGCAAGCGGTGTCCCTTTCATTAGCACCTCAGCCTGCGGCCAGCCTAATACAGGTTTACCCGGGTGTGTTGGCGTGGGCAAGACCGGCGAAACCAGCGCCATATCCAGGCCAAGAGACACAGCCTTGTCCCGTGAGGCCAGATCATGAACCGCTGCACTAGTGATCCCATCAAACGCGGGGCGTTCATCCAATTGCGCCAGAACTCGCCCTGGAAAATGCAAGGCAAATACACCCAGCGCCTTCGCTATCACCTCGCTCTGTGGACCTGAAGCTCGCAGCCAGACCTTTAGGCCTTTTTTATTACAGAGCCCCACGATGGTCGACACTTCAGCATGGTCGCTCCACTGCCGCAGATAAAGCCCCTGTCGCCCTGCATCCAATCGATCAATACCCGCCAATAACTCATGAAGTGAGATATCCTCCGGAGCAATCACCAATTGTTCGGGCAAGCGTATTGCATTCACCACCGGTTGATTCGCCGCCGGAAAGCGCAAATCCGCCAATGCCTGCGGAACAAACCACTGCACCGATTGCCCTTCCTTCCCTTCAGGTTCGCCTTGCCAGGCATGCACATCGCGAAAGTGCAAGGTCACATGTAAATCATCGTACTGATGGGCAATCGTCATAAAGGGGGTAGAGATTGCGTCCACCATGCCGAGCTCTTCCTCTAGCTCCCGAGCCAAGGCTGCGCCCAGCGTTTCACCTGGCTCCACCTTGCCACCGGGGAATTCCCAGCAGCCACCCTGATGCTGGTGGTCAGCACGCTTGCTCAGGCAAATATGGCCACTACCACGAATAATACCGGCAACGACAATGATTGAAGGGGTTGGGCTTGTTGGCATGGGGGTTTTCCAAATCTCTGCGAGAAGCTGCGTGCAAGCAAGCTCTTTACGCGCTCAGCGGTTTGTCATTATGCGATTACGCCTTTGAGGCTAATTCGACCTACCGCTGGGTTCTTGCAACAAGCATATAGCGTTTTTTCTGTTGTAACATATGCTTCTTATGCGTCTCATAATGCGTCTTTAAGTTCGATACTCCGCATTAATCTTCACGTAGTCATAGCTGAAATCACAGGTCCAGACCGTGCACTGTGCATTCCCTGATGCTAAATCGACACGTATGGTGATTTCCGGTTTCGCCATCACCGCGGCACCCTGAGCTTCCTGGTAACTATCCGCCACGCCCCCTTTCTCCACCAGCGGCAAGTCACCCAGCCAGACGTTAACCTTGTCCACATCAAGCGTCGCAATTGGTGCCCGGCCAATGGCGGCCAGAATACGGCCCCAATTCGGGTCAGAAGCAAATAGGGCGGTTTTCACTAGAGGTGAATGGGCAATGGTTTCTGCCACTACGCGTGCGTCGCTCTCGCTGGCAGCACCCGCCACGGTAATCTCCACAAACTTGGTCGCCCCTTCACCATCACGCACCAGGGCCTGGGCCAGTTCAGTGAAGACTTCTTCAAGCGTCTGGTACAACAACTGGCTATGGTCATCCAATGCCGTAATCTGATCCATTTCCGCCTGGGCCGTGCTAATTAACATGCAGGCGTCATTCGTGGAGGTATCACCATCGACCGTCACCCGGTTGAAAGATTTATCTGCCAACGCTTTCACCCACTGGTCCAGCAACGGCTTGGCAATTGGTGCATCGGTGGCGATAAACCCAAGCATGGTGGCCATGTTCGGCTTGATCATGCCTGAGCCCTTGGACATCCCCGTCACCGTCACCGGCACACCATTCATTTCCACCCGCCGGCTGGTGAGCTTCGGGTAAGTATCCGTAGTCATGATACCTTCCGACGCTCGTCCCCAATGGTGAGGGTCGAGCGCAGCCAGAGCCTTTGGCAAACCGGAAGCAAACGCCGTCAAAGGAAACTGCTCACCAATCACTCCGGTGGAGTAGGGCAAAATTTCATCCGCCTGACAGCCCGCCGCTTTGGCTAGCAGCTCACAACTCGCCAAACAGTTTTCCAGACCTTTCTTACCCGTGCCGGCATTGGCGTAACCGGTATTGATCATCAGATAGCGAGGCGTGGTCGTGGCCAAGCGGGCTTTCGCCACCTGAACTGGCGCCGCACAGAAACGATTAAGCGTGAAGACCCCGCTGACACGGCTACCCTCTGCCAACTCCAGCAGCACCAAATCCTTACGATTCGCTTTCTTGATACCCGCTTCAACCGCGGCAAGCCGCACGCCGGGGACCGGCAACCACTCAGACTGTGTCATAACGCGTTTCCTGCTATCCATGTGTTAAAGCTTGCTATGAAAAAAGCGCTCTGCCAAACATTGAGCGTCGCGGCATACTCTTAGTATTTTGTCAGATGACGGCGCCACCAAGTCGACATACAAATTAAAACGTTAACGCTAGGCCAAAACCACAAACCCAAACAAACAAAGCACCGGCATTACCGGTGCTTTGTTTGTTCTTGCAGTTTGAATCGTATAGCTTGAAGCTGCCTCTATTCGATTTTCCCGTGGCACTGCTTATACTTCTTACCAGAGCCACAAGGGCAAGGCTCGTTACGCCCTACTTTGCGGCCATTACGGACCATGGTTTTAGGTTGCTCACCCTGCTGCTGACTTGGTTGTGGTTGAGCACTACCATCCGTACCTGGCTCAGCCACCGTCTGCATCTTCATTTTTTCAGCTTGCTCGCGCGCTTCCTCTTCGCGCTGCTGCTCAAGGCGCTCCACTTCGTCATCGCGACGCACCTGGAGGCTGTGCAGCACGCGAATCAACTCGTGCTGAATTTGATTAAGCAGGCCCTGGAATAATTCGAACGCTTCTTTCTTGTATTCCTGCTTGGGATTTTTCTGGGCATAACCTCGCAGATGAATACCCTGACGCAAGTGATCCATGTTCGCCAGATGCTCTTTCCAGTGACGATCGAGAATTTGCAGCATGAGATGCTTTTCGATTTTGCGCAGGTCCTCGGTACCGATTTCCGCCTCTTTACGCTGATAATCCTCGTCCATGCTCTCAACCAGCTTATCAATCAAGCCTTCGATGTGGAGCTGATTATCCTCGTTGAGCCATTGCCCCACAGGAGCGTGGCACTGGAATTCCGCTTCGAGGGTCTTTTCAAGACCAGGAATGTCCCATTGGTCTTCAACGGAACCAGGCGCCATATAGTCGTGAACCAGCTCAGTGATGACATCACGGCGGATCCCTTTCACCGAGTTAACCAGATCTGCGGCTTCCAGAATCTGATCACGCTGACCGTATATAACCTGACGCTGGTCGTTAGCCACATTATCATATTCAAGTAAATTTTTACGAATATCGAAGTTGCGTCCTTCGACCTTGCGCTGAGCGTTTTCAATCGCGCGGGTCACCCAACGATGCTCAATCGCCTCACCATTTTCAAGGCCCAAAGAGCGCATCAGATTACGAATTTTATCTGACGCAAAAATTCGCATCAGATCATCTTCCATGGACAGGAAGAAGCGAGTGTAGCCCGGATCACCCTGACGACCGGCACGGCCACGCAACTGGTTATCGATACGGCGAGACTCATGGCGCTCAGTGCCGATAATATGCAAGCCACCCGCTTTCATAACCGTATCGTGGTTTGCCTGCCACTCGGCCCGAATTTTCTCCGCTTCCGACTCGGACGGAGTCTCCATATGTTTAATCTGCTCTTCTGGGTTACCGCCAAGCATAATATCCGTACCGCGACCCGCCATGTTAGTAGCAATGGTCACCGCTCCCGGACGGCCTGCTTGGGCAATAATCTGAGCTTCGCGCTGGTGAAACTTGGCATTCAATACTTCGTGATGAACCTTGTCCTGCTTCAAACGTTTGGAAAGGTATTCCGACGCTTCAATGGTCGCCGTTCCTACCAACACAGGTGCACCCTTAGCCACCGCTTCGGTGACCTCTTTAACGATGGCATCGAATTTTTCTTGTAGGCTTAGATAAACTAGGTCATTGGCATCAACCCGCACCATGGGCTTATTCGTCGGCACCACGACGACATCCATGCCGTAGATTTGACGGAATTCCAGTGCTTCGGTATCAGCCGTACCGGTCATTCCTGACAGCTTGTTATACAGGCGGAAATAATTCTGGAAGGTGGTCGAGGCCAGCGTCTGGTTTTCCTGCTGAATATTGAGGCCTTCTTTCGCTTCGATGGCCTGATGAATGCCTTCCGACCAGCGTCGCCCGGGCATAGTACGACCAGTATGCTCGTCAACAATCACAATTTGGCCATCTTGTACTATGTAATCCCGGTCAATATGGAACAAGGCATGGGCCTTAAGCGCCGCATGCACATGGTGCAGCAACGCCAGGTTATGGGCCGCATACAAGCTTTCGCCCTGTTCCAACAACTGGTTATTGACCAACAGCGCTTCAATTTTCTGATGACCAGCTTCCGTCAGCTCCACCTGACGCTGCTTTTCATCAATGAAGTAATCACCCTCGCCTTCTTCTTCCTGCTTCTGCAACTGCGGCATCAGCAGGTTGACGGCCTGATATAACTCAGATGAGTCCGCCGCCGGGCCAGAAATAATCAGCGGGGTACGTGCTTCATCGATAAGGATGGAGTCCACCTCATCGACGATGGCATAGTTCAACCCACGTTGAACTCGGTCTTCCAAGCGGAAAGCCATATTGTCACGCAGGTAATCAAAACCGTATTCGTTGTTAGTACCGTAGGTAATATCCGCAGCATACGCCGCACGCTTGTGCTCGGTGGGCTGTTGAGAAAGAATAATGCCGACAGACAGGCCCAGAAATTCGTACAACGGGCGCATCCAGTTAGCATCACGCTCGGCTAGGTAATCATTCACCGTAACCACATGTACGCCTTCACCGGAAAGTGCGTTCAGGTAGGCGGGGAGCGTCGCCGTCAGCGTTTTACCTTCACCGGTACGCATTTCAGAAATGCGCCCTTCATGCAGGGAAATCCCGCCCATCATTTGCACGTCAAAGTGGCGCATGCCCATCACCCGAGTCGAGGCTTCACGGACAACCGCAAACGCTTCGGGCAACAATTCATCTAAGGTCTTGCCGTCTTTAAAGGCCTGCCGGAATGCTTCAGTCTTGTGTTGCAAGTCGCCATCGGTAAGCTGAGCCATCGCTTCTGCATGACTATTAATGGCATCGACCAACTTTGCCATTCGCTTGAGTTCACGATCATTTTTGGTGCCGATGATTTTTTTTACGATGGTACCCAGCATAAAACTTCCGGTTCAGTAAAAGTCAGGACAAACAGCCCGGTGGCGGCAAAGTGATTCACCGCACACATAGTTTGTTGCGCGAAACTGGTGAGCTTCACGAAAGACGTCAGATCTGGCACAGAATCCAAATGAGCAGCCTTCTTCCACAAGCCCAGCCATTCTAAACACAATAGGATGAAGAGATAAGGTGGTAATCTAGGTTATCAAGGGCGCTTAACGAAAACGGCCCCTCACGGGGCCATTTTTCACAATTTTGCTACCGCCGTGCGCGATAAATATAAGGTTGAGGGTTCACCTGAGCACCGTTCTTGAGCACTTCATAATGCACGTGTGGACCTGTCGAACGACCAGAACTGCCCACTTTGCCCACCACATCACCGGTTCGAACAATTTCTCCTGGTTCAACCAGCAGCTCCATAGCGTGCCCGTAGCGAGTGGACAAACCATTACCGTGATTAATCTCAACCATTTTTCCATAACCAGAGCGCTCACCGGAATAAGTCACAACGCCAGCACCGGTGGCCACAATCGGCGTTCCTTCCTTGCCTGCGAAATCGACCCCTTTATGCCAAGCTACGCGGCCGGAGAATGGATCGGAACGTCGCCCAAAACGGCTGGACATCCAGCCCTTGGTCAGCGGACGGCCAGACAGGTAGGTCTGATCTTCCAGTTGCTTATCCGCCAACAGATCCTCCAGAATATCCAACTGACGTTCGCGACGCTCCAGCGTAGTAGTCATCTGATCTAGCGCTACCATAAACGATGGCAACTCGTAGCTGGCCCCCTCTTCTGAAGCTTCTGGGCCGCCTACACCGGGGACACTGCTAAAATCGAATTCGTCACCACCAATGTCGGCCACTTCAACCAAGCGCTCGCCCAATGCATCCAGGCGAACCAGACGCGCTTGAGCCTGAGCCAACTTAAGGGTCAACGCTCGGAATTGTTCCTGGCTTTGTTGATCCAGTTCAGAGAGCGCCAGCTGTTGCTGCTCCAGCTGGCTGGCAAAGCGCTTCGTCATCATTGAGGCGAATTCAGGCTGACCACCGACCCTATAAGCCAATAGGTAAGCACTAACACCAATAAGGACAGGAAACGCCACCAGCACCACAGCCAATAGCCAAGGCCAATGACGGGGAACGGGCAGTGTGCGCGAATGGCCGCGCTTGCTATTAAGGACTATGATGTTCATAACGTTTCGTAACGCACCATCTAAAAGTCATTCAATTCAACAAGTTATACTACGCTTATAATTTTTTTACAATCTGCAGGCTAGTCTAAGTAAAAACCATGAGCAAGACAACGTCGCCCAAAGCCCTTCTCTCTCTGCTAAGCGGTCACCCCGCTCTGTCAGCCTTGGTAAAAGAAGCCCGCAAGGTTCCTGCACAAGAGAAAGATGATCCGTTGGACTGCCTGCCCCCCGCCCTTCGTGAGCGAGTGACGCTTGTTGAAGATCAACACCGCTGGCTGGCCATTACAGAAACTAGCGCCACCGCTCAACTCTTACGCTTCCATCTCCCGAAGCTTCAGCAAGCCATGCCCGGGGAGCAGATCAAAATCGTGGTCGGAGGCAAACGCCAACCCATGCAAAGCAATAGGCATGCCAAAGAAACAGTAAGGCCACATTTAGCCCAAGAAAGTGCCCAGCATATAGAAGCAGTGGCCGAAGCCATCGAGGATGATGCGTTAAAAGCATCATTACTGCGGCTAGCCAGCCGCGGGGAGCCCGATAAATAACCACCTGGCCGCGGGAGACGGCCAGGTGGTCCACAGGACTTCGACGTACAACCGAATTGCTTCGGTCGGAGCCAGCATCACTTCCGGGTCATCCTGATCCGAAGCGGCCAACTCGCTTTCCAACTTACTTTTTACTTTACCGCTACTTATTCTGCAGCCAAAACAGGGCGCATATAAGACACAGGTGCATCGGTGGCATCTTCGAACGTCACCACCTCGTAGGAGTCTTCCTGACGGAGGATCTCCCGCAACAGCGCATTGTTAAGTGCATGGCCAGACTTATGGCCAATGAACTCACCAATCAGGCTGTGGCCCAGTAGATACAAGTCGCCAATGGCATCTAGCATCTTGTGTTTGACGAACTCGTCGTCATAACGCAGACCGTCTTCGTTGAGGATACGGTATTCGTCCACCACAATGGCATTATCGACACTGCCACCCAACGCCAAGTTCTGGCTGCGCAGAAACTCGATATCGCGCATAAAACCAAAGGTCCGGGCACGGGCCACTTCTTTCACGAACGAGGTCGTGGAGAAGTCGATACTGGCCAGCTGGTTGCGCTCTTCAAACACCGGGTGATCGAACTCGATAGAAAAAGTCACCTTGAAGCCGTCAAAAGGCACGAATGTTGCCGTTTTGTCGTCTTCACGCACCGTCACTTCTTTCTTGATGCGGATAAACTTCTTGGCGGCTTCCTGTTCCTTGATACCAGCAGATTGCAGGAGGAAGACGAACGGACCAGCACTACCATCCATGATCGGCATCTCCGGGGCAGACAACTCCACAAAGGCGTTATCAATCCCGAGGCCCGCCATGGCGGACAAGAAGTGCTCTACCGTACCCACTTTCACGCCATCCTGAACCAGCGTGGAAGAGAGCGTGGTTTCGCCCACCGCGTCCGCAGCAGCCTTGATCTCCACAACAGGGTCCAGGTCCACTCGCCGGAACACGATACCGGTATCCACCGGTGCCGGGCGCACGGTCATGTAGACCTTTTCGCCGGTGTGAAGCCCTACGCCAGTGGCGCGGATCACGTTTTTTAGCGTTCGTTGTCTGATCATCAGTCTGTCACACAGCTGCGGGTATCCTAAGGATACCGCTTTCCTCAACACAAAATTAGGGCGCGATTATACTGGAACACCCTTATTTTGCACCCATCTCGCCAGGCCGTTAGTCGGCCTGGCGGCGCAGAAAGGTCGGGATATCGATGAAATCCAGATCTTCGGCGGTGCTCACCGCTTGCTGGCCTCGGCCGCTTGCAGCCTGCTGAGCGGCGCGTTTACGCTCTACAGCCGGGCGATCCAAATCGCTGTAGTCCACCCGTCCGTCTGCCGCGACAGGAGTCTGACGGCCCCGCACGACTTTTAGTTCCTGAGCCGCTGCGCCCAGACCAGTGGCGACCACGGTAACGCTGATGCTATCGCCCATATCCGGGTCAATGGCAGTACCGATAATCACATTGGCGTCATCCCCAGCCAGTTCACTGACGATGTCACCCACTTCCGAGAACTCATCCAGAGCGATGGACTCATTGGCAGTAATGTTAATCAGGATACCCCGCGCACCACGCAAATCCACATCTTCCAGCAACGGGCTGGAGATAGCGGCTTGGGCGGCTTCCGCTGCACGGTTGTCGCCACTGGCGGTACCCGTGCCCATCATCGCGGTGCCCATTTCGCTCATCACGGTGCGCACGTCAGCGAAATCGACGTTAATCATGCCGGGGCGAACAATCAGGTCGGCAATCCCTTTCACCGCACCTTGCAATACTTCGTTTGCCGCCTTGAACGCATCCAGCAGGCTAGTGGAGCCGCCCAATACCGCTTGCAGCTTTTCGTTGGGAATGGTGATCAGTGAATGAACGTGTTCTTTCAGATCATCAATCCCCTGCTGGGCAGAACGCATACGCTTCTTGCCTTCAAAGGGGAACGGCTTGGTCACCACGGCTACAGTCAAGATGCCCAGTTCCTTGGCAATTTCGGCCACCACCGGAGCGGCACCGGTACCCGTACCACCGCCCATACCGGCTGTTACGAATACCATATCGGCACCATCCAACAGCTCAGCGATGCGATCGCGGTCTTCCTGTGCCGATTGACGGCCAATTTCCGGATTGGCACCCGCACCCAAACCCTTGGTCACCTGGCTACCCAGCTGAATTACGGTTTTGGATGAGGCATTACGCAGGGCCTGGGCGTCCGTGTTGGCGCAGATGAAATCTACCCCTTCCACACCCGAACGCACCATGTGATCCACGGCATTGCCGCCGCCGCCACCGACACCTACCACTTTGATTACCGCGCCATGCGGCACGCTGTCTTCCAGTTTAAATTGCATGGTTGATCTCCCGTTTTTGCTTCCCTGTTTACTGCACATTACGTCGAAGTGTTCCGGTCATGTTGCCGCGGCCCGGAACAACCGCTTGCCCTTATCTGACGCTTCCCTGATCGCGAAGCGTGCTGCGATTCTTGCTAAAAATTACCTTTGAACCAGCTCTTAATACGTTCCAGCCAGTCCAGCTCACCACCACCGGCTTGGGCCTTGGCGCTAGTGCCTTCCTTCTCCATGCGCTGGCCGTACAACAGCAGGCCCACAGAGGTGGAGTAAATTGGGTTTTTCACCACATCAATCAGCCCAGAAATACCCTGCGGCGCACCTAGGCGAACCGGCATATGAAAAATCTCCTCAGCCAAATCCACTGCCCCTTCAATCTTCGAAGAGCCACCGGTGAGCACAATCCCGCCAGGGATCAAATCTTCAAATCCGGAGCGACGAATTTCCGCCTGCACTAAGGTGAACAATTCGTCGTAACGTGGCTCCACCACCTCAGCCAGATTCTGACGGCTAAGGGTGCGCGGCGGACGATCACCCACGCTGGGCACCTTGATGGTTTCATCTGCGCCAGCCAGTTGAGTCAACGCACAGGCGTACTTGATTTTGATTTCGTCGGCATGCTGTTTGGGGGTGCGCAACGCCATAGCGATATCGTTAGTCACCTGGTCCCCAGCAATGGGAATATTGGCGGTATGACGAATGGCGCCTTCGGTGAAGATGGCGATATCCGTGGTGCCGCCGCCAATATCCACGATGCAGACACCCAGTTCGCGCTCATCTTCGGTGAGCACGGCGTGAGCACTCGCTAACTGCTCAAGGATGACGTCATCGACTTCCAAGTTGCAGCGACGCACACATTTCTCGATGTTTTGCACCGCATTCACCGCACAGGTCACCAAATGCACTTTGGCTTCCAAGCGCACGCCGCTCATACCGATGGGCTCGCGCACACCTTCCTGGTTGTCCACCACATATTCCTGTGGCAGCACATGCAAGGTTTTCTGGTCCGCCGGAATCGCCACCGCTTGGGCCGCGTCGATCACCCGGTCAATATCTGCCTGGGCCACTTCCCTGTCGCGAATGGCAACAATGCCGTGGGAATTGAGGCTACGCACATGGGAACCGGCAATACCGGCGTACACCGTGTGAATATGACAACCCGCCATTAGCTCGGCTTCTTCCACCGCACGCTGAATCGAGCGCACGGTAGCTTCGATATCCACCACCACGCCCTTTTTCATGCCCCGTGACGGTTGCGAGCCCA
>OJBP01000530.1_pt1 | contig 18689 bp, 21 predicted proteins | sample 1590691 | NCBI WGS metagenome assembly OJBP01 (sample SAMN05416848, study PRJEB24817) | seawater metagenome | isolation source: Sea water | place: Canada:Atlantic | collected 2013-07 | reverse complement strand
GTAACCTAGGTAGCTTATAGAAAGTAGATTTCTCAATATTTTTGATTAGTTAACTTTTTTTAATTACGCTTTCGCGAAAGCGTACCTGTCACCTATATTCTTATTTAGTGAAGCTGTTTGCCATGTCCATACTATCATTGTTACTCTTGAGCAATAGCTTAAGAGTATCTGCTGTTTATGGATGGTACACGCTGGATATAGAAAGTTTTGTAGCACAATTATGTGAGAACACAGACAAGCCAGAACTAAAGTGTGACGGTAAATGTTTTCTAACTAAAGTAGCAGCCAATACATCATCTCATGATGAACAAAAGACTCCAATTTTAGAGTGGGATCAATTGGTTTTTTGTCAGCTAGAGGTGAGCTTCCAAGAAGTTGCATTAGTACCAGCCACAAGAGGCAATAATCATCACTACACGGCTTTGTATAGTGATATGTTTTCTTACGCAATTTTCCATCCTCCAAAGGTGTATCCTTTTTTTATTTAGAAAAGGAGAGGAAATAGATGTATGCTATTTCCTCCATATCACTGTGATGTAATTTGGAAAAAAGAAACAATGAATATAAAAAGAATTGCGCTTCTGTGCGCACTTATACCTGTATCAATGATAGCTCAAGAAACAGGGGAAAAACAAGACACAATAACCTCAAGAACCATTCAATTAAATACAGTATTTGTCACTGGACAAGGAAATATAGACCCAGTACTAACTACTGTTAAAACAGATCTTCTTAAGAAAGTAGTGCAACCCAAAAATGTAGCCGACTTATTTAATGATTTTAATGGCTTTTCATTGATTAAACGCGGTAACTATGCCATAGATCCGTCATTTAGAGCTAGTCAATATGAACAGCTTAATATTCAATTTGACGGTGGTACAAAGGCAGTGCACGCTTGTCCTAACAGAATGGATCCTATTACCACTCATGTTGTGCCTGAAGAGATAGAACGTATTGAGGTAATAAAAGGTCCTTATACTGTGAGGTATGGAGCAACTTTTGGCGGAGTGATTAATCTAGTGACTCAGAAACCTCAATCTATGGACAACGGCTTGCATGGTCGTGTAAATACTGGATATGAATCTAATGGTAATTCTCTCGTATCTTCTTTATTGCTAAATCAAGTAACTGAGAAATATGATATCACTGCAAATGCTGGTTATCGTGATTTTGGTAATTATGAAGATGGTGTTGGTGTTGAGATTCCTTCGTCCTTTAGAAGTCTAGATTATGGTTTGAGGTTAGGGTATAACATAAACGATAACCAAAGAATTCAAGCGCACTGGAGACAATCATTTGGGAGAGATGTATTACACGCTGGATTACCAATGGATACAGAAGAGGATAATAGTTCAATTTTGTCCATAGACTATAAGAAGACTAAGGAGAATGGTTTTATAAAAGAGCTTAATGCAAAAGTATATTACTCTTATGTAGATCATATCATGTCTAACGAGAACAGACCTTCGTTCATGACTACAGAGGCGCTGTCTGCTATAGATGCTACTACGGCAGGAGGGAAGCTAGAGTTAAAAATGAAACCAACAGATAATTGGATTCTCTATGGAGGTCTTGATGCCATACTTATTGCAAGAGATGGTGGTAGGACGAGAGTTGTAAAACGTAATATGATGGGTATGGAGCTTGCAGAACCTTTGGTTTTTCAGGATAAAGTATGGCAAGACTCTTATGTAAATGACTTTGGGCTATTTGTTGAAAATAAATATGCATTCTCAGATAAGACTATGCTTACTGCAGGAGTTAGATATGATCTTGTAGTCTCAGACATTCAAGATCCAGAGGCAGATTTCCAGGCGCTATATAATAACTTAGAGCAGCGAGAGGAACATAATATCTCAGCAACAGTATCTGTTAAGTATAAAGTGTCAGACAATGCAACTTTAGAGGCAGCTTATGGGCGTGGCGTACGATCTGCAAATATGATAGAGCGTTATATAAATCACTTCTCTGTAGGACAAGATACTTTTGAATATGTGGGAAATCCTTTTCTAGAAGCTGAGGTAAATAACCAGTTTGAAATAGGAATAAAAGGTAAAAAAGTTTTAACTACGGGAATTGATGCAATTAGGTATGGCCTGTCGGGGTATTACTCACTTTATGAAAATTATATTGTAGCTGTAGTAGACCCTGCACTATATCGTAAATTTATGCCTACGGCACAACCGCAAGAAGTAAAACGATTTGTGAATCTTGATAACGCTTACAAAACAGGTTTTGAAGCCGATGTAGCAATCGATTTTGCTCGTTATTTCAACGTTAATACAAGTCTGTCTTATGTTTATACTAGAAATAAAGATCTAGATGAGTCGCTGCCATTAACACCTCCTTTGGTTACAAGACTAGGAGTAGGTTTTGAAAAAGACAGATACTGGGCTAGTGTAGATTATACAGTGACATCAAAACAAGATGAGATAGCGTCAAGCTTTAGAGAGCAAGAAACTGCAGGTTATGAAACCTTAGACGTGCGTTTTGGTATGGAAGTTATTAAAGACTTTAATGTAGGTCTAGCAGTCTTAAATGCAATTGATGAGACTTATAATAATCACCTCAACTTCTCTTTTGTAAATCAGGCAGATTTTACAAGAGTACCTATAAACGACCCAGGTAGAAATTTCTCTGTATTTGTACAGTATGGATTTTAGATGGTAGCTATAGAAAAAGCCCTTTTGATAAAATCAAAAGGGCTTTTTTACTAGGTAATTCCTAAGTACTAGTTACGGTATGCAGAGAGCATCCACACTAGCTTTTCTTGTTGTGTGATGTAATCACTCATTAAAGCAACAGTACCCTCATCACCACCATCTCCAGCAGTTGTAAGTATTGTTCTTTCCTTTTGTAATAAAACCTTTAAAGATTCAAGGATGTTATCTATAGCCTCTTCACCATCAGTTACATTTTTGGCAGCTTCTATGTCTGAGCTGTTTAAGTAGTCCTTAAATGAATGAGTAGGAGTAGCACTTAGAGTAAGTACACGCTCTGCGATTTCATCTACTTTAAGAAGTGCGTCATTATATAACTCTTCAAACTTCACATGTAGTTCAAAAAATTTCTTTCCAGTAATATTCCAGTGAAAACCTCTTAGGTTCATGTAAAAGATCTGGTAGTTAGAAAGTAAGTCGTTAAGTTGGGTTGCTGTGGTTTGAGATGTCGAAATGTCTAAACCGATGTTGTTTGTATTGCTCATAATTAGTTATTTAAAATTATTAATATTCTCACTGAGGTCAAAAATAGTTGCCCCTGTTAATTCTCTTTCTAGAATGCTACTTCCTGCAGCACTTCTATATCCACCAGCACAATGTACTACAATAGGTTTGTCCTTAGAGATGTTACTTGCTGTTTCTCTCAATTCATTAAGTGGATGTGATAGTGCGTTCTCAAAGAATTGCTCCTCTTGAACTTCGCTTACATTACGGATGTCTATAATGGTATAGTTGTCGGGATTGTTTTTGAAATCTTGCACATCTAAATCTGCTGATTTAACTAGACCTTCAGTTCCCAGTGTTATTATTTCTTTTAGCTGCTTTTCGTAGCCTATTTTGGCAACTCTGTTCAGCATATAGTTTTTTTCTTCTTCAGAAGCTATAACTAGTGTAAACTCTTCTTCAGGTTGTACGATTGCACCTAGCCAAGTTTCAAACTTTGCGTTTTCTGAAACTGCCTGTATGTTTATACTTCCTGCAAGATGGCCTTCTTTAAATATGGCTTCATCCCTCATATCTACAATTAAGCCAGTCGCTGCGACATCCTTCTTAAAAGGAACTCGTTCTATAGCAGGCTCTAAGCTTTCTGCGCCAGTTTTATTGATGGCTACATTAAACCCAAAATAAGATGGTATAAATGGTTGTCCATCAAGGATGGTATCCATAAATTCTTTTTTGGATTGTGCTTTAAACGCCCAGTTACCCATACGTTCATTACCTAGCGTGCTGCTATTTGCATCACTCAGATTTTTACCACATAAAGATCCTGCTCCATGTGCTGGATATATTACAGCATCATCAGGTAAATCTGTAAACTTAGTAGTTATAGTCTGGTACATCATCTCTGCGAGTTCCTCACGCTTAGCTTTCATATTTCCAGCTTTTTCACGTAAGTCAGGACGGCCTACATCTCCTATAAAAAGGGTGTCTCCTGTAAATAAGATAGTATCGCTACCTTGACTTGCAACAATAGTAATGCTATCTGGTGAGTGGCCTGGAGTATTTATAGCTTTTAGTGTTGCTTCTCCTATCGTAATGCTGTCACCTTCGTCAAATGCGGTATGTGGATAATCTGCTCCTAGCTTTGCACTATTGTAAATTGTTGCTCCAGTTTCCTTTTGAATTTGCAAGTGCGAACTCACAAAATCTGCATGTGGATGTGTTTCTATGATAGCAATGATCTTTGCATCATTCGCTTTCGCGAAAGCGTAATACTCCTTAGGGTCACGCTCTGGATCTATAATGGCCATCTCTCCATTACTCACTAATGCGTATGAGTAATGTGCTAATGGTTTATATTCAAATTGTTGTACTTTCATAATCTTAGGTTTAAGAAAACAAAAGGGCTTAAGTGAATGCTCTTAAGCCCTTTTTTATAAGTTTTAGATACTCTTCTTTGCGAGATACCAAGTAACTTTTTCTACAGAATCATCTGCAAGTCTCTCGTTTAATGCGTCTAGTGTTTTAGGTGGAGAGCAAATCACTTGATCACCTCTTTTCCAGTCTAGCGGCATAGATACCTTATGCTTATCTGACATTTGCAGTGCATCTAGCGCTCTTAGAATTTCATCCATATTACGACCTACATTAAGCGGGTAATACATAATAAGACGAATTTTTTTGGCAGGATCGATAAAGAAAACAGCTCTTACTGCTGCAGTCTCACTCTCGTTAGGCTGTAACATCCCGTATAGCTTAGATACCTTCATATCAATATCTGCGATGATAGGAAAATCAAAGTAAACACCTGTGTTTTCTCTTACATTTTGAACCCATCCTAAGTGAGCGTGTATACTGTCTATACTAAGACCTAGTAGTTCTGTATTTAAGGCGTCAAATTCTGGTTTTCTAATAGCGAAACCACTCATTTCTGTGGTACACACTGGAGTGAAATCTGCAGGGTGAGAGAACATCACTGTCCACTTATCTTTTGCAAACTCAGACATTTTTATAGTTCCCTTAGTCGTAACTGCCTCAAAATCTGGTGCTGTATCACCTATTCTAGGCATTGAGACTACTTGTTCTGGCAATAGGTTTTCTTTATCCATAATAGTATATATTTATCGTTATGTTTTATGATATAAAGATACGTTATATATGTAGGTGGCTTAGTAACCTATGTTACATACATAGTTTTTTTTAAAATAACTTTAACAAATGAGGGTGACTATGCTTTCGCGAAAGCATAATTATCCTAATTACTATTTATACTATAATATGAAGTAAGCAATCACTATTCAAATAACTCTGACGAAAGATATCTATCTCCGCGATCACAAATGATGCTTACTATAACTCCGCTTTCTAGTTCGCTAGCTAGTTTTAGAGCCGCCGTAGTTGCGCCACCGCTACTCATACCTGCTAGTATTCCTTCTTCTTGTGCTAGCCTTCTAGCCATGGCAATAGACTCATCACGACTTACTTCGATGGTTCTATCTACTTTTGATGCATTAAAGATTTTTGGTAAATATTCTTGTGGCCATTTACGTATGCCCGGAATGCTAGATCCATCTGTAGGTTGTACTCCTACAATCTGGATATCGCTGTTTTGTTCTTTTAAAAATGTTGAGGTTCCCATGATGGTACCTGTGGTTCCCATAGAAGATACAAAGTGCGTTACCTCACCTTGAGTATCTCTCCATATTTCTGGACCTGTGGTTTTGTAGTGAGCCTGCCAGTTATGATCATTTGAAAACTGGTTAAAAGAGAAGTACCCTTCATTTTCAACCTTATCAATAGCATAATCTCTAGCGCCTTCTATCCCGTCAGGGTGAAGTGTAACTTTTGCTCCGTAAGCTCTCATGGTTTGCACACGTTCCTTAGTTGCCTTTGAAGGCATCACGAGTTCTATTTCTAGCCCATAAATAGCAGCAATCATGGCAAGTGCTATACCTGTATTACCACTTGTAGCCTCAATAAGCTTTGTGCTTTTATCTATAGCGCCGCTATCTAGCGCGCTTTTAATCATATTATAAGCAGCTCTGTCTTTTACACTACCTCCAGGATTGTCACCTTCTAGTTTAAAATATAAACTCACATTTGGGTTTGTATTTAATGCTATAGACTTGACTATTGGAGTGTTTCCTATTTGATCTAAGAGTGTCTTATTCATTGCTTATTTATTTTTTATTGCGAATTTCTACTTTAGGATTGTGGAGTACTATAGAGTTTTGAGGTACTGTCTTTGTCACCCAAGTATTACCTCCTATGATACTATCTTTTCCTATAACTGTAATTCCACCTAGTATTGTTGCATTTGCATAAATCGTAACATTATCCTCAATGGTAGGGTGTCTTTTTATGCTCTTTAAATCCTTGTTTACCGTAAGTGCACCTAGGGTAACTCCTTGATATAGTTTTACATTATTATGTATTTCGGCAGTCTCTCCTATCACCACTCCGGTTCCGTGATCAATAAAAAAGGATTCTCCTATTTGCGCTCCTGGATGAATATCTATACCCGTAAGCTGGTGTGCATATTCTGTCATTAGTCGTGGTATGAGTGGTAAACCTAACTCATAAAATTCTCTTGCCATTCTATAAATCGCAATAGCAAAAAAACCAGGATAGGCTAGGTACACTTCTTCTAGAGATTGTGCAGCAGGATCATTGCTATAAATAGCCTCTGCATCCTTTTTTAAACTACAAAAGAGCGTAGGGATTACGAGTGTAAAGTCATCCCATTTTTTACACGGACTACATTTAATCTCTGGACAAGCAAGATCTCTTATGGTAATAAATAAGGCTTCAAGAGTCTCAAGAGTCTTTTCTGTATCTGTTCCATTATCAAACAGTGTGTTAAATAACAACTGTGTAAATCGTTGCGATTCTTGCTTCAACAGAATGGAAACTTTGATTTCCTTTTTCTGTTTATTGATAGATGTAATTAAATCGGTATAATTCATTTTTATATCTCTGTAGGTAATTATAAAACATTAGTTAATGAAAAAGAGACAAAATTGATATTTTGTCTCTTTTTTAACGCGATAGTAGGGGTTATACGTTGTCTCCCTTCATCATTTTATTCCAGTATAAGTAGGGTAGCATGTATTTTTTAAGCATCCAAAGTCTCCAGTGTTCCTTAGAACTATCTTTTATTAATAGTTGCTTGAGTTTTGGATCTGGTGTAAAGTTGTTATGATAATCAAACTCTGCTAGCACCATCTTGCCATAATCTGTTACTAGTGGGCAAGAAGAGTAGCCTCCATAAGATTGCTTACCTATTGTATTGCTCTGCATGAGTTTAGATAAATTATCAACTACGATAGGTACTTGCTTACGGATTGCGGCACCAGTTTTTGCAGTAGGCAGTGCGGCTACATCACCTAAGCCAAAGATGTTACTATATCTTTTATGTTGCATACTGCGTATATCTACATCAAGCCAGCCAGCATCATTCACGAGCTTAGAATCTCGTATAAATTGAGGCGCAACAGATGGAGGTGCAGTATGTAGCATGTCATAATGTATTCCGTACTTATCACCTTTCTTAGTCACCTTGACATTCTTGTAATTATATTGGAAAGTCTCGTCTAGATATTTTCCTTCATCATCACCAGACATTACAACACAGCCTCCAGCAGAGATGTCTTTAGTGAGCTCGTACCATGCAATCTTATTTTCACTATCTACTTCAACGAGTCTATGATTAAATCGTAAATTAATGTCCTTGCGATCTACAACTTCCATGAGTGTTTTTGCAATTTCCTTAACGCCAAAAATGATGGTTCCTGCAGTAGCAAATACAATGTCAGTTTTTGATGCAGTGTCACTTTTTCTCCAGTGATTCTCTGCTAGATACATGATTTTTTGAGGCGCTCCTCCACATTTTATTGGGGTTGCAGGTTGTGTAAATAATGCAACACCACCTTTAAAGTTCTTTATTACATCCCATGTATGTTGAGGATCTGTATAATTACTACACACAACACCTTTATCCATTGCTTGACCTAATCCAGGGACAAGACTAAAATCATAAGCAAGACCAGGAGCAACTACGAGATAGTCATAAGTGATGTTTCCAGAGCTAGCGGTGTGTACCGTATTATTATCTGCATCAAAAGCAGCTACTTTATCTTTGATCCACTTTGCTTCCTTAGGAATCACAGCAGACATGGGTTTACCTGTCTTTTTAAAATCATAGGTACCAGCACCTACAAGCGTCCATGCTGGCTGGTAGTAATGTGTGTCTGCAGGTTCAATGATAGCTACGCTATTCGTTTTTTTGTTTTTAAGAAGTTGGGCGGCAGTCATGATACCAGCGGTACCTCCTCCTATTATTAAAACTTGAAAATGTAAAGCCATAGATGTCATTTAAGTGTTTATGATTTAAAAATAGTCGAATACTTAAGGAATTACTGTAACTCAAGTTACATAGACGTAAAAAAGGTAAACTAGTGTGCTAAAGGAACTTCTATAGAAGAATTTCAAATAGAAGTATACTTGGATTTTTGAGATAAACTTGTATCTCGAAATGCTATAAAATAATATGCAGTGTTACTTTGACACTCTAATTACCCTACCATTTTGTGGTTGCTCATCTCTATAATTGTTGAGTGGCATTAAGGCTTTTAATTTTTCAACTTGTTCTAAAGATACCGTTATAGGCTCCTTAAAAATAAACCATTCTACACGCTCCGTGCAAGGTGGTGTGGTAAGAGATCCCGTGTAGTTAAAATATGTTTTGTTCTCGGGTAGGTTTAAATTCATATCAAAAGCAGTGTCAACAACCTTGGTTTCTTCTACATTCAAAGGGAGATAGCTTTCTAAAAAATCAAAAGGAGAGCTACTTACACCTTCTTTTGCCATTACAGCAAACACAGCATATTCTCCAGCATCACTTATATGCACAAGGTGTAAAACCATAGGGTAGCGCACTCCGTCTATTAAATGCTCTGCGGGCTCATGAAAGTGAAACTGTTTTAGCTCATACCTTTTGTTATCTAATGTTATATAATCTCCAGCATCAAAATTATATTGAATACTATGTCCATTATTTACTACATCATGTATGTGTGTGCTATCAGAATAGGTAATATTTAATGGAGCAAGTGTTTCATCTAGTTGATAATTCACAATATTTATAGGAGATTGATACTTGCCGTCACAGTCAGAATTTACTTCAAGTTCTTTCCAGTGTGAAGGACCTGTCTCGCCATTATAACTCCAGTGCTTCTCTGTGTGTGCGTTGTTGCTTTGGTTGTTTTCAGTATGTGTAGTTGCTTCATTTTGACAACTATTGACCGCTATAAGTATCGATATTCCGGCGATAAGCAATTTCATCTGTTATATTTTATAAGTTAATGTAGTTTCCCAGATTCGGTTATTTCTAAAGATGCTTCCTCTTTTTGCATAGATGTCATGATAGCCAGATCGAATGTGTATATGTTCGCTTGCGCGAAAACCTACTCCTATAAACATCCAGTTCTGATCAAGTTTTTCTGGTCGTAAACCATTGCCAAAGTCTAAAAAAGCCTCATCATATATCACTAAACTTAGAGATTGATTTGATGTAAAAGTTTTCACAGGAACCGTAATCTGAAATTTATAACGGAATCGATTTCTGTAAGTAGTACCATCTATTAAGAATGTACCACCATCATTCTCTGTTATTTTATCAATAAAGCGTTCCTCAAAACGTAGCCTGTGATCAAATGAGAATTTTGAAAACTTATGCTTTATCGTAAGTTGTTGAAATATATTATTCTCAGTAGCGTCAATGGGTGTGCCATATGAAGCGTAGTTGTAATTTTTTATATAACTGTACCCAATGGCTATATCTAAATCATTTTCAAACATATAATGCACAAAAGGACGAACCACAATTTGCTCCCAATCTCTTAAGAAGTTAGTGCGTCTTGCGTTAAGCTCTACATTTACTACCCATTGATCATTGAACTTTTTTACAACATTTATGGTGTTCCAGCTGCTGTAATGTGTTTTGTTTTCATCTTGTGCGTGAGCATTGTATAAAGTGGTAATTGTAAAAACTAGAATGATAAAAAACCTCATGCTAATTCTCATATGAGATACTCCAAATACCGCGTACTTCATTCACGTTATAACCCACTGCTTTATCTGTAGGGTAAAGATTTTTAATGGAAGAAAGAACAGCAGGTTCAATATCTATTGTAGGAGTGCCATGACATTGTAAACACATAGAATTTGTAGTAATAGGGTAGTAAAAGTTTACTTTATCGTCCACTATTTCTGTTACTGGCTCATAATCTTCATTACTTGCTATTACTTTTTTAAAATGTGTTATGATGCTTAATTCTTTTTGAGAAGCTTGATTTGCTGGATTGCGAGGCTTGTCAGACACTCGCCTTATTCTCGCATTTTGAACCACAGCCATACTATCAGTAATAGGGTAGGCTTTTTTATTGCAGAAAGAGACAGCTTCAAGAGTGCCTTTTTTCTGTATAGTACCCATTAGGTTTTTTCCTAACTCTTGTTTTGTTTGTAGTGCGTAGCGCAAACCTATATCTGCCTTGTTTTCAGTTTGAAAAGAGGCTAAGGTGTCTTCTATTTTACCATCATTTCTATATTGCATCTTGCCTTTGCTCTCTTCCTCTATGTGCTCTTTAAACCATGCTGGCTCATCTATTTTGTAGTCATACATATAATCTGCAATGAGCTCAATTTCCTCTTGAGGAAATAGTTGGTAGGGCATAAGGCCAAAACGCTTTACGGCTCCTCTCATTTTTGATGATTCCTTAGATGGTTTTTGTACAAAGTTCCAGACTCCAGCTTTAAACTCTTCCTTAGTAGTCTTATCGTTCATGTAATGAGATTTTACTGCTACCATAGGAGGTGCTATCCTTCCTTCGTGACCCGTAGAGGGATTGTGGCAAGCGTAGCACTTTGATTCCATTAACTTCTTTCCTGGGTGGTTTACAGCAGTAGTGATATTATCTAATTCTGGTGTCACATCTGATTGACTCACATATGTAGTCTTTTGTGACTCGTTACAACTTGTAAGTAGTATTAGTGTGAGTACAAGGGGCAGGTAAAAAAGAGATGGTTTCATAATGTTATGAGTGTAAATTTGATTTAAGCTTTGTAATACCTTCTAATGCTTCTTTTTACATATAAGAAACGTATTAAGCCTATTAGAAACAGTGCAGGCGCTATGATGCTTAGCATAAAGCCTATCCACTTTATTTCTGTGAGAATGTCGAGTTTGATAATCGCTAGACCAGAACTTAAAAACACAATAAAGGTTCTAAAGTAGGCTAGAAAAGTACGCTCGTTTGCAAGTTTTGTTCTGTCTATCGCTAATTTGTCAGTGAGTGATAGTGATAATTTTTTCATAAGTCATTTCATTTTTCCGGTAGCGCAACTTACAAAAGATTTTGCCTTAGAGAGCACTCCATTTTCATCTTCAATAGATGGGTAGCCTAATGACTTGAGCTTTTCTTTTACACTTAATGCGTCTTCTGTACCTTGAGCAGTAAAGGAAACAGTAGCGGTTTCGGTGTCCACATGTACGTTTGATATATTGTCAAGTTCAGATATTTTTGATGTGATTGTTTTTGCACAACCACCGCATTTTAAGTTCTGTACTATAATTGATGTTTTCATGAGATATGTATTGAGTAAATAATTATCTAAAGAGGCAGCTTGATGTAGGAGCCTTGTGAGTTCTATGTTACGCTTTCGCGAAAGCGTAATTGAAAAAAATGTGATAGAATACGCCTGTTTTTGAACAGATGAATAAGCATTACTTCCAAGCCATAAATCCTCCTTTTAAATCAAAAATCTGTTTGAATCCTAGGCTGTCTAAGGTTTTTGAAGCTTTCTTACTCCTGTTTCCAGATCTGCAGTAGATATAAATAGGCTCTTCTTTACTGTAAGAGTTGAAAGAAGAAATGAAATTTTCTTTATCAAAAACATCAATGTTTACAGCTTTCTGTATATGACCACTATCGAACTCATTTTTTGTTCTCACATCTACTAGCTGCACTTTTTTATCTGTGATAGCGGTTTTAAAGTCGGCTGTGCTTAGAACAGTGATATTGCTATTTTGTTGAGGTTTACCTCCAAAGAGAAATGATAATATGGACATAATAAGAATTGTTGATTTCATTATTTTTTATTAAAGATAGTCCTCTAGTTTCCCATTGCCAGTAACTTAAGTTACATATCATGTTAAATTAAAAACGAGATTATCATTACTGATAACCTCGTTTTTTACTAACCAATCAATAAGACCATAGTCATCACTCTATGGAATGTCTTTGTTTAAGCTGGAATTACGGTTTTACCATTCCAGTCTAGCATTCCACCTACTAGATTAAACGTGTTTTTTATCGCTAGATTATCTAATGCTCGGCATGCTTGACCACTACGATTACCACTTCTACAGTACACGTAGTAATTCTTTGTTTGGTCAAGTTTTTCTATTTCTTCCTGAAACGTAGCGCTGTTTAAAAAATCAATCATTACTGCATTTTCAATGATACCCTCACTGCATTCTCCAGGGGTTCTAACATCAAGAATTATAGCATTGCTGTCATTCTCAATTGCCGATTCCCAATCTACTTGTGATATATTTTTCATAGTCTTTTAAAGTGTTGAAGGACAAACAAAGGCAGACACTGGAATGCCAGCTTCTTTAATATCTTTAAAGCCGCCTTGTACATCTATTAAGTTATGGATTCCTCTACTTTTTAATATAGATGAGGCTATCATACTTCTATAACCTCCGGCACAATGCACATAAAAAGGTTTGTCTGGAAATTCAGCTAGATGATCATTTAAGAAATCTAGTGGTGTGTTGTTTGCTCCAAGTACATGTTCTGATAGGTACTCACTTTCTTTGCGCACATCAAAAACAGGTTTGTTGCCTTTTTCTAATTCGTTTTTAAAACCATCTGCTGTGATAGAACTTACGGTATCGTATTCCATGGTAGCGTCTTTCCAAGCATCAAATCCTCCTTCCAGATATCCTATTGTGTTGTCAAACCCTACACGAGATAACCTAGTGATGGTTTCTTTCTCTCTACCTGGCTCTGTAACTAGCAATAAGGGTTGTTTTACATCTGCAATTAAGGCGCCTACCCATGGAGCAAAACTCCCATCTAGGCCTATAAATATAGATCTAGGGATATGCCCTTTGGCAAATTTATCTTGATGACGCACGTCTAGTACGATAGCTCCTGTCTCATTTGCAACAGCTTCAAAAGCTGCTGGAGATAGTGCATGCGTACCTCTTTTGAGTACGTCTTCAATATCTTCATAACCTTCTTTATTCATTTTGACATTAAGAGGGAAGTACTGAGGTGGTGGTAATAAACCATCTATCACTTCTGCTATAAATTCTTCCTTAGTCATATCTGCACGTAATGCATAATTCATTTGCTTTTGATTCCCTAGAGTGTCTACCGTTTCTTTCATCATGTTCTTTCCGCAAGCAGATCCAGCTCCGTGAGCAGGGTATACCGTAACATCATCTGCTAGGGGCATAATTTTATTACGTAAGCTATCATAAAGAAAACCTGCGAGATCTTTTTCTGTGAGTTCGCCCATTTTTTGAGCAAGATCTGGTCTTCCCACGTCGCCTAGAAATAAGGTGTCTCCACTAAATATTGCATGGTCCTTCCCGTCTTTATCTCTAAGAAGATATGTGGTACTTTCCATCGTATGACCAGGCGTGTGTAACGCTATAATTGTAATGTCACCTAGAGGAAATTCTTGTCTATCTGTTGCGATAATAGCATCAAAACTTGGGTTTGCATTTGGTCCAAAAACAATAGGAGCACCTGTCGCCTTTGATAAGGTTACGTGACCGCTTACAAAATCTGCATGAAAATGAGTTTCAAAAATATATTTGATTTTTGCATCATCTTGTTTTGCCCTATTTAAATATGGCGTTACCTCTCTTAAAGGGTCAATGATAGCTACTTCACCATTACTTTCAATGTAATAAGCTCCTTGAGCTAGACAACCAGTATATATTTGTTCAACGTTCATAAGTGTATTTTTTTACGCTTTCGCGAAAGCGGACTCAACTATTAATAACGTAAAATTAGCTAATAGAAGTAGTTGCTACAGTAACATAGGTTACAAAGGAGAAAATAAATAGAGCCCTTATCCTTAAAAGGGTAAGAGCTCTACAAAGTAATAGTCGGTTACAGCAAAGTGGTAGGGCATACATACTCAGACCTAGGAACCGTAGTTTCTGTAATTTGAGCAAAACCACCTCGTACATCGCTGAAATCTTTCCAGCCTCGTTGCTTTAAAATAGAAGCAGCAATCATACTTCTATACCCTCCAGCGCAGTGAAGGATGAGAGGCTTGTTTTTTGGGAATTGTGCGAGATGCTGGTTAATCTCATTGAGAGGCACGTTAATAGCCCCGAGTACGTGTTCTGATAAAAATTCACTTTTTTTACGTACATCAAAAACAAGAGGTTGTCCCATTTTATATTCGGCTTCTAGTTGTTGAGGTGATATACGAGCGATTGTTTCAAAATCTTTACCGCTCTCTTTCCACGAGGAAAAGCTATTTTTTAAGAAACCAATAGTAAAATCATAACCTACACGAGAAAGTCTAGTAATCGTCTCCTCTTCTTTGCCTGGATCTGTTATTAATAAAATTTCTTGTTTTATATCAGGAATCATTTCTCCTACCCATTGTGCAAAATTACCGTCTAGGCCTATGTTTATGCTGTTAGGTATAAAGCCTTTTGCAAAAACTTCGGCATCGCGAGTATCTAGCATAAGTGCACCAGTCTCATTTGCAATTATTTCAAAAGCCTCTGGATCAAGTGGCTTAGTTGCACGATCCATTATAGTGTCTAGGCTTTCATATCCTTTAATATTCATCAAGACATTTTGTGGGAAGTATCCAGGAGGTGCGGTTAGTCCAGTAAGTACAGCTTTGATAAACTCATCTTTAGACATTTCTTGAAGCGCATAATTGAATTTTTTCTGATTCCCTAAGGTGTCTGTGGTTTCCTTACTCATCATTTTACCACAAGCAGATCCGGCGCCATGATTAGGGTACACAATGAGATGATCATCAAGTGGCATTATTTTGTTTCTCAAAGAGTCGTACAAGTGACCAGCGAGTTTTTCTTCTGCGAGGTCAGACACTACATGCTGCGCAAGGTCTGGACGACCTACGTCACCTATAAAGAGTGTATCTCCAGTGATAATACCGTGCTCGTTTCCTAGTTGGTCTATGAGAAGATATGTTGTGCTCTCCATGGTATGACCAGGAGTATGGATAACTTTAACTTTGTAATTACCTACCTCAAAAATTTGACCATCTGTTGCTATAATAGCATCATAAGCGGGTTTTGCTTCTGGACCAAAAACAATATTAGCTCCTGTTTTTTTATGCAAATCAAGGTGGCCACTTACAAAGTCTGCATGGAAATGTGTTTCAAAAACATACTTGATTGTAGCATTATCTATTTGTGCACGTTCTATGTATGGTTGCACCTCTCTTAAAGGGTCAAAGACTGCAGCTTCTCCGTTACTTTCGATATAATATGCTGCATGAGCAATGCATCCTGTATAAATTTGTTCTACTTTCATTTTATGTGGATTTTTAAATTACAACAACATAAAAGTAAGCAGTCATTTCAAGTGTGTAGGTTACTTAAGTTACACAAACGTAGATAGTTTATAAACTATGATATTTGTCATGTTATGTCGTGGTAGCGACAAGTGTTCTCACAAAAAAGGCTATTTCTAATAATAAGAAATAGCCTTTTTTATAATTTTTATTCTCTTTAGTGTTTTACAAAAAACTCCATGTAAAAAATGAATATGGCCATTACAAATATGAAGTAGCCAAAACCTCTTTTCAATTTATCTCCATCTATAAAATTACTGAGGTAACTGCCTATAAAAATCCCTGCAAATGATATGCTTGTAAATATGGAAAGAAATAACCAGTCTATATCCATGGTTAAGGCATCTCCTAGAAAGAAGCCCATCAATGATTTAAAAGCAATAATGATTAAAGAAGTACCTACGGCAACTTTCATTTCTACATTTGCTAGTATAACAAGAGCGGGAATGATGAGAAAACCTCCTCCAGCACCTATCATTCCAGTAATACCTCCTACGATTAGGCCTTCTATTAAAATAAGTGGGTAATTGTAAGTGACAGTGCCGTCACCTTTTTGTTTATTATCCTTTCTTTTTTTGAGCATAGAAAAGGCAGCAGGAATCATGAGTACCGCAAAGAGGCCAAACATTGCCATCCTACGTGTAAACTCAAAATCACCTGTGGTAAATAAAATATCTGGTAATGCAGGTACTACGTAGTGTCTCACAACGGTAACTCCTACAATAGCGGGTAGTCCAAAAACAATTGCTGTTCTCCAGTCTACATAGCCTTTAAGATGTTGTTTAAAACCACCTACGAGCGCACTTGCTCCTACGATGAATAAAGAATATGCAGTGGCAACTTTTTCATTTACAGAAAATAAGTAAGCTAGTACTGGTACAGCGAGTATAGAACCACCACCACCTATTAAACCTAAAGAAATGCCGATGATTAAGGCACTTATATATCCAAGTATTTCTAGTATCTCCATTATAAACTTCTTTGTATTGAGAGACAAAAATAGACTTGCTATAACGACCTAGGTGTAACCCAAGTTACTTAAGGTCTATAAATCTATAATTTGGATATTATTTCTGTGTAATTCAATTTTTCCTAAGTTCTCTAATTTCTTAAGAAGTCTTGATACCACTACTCTTGAGGTGTGCAATTCATAAGCAATTTCTTGATGCGTGTTATGAATAATTTGCTCATCGTTTACTCTCGCCTTTTCTTTTAAGTAGTTTAAAAGGCGTTCATCCATATTGTCAAAAGCGATACTGTCCAGAGTTTGTAATAGCTCGTTAAGGCGGTTGTGGTAACTCTCAAAAACAAAATTTCTCCAAGATTTGTACTTAGCCGTCCATTCTTCCATTTTCTGTACAGGTACCATAATGAGCTTGGTGTCTGTCTCTGCAATTGCTCGTATTTCACTTTTAGTTTGCCCCATGCAGCAGGTCATTGTCATAGAGCAGGTATCTCCTTTTTCTAGATAGTATAGGAGAAGCTCATCTCCATTTTTATCTTCTCTTAATACCTTAATTACTCCAGAGACCAGTAGCGGCATTCCTTTTACATAGCCGCCTATTTCCATGAGTTTAAAACCTTCAGGAACCTCCTTGTAAGTGCCTACTTGGAGTATTTCATTGATAAGTTCATCTTCAAAGAGATGACCGTAGCTGGCTTTTAGTTCTTGAATCATTATGCGGCTTTTTTAAGAATGTTAGGGTCATATTTAAAAAAGAAATGAGCCCAAATAGATTTTGATACGGCACCTATGTATGGCATTGTGATGATTAATGCAATGACGATACTCGTTAGAATACCTGTAGGTCCAAAATCTAAACCAAAAATAAGGGTTAAAACATAAACGGCCACGGCAACTGCGATTCCCACACCATAAGATACGTACATAGAGCCGGTATAAAAACTTGGTTCTATACTATATTTTAATTGACATTTAGGACAGTTCTTTTTAACCTTATTCATGTTAGAAAGCTTATAAGGATGCGCCTCAAGAAATTCACCTTCTCTGCATTGAGGACATTTTAAAAATAAGATGCTATATATTATCGATTTACCCATGGACAATTCAGTTTTTTATGTAAAATTAAACGTATTAAAATATGCTCACGGTAACTTATGTTACATATTGTAATATTTAAAATTAGTTATCTTTATACCCTTGAGTAAACTTATATCCATATCGTTGTCACTTGTTTTCCTATTGCAAAGCTTTGGGATGCACATTAATGATATGGTGCAGCTGGGCGACTTTTTTGAGCATGCAGAGTTCCATAAAGAGCAGTATGGAGACAATATATTTGTATTTATTGCAAAGCATTATGGCGAACTAAAAGCAGAGCACGAAAAAGAACATCAAGAAGAAAAGAAAGACCACGAGCAATTACCTTTCCAGCATCAAACACATCATACGGCTGTAGCGGATTTTGTTTTAATTACAAATAAAGAAGAATTCAAAACTCTTGAGTTTTCGGATTTTAAAGCACATAATTTTCATTACCAGGCACCATCATCTTCGTTACATCTAGATGGGCTCTTCCAGCCGCCACGGCTTTTATAAATAATCAGATCTAATTTATTTTTAGCACCTAGTCTTTTAAAGATTTGGGGCTCTTCACATTGATTATTTTATGACAAAATGCTATCACATATTATCAATTTCAGTATAAGAAACAAATTTGTTGTTCTCTTATTTACGGCCTTTATTATAGGTTTTGGGCTGTATTCCTTATCACAAATTCCTATAGGTGCCGTGCCAGATGTAACAAACAATCAGGTGCAGGTTATTACTACTTCACGTAATCTCTCTACGCAGGATATGGAGCAATTCATAACCTGTCTCTTATACACATCTCCGAGCCCACGAGACGGACTCCTATCTCG
>OJBP01000529.1_pt1 | contig 18732 bp, 17 predicted proteins | sample 1590691 | NCBI WGS metagenome assembly OJBP01 (sample SAMN05416848, study PRJEB24817) | seawater metagenome | isolation source: Sea water | place: Canada:Atlantic | collected 2013-07 | reverse complement strand
CTACACTATCCTCTTCGTCGGCAGCGTCAGATGTGTATAAGAGACAGCATATCGACGGCGGCGGCAAGCTGAACCAGATCACGCGCCATATGATGGGGCTCTTTGCCGGTCGCACCGGCGCACGGGTCTGGCGGCGCACCCTGTCCGAGCAGGCCGCCCGCCCCGGTGCCGACCGCCAGGTGCTGCTAGAGGCGCTGGACGCGATGCAAACACTGGCCGAGGCGCAAGAAGCGGTATAGCAACAGGGGCAACCGCACGACATTCAGGATCGCCCCCATGCAAGACCCCACCCTCCTTCTGCAGATTGTCCTTATGATCATGGCCATCGGTGCCTTTGCCGGTGTGCTGGCGGGGCTGCTGGGTGTCGGTGGCGGCATCGTCTTGGTGCCCGCGTTTTTCTATGCGTTCCAAGCGCTTGGCTATGACAGCCCGCAGCTGATGCAGATGTGTCTGGCAACCTCGCTGGCGACGATCATCGTGACCTCGCTGCGGTCGGTGCACAGCCACAATAAAAAGGGCGCGGTCGATTGGGCGATCCTCAAGACATGGGCACCGGGGATCGTGATCGGGGCCATCATCGGGATGCTGGTGGTGGCACAGCTGCGCACGAGCGTCTTGCAGGGCATCTTTGGCGGGCTGGCGCTGGTCGTCGGGCTTTATATGGCTTTTGGACGGGCGCATTGGCGCTTGGGGCAGGCGATGCCCCGTGGGGCCGCGCGCGCGGCGCTATCACCCTCTGTCGGGTTTCTATCGGTACTGATGGGGATCGGCGGGGGCAGCTTTGGCGTGCCACTGATGAGCCTGTTCAACGTGCCGATCCACCGTGCCGTGGCGACGGCTGCGGGGTTTGGCGTGCTGATCGCCGTGCCCTCTGTCATCGGGTTCCTGCTGGTTGATGCCGCGCCCAACAGCCCGCCGCTGACGGTGGGGGCGGTGAACCTGCCCACCTTTGCCATTGTCATCGCCATGACGCTGATCACCGCGCCGCTGGGGGTTAGACTGGCCCATGCGATGGACCCGAAACCGTTGAAACGGGTGTTCGCGGTCTTCCTGATCCTCGTGGCGCTGAACATGCTGCGCAAATCGCTGGGGCTGTAATCCGCCCCGATAGGCGTCAGGCGCGCAGGATGGCGATCAGCTCGTCCTGCGTCAGCGCGAAGGGCGTGCCCTTCATCGAGGATGCACCGGCAGAGAGGCGCGCCACCTCTGCGTGATCCTCGGGGTTCAGTCCCATTTCCGCCAGCGTGCGCAGCCCCATCTGACGGGACCAATCGCGCAGGGCGGCGATCCCTGCCCCGTCTTGAACGTCGAATGTCGCATCGATCAGCCCAAGCACCCACATCAACCGCGTGTGAACCTGCGTGCCTGCCTCTGCCTTTTCCAAGTGAGACGCCAGCACCGCGGGCAGAAGCGCGCCGCAAATCTCTCCGTGTGGCGCGCCGGTCTGGCCGCCGATCACACCGGCAAAGCCATGCACCGCCCCCAGCCCCGCATTCGCCAGCGCCAAGCCACCGCAGGTGCTGACCCAGGCCATGTCGCCCCACGCTTCCGCTGCGTCTTGTTCAACCACGGCGCGCAGGGCAGACAGCCCCTTGGGGATCGCCGCCTGACACAGCGCATCTGTCATCGGTGTCGCTTTGACGGACAAATAAGGCTCGATCACCTGCGTCACCGCATCCAACCCTGCCGCGAGAGTCACGTGGCGCGGTGCGCCCTGCATCAGGGCCGCATCCACGATCGCGATGTTGGGGATCATCCGCGCGTCACGCAGGCTGACCTTGACCCCATGTTCCGGCACAGCGATCACAGCATTCTTGGTGACCTCAGCCCCCGTGCCCGCCGTGGTCGGCAGCGCGATCATCGGCAAAGGTGCGCGGTCGAGCGGTTTGCCGCCCCCTACCCCTTCGAGGTAGTCCAGCGGTGCCCCCGCGCAGGGGATCAGCGCCGCGAGCGCCTTGGCAAAGTCGATCACCGATCCGCCGCCAAGTGCGACAACCACATCCGGCCGATCTGCGGACACATTGGCGAGTGCGGCTTCCAATGCTGGCAGGCTCGGCTCGGACCCGCAGCTTTGTGTGGTGACCGACAGACCCGCCGCGCGGCAATCCTCGACCAACCAAGCCGCGCGCGCTGCATTGGACCCGTGCACGATCAGCACATGCGTCCCAAAGCCAGCGGCCAGCGTGGCCGTCTGCGCGGCCTGTCCACGCCCGAAATGCAGCGCTTGCGGAGAGAAGAACGAGAACATCGGCTTAGCTGTCAGCGGCGTCTTTGTGGTAGCTGTCAAGCACGGCAACCTCGTCGCGCGAGCCAAGGATCACCGGCACGCGTTGGTGCGGTGCCGTGGGGGCGACATCCATGATCGCGCCCTGCCCTGTCGATGCCGCACCACCCGCGGCCTCGATCACCATTGCCATCGGGTTCGCCTCGTACATCAGCCGCAGCTTGCCGCCGGTCTTTTGATTATTGCTGTCAGCGGGGTACAGAAAGACGCCGCCACGGGTGAGGATGCGGTGCACATCCGCGACCATCGACGCGGTCCAGCGCATGTTGAACGACCGGCCACGGGGGCCCTCCTTGCCGGCGACAGCCTCGTCCACATAGCGGCTGACGGGGGCATACCAGTAGCGTGCGCGCGAGGTGTTGATCGCATATTCCGAGGTCTCTGCCGGTACGGTCATCTGGGGGTGCGTCAGGCTGAACTCGCCAGTGTCCGGATCGCTACTGAAGCCTGCCACTTCGTCGCCCTTGGTGACCACAAACATGGTCGAGGGGCCGTAGATCGCATAGCCCGCGCAAATCTGGTTGCGGCCGTTGTGCAGCACGTTGCGGTCACCATCGGCCTGCACCTGCATGACCGAGAAGATCGAGCCCACCGACAGGTTCACATCAAGGTTCGACGACCCATCCAGCGGATCGAAATACAGCAGGTAGTCGCCCTTTTGCGGCTCTTTCAGCCAGGTGACCTCTTCGACCTCTTCGGACACAAGTGCTGCCAGACGCGGGCTGTTGGCACACTCACGCTCGAACACATCGTTGGCCATGATATCGAGCGTTTTCTGCGCCTCGCCTTGAACGTTGATCTCTCCGGCGGCACCAAGGTTGCCCTCGAACGCGCCGCGGCGCACCAGACCGGCGATCAAACGCGACGCCGAGGCGATGTCTTCAAGCAGAAAAACCAGATCGGGATCAAAGCTGTTGTGTGTCAGATACCGGCGAAGCGTGGGGGCTGTCATGAAGATTTCCTTAAAAATTCAGGGTCGCGTCAACGGCCTTTTTCCAGAGCGCATATTTCGCGTCGCGCTGGTCATCGTCCATTTTCGGCGTGAATTGGGTTTCCTGTGTCCACGATTTCGCGAACTGTTCCTGATCAGGATAAACGCCCGCGTGCATCCCCGCAAGCCACGCCACCCCGAGGGCGGTGGTTTCATGCACCGTGGGCCGGTCGACGGGGGCGTTGATGATGTCAGACAGGAATTGCATGGTCCAGTCGCTGGCAGACATGCCGCCATCGACGCGCAATGTGGGCTGCACGCCATCGGCTTTCCAGTCGGCGGACATCGCTTCGAGCAGATCGCGTGTCTGATAGCCGACGCTTTCCAGCGCCGCGCGGGCCATTTCGGCGGGCCCCGTGCCACGGGTCAACCCGAAGACCGCGCCGCGACAATCGGGGTTCCAATAGGGCGCACCCAGCCCGACAAAGGCGGGGACCAGCACCACGTTCTGATGCGGGTCCGCCTGTTCGGCCAGCCCTTGCGTCTCGGCCGAATCCTGAATGATCTGCAAACCGTCGCGCAGCCATTGCACCACGGCCCCCGCGACAAAGATCGACCCTTCAAGCGCGTAGGTCGGCTTGCCGTCGAATTGATAGGCAATGGTGGTGAGCAGCCGGTTTTCCGACCGCACCGGCGTGTCGCCCGTGTTCATCAGCGCGAAACAGCCCGTGCCGTAGGTGGATTTCAGCATCCCCGGCTCGAAACACGCCTGCCCCACGGTCGCCGCCTGCTGGTCGCCCGCGACCCCGTGGATCGGCACGGCAGCGCCCAGAATATCGGGGGCGGTGCTGCCGAAATCATCTGCGCAATTCTTGACCTCTGGCAACATCTCCATCGGGATGTCGAGCAGGTCACAAATCGAACGGCTCCACCGGCCTTTGCGAATGTCATACAGCATGGTGCGCGCGGCATTGGTGGCGTCCGTCGCATGGGACGCCCCACCGGTGAGCTTCCAGATCAAGAAGCAATCGACAGTGCCAAACAGCAGCTCGCCCTTGGCCGCGCGGTCGCGTGCACCTTCGACGTTGTCCAATATCCACGCCAATTTGGTGCCCGAGAAATAGGGGTCCAGCAACAGACCGGTGCGGTCGGTGAACATCTCTTCGTGGCCCGCATCGCGCAGGGTGCGGCACTGGCTGGCGGTGCGGCGGTCCTGCCAGACGATGGCGTTATAGATCGGACGGCCGGTTTCCTTGTCCCAGACCACAACCGTCTCGCGCTGGTTGGTGATGCCGATGGCGGCGATATCGCCTGCCGTGATCCCTGCCTTGTCGATCGCCCCGCGGCAGGTCGCCTGCGTGGTGCGCCACAGATCATCGGGATCATGTTCAACCCAGCCGGACTGGGGGAAATGCTGGGGGAATTCTTCCTGGGCGCTGGCAATCGACGTCATCGTGTCATCGTAAACGATGGCCCGTGTGGAGGTGGTGCCTTGGTCAATGGCAAGGATATACGTCATGCGCGTCCCTTTGGAAGTTTAGCAACCGTCAACTCTGGCCGCATCCTAGCAAGGGTCGGCAGGCCCGACCAGATGTCAGGGCAATGACGGATGTCGGCGTTGTTGGAAAATCAAAGGTTCCGGGGCCAGCGAACCGGCCCCGGAAAGATTGGCTTACTGCCAGGATTTGATCAGTTCATCATAAGCGATGGTCTGCGGCTCTTCGTCTTCGCTTTCCAGTTTCGCTTTGGGCGAACCGGGCTGGGACAGCCAGTACTCTGGGTCACGCTCTTCGTTCATCTTGGGGCCAATGTCCCCTTGAACGCCGGCACGCTCCAGACGGATCAGGACTTTTTCCTGATCGGCGCACAGGGCATCAAGCGCTTCCTGAGGTGTCTTCGCACCGGACATGGCGTCGCCGATGTTCTGCCACCACAGCTGCGCCAGCTTTGGATAGTCAGGCACGTTGGTACCGGTTGGGGACCACTGAACGCGCGCTGGCGAACGGTAGAATTCAACCAGACCACCCAGTTTCGGTGCACGCTCTGTAAAGCTTTCGTGCTGGATTGACGATTCACGGATGAAGGTCAGGCCAACATGGCTTTTCTTTACGTCCACTGTCTTGGAGGTGACGAACTGCGCATAGAGCCATGCGGCCTGTGCACGGTCCACCGGCGTGGATTTCATCAGCGTCCACGACCCGGCATCCTGATACCCGATCTTGGTACCTTCGGTCCAATATGCACCGTGGGGCGAAGGTGCCATGCGCCATTTCGGCGTGCCATCTTCGTTCATCACGGGCAGGTCAGGCTCTACCGACGCGGCGGTAAAGGCGGTGTACCAGAACATCTGCTGGGCCACGTTGCCCTGCGCCGGAATTGGGCCCGCCTCAGAGAAGGTCATGCCCGCAGCCGCCGGAGGCGAATACTTCTGCAGCCATTCGATCGCTTTGGTCACAGCATAGACCGCTGCTGGCCCGTTTGTGGCACCGCCACGCGCAACGCAAGACCCCACAGGCTGCGAGTTTTCGTTGACGCGGATACCCCATTCGTCGACGGGCAGACCGTTTGGCTCGCCCACGTCACCGGCACCGGCCATCGACAGCCACGCATCGGTGTAGCGCCAGCCAAGCGACGGGTCTTTCTTGCCGTAGTCCATGTTGCCAAAGACTTCGCCTTCGACGCCAAGACGCGACAGGTCGCGACCGGTGAAGAATTCCGCGATGTCCTCATATGCGGACCAGTTGACCGGAACACCCAGATCGTAGCCATATTTCTCTTTGAAATCAGCCTTGTTCTGTTCGTCGTTGAACCAATCGTAGCGGAACCAATAAAGGTTCGCGAACTGCTGGTCGGGCAGCTGGTAGATCTTGCCATCGGGGCCGGTCGTGAACGACAGGCCGATGAAGTCTTCGAGGTCAAGACCGGGGTTGGTCACGGCCTTGCCTTCGCCTTCCATCCAGTCGGACAGATTGCGGGCTTGTTGATAGCGCCAGTGCGTCCCGATCAGGTCGGAATCGTTGATATAGGCGTCATAGATGTTCTCGCCCGACTGCATTTGCGTTTGCAGCTTTTCGACAACGTCACCTTCGCCGATCAGGTCATGGATGACCTTGATGCCGGTGATCGCTTCGAAAGCGGGGGCCAGAACTGTGGATTCATATGTGTGCGTGCCGATTGTTTCGGACACAACGTTGATCGCCATGCCTTCAAACGGTTTTGCAGCGTCGACAAAGAACTGCAGTTCGGCTTCTTGGTCTTCCCGCGACAGCGCGGACAGATCGCCGATTTCCTTATCAAGGAAAGCCTTTGCGGCCTCCATGTCGGCGAACGCAGGTGCGGCAAACATGCAAGCCGCAAGTCCGATCGCAGTCGTTCCCTTTAAGCGCAAGTTCATGATGTTCCTCCCTAGAATTGAACATTTGAGAGGTCCGGTTCTTGCAGACCGGCCCCCCTTATATTCCTCTTTTATACCCAGCGGAAAACCGCGATGGCATAGAAAAGGCAGACAACCAATGCCCCCCATTGGGGTGCACTGAGCAGCCCGAGCCAAGCCAGATTGATAAAGGCCGAGCCCAGAAGCGTGATGAACAACCGGTCACCGCGCGTCGTTTCCATCCCCAGTATACCGGCGCGCGGCACTTCGGGGAATTTGATTGCAAGGATCGTAAAGGTGATCAGCGTCACCGCGATGATCCCAAAGAAAGCGGCGGTGGGCCAAGTCCAAGCCATCCAGTCCATAATGTTTCCTCCGGTCTTTCTTTGTTAAACGCGGCCCAAGGCAAAGCCTTTGGCGATGTAGTTGCGCACGAAATAGATCACCAATGCGCCTGGCAAGATGGTCAGCACGCCTGCCGCGGCCAGCACACCCCAGTCGATGCCGGCGGCCCCGACGGTGCGGGTCATGGTGGCGGCAATCGGCTTGGCATCCACGCTGGTCAGCGTCCGGCTCAGCAGCAGCTCAACCCAGCTGAACATGAACAGGAAGAAGGCCGTGACCCCGATCCCCGACGCCACCAGCGGCGTGAAGATGCGGATGAAAAAGCGCGGGAAGCTGTAGCCGTCGATATAGGCCGTCTCGTCGATCTCTTTCGGGACGCCGCGCATGAACCCTTCTAGGATCCACACCGCCAGCGGCACGTTGAACAGACAATGCGCCAGCGCCACAGCAATATGCGTGTCGAACAACCCGACGGAGCTATAAAGCTGGAAGAACGGCAGCGCGAAAACCGCGGGCGGGGCCATCCGGTTGGTCAGCAGCCAGAAGAACAGGTGCTTGTCGCCCATGAAGCTGTAGCGCGAGAAGGCATAGGCCGCAGGCAGCGCCACCGCGAGCGAGATCACCATGTTCATCACCACATAGGCCATCGAATTCAGATAGCCCGTGTACCACGACGCGTCCGTGAGGATCGTCAGATAGTTGTCGAACGTCAGATCGGCTGGCCACAGGGTAAAGCTGTTCAGGATCTCGGTGTTGGTCTTGAGGCTCATGTTCAGCAGCCAGTAGATCGGCAGCAGCAGGAACAGCAGATAGAGCGCCATGACAATCGCATTGCCCTTGATCTTGGGCAGGGCAAACGCTCTTTTTTGTGCAAGATCAGACATCAGTGGCCATCCCTTTTATCAAGGTTCGTCATCACGGTGTAGAACACATAGGAGATCAGCAGGATCACCAGATAATACATGATCGAGAACGCCGCCGCAGGACCAAGGTCAAACTGCCCGAGGGCCATCTTGACCAGATCGATCGACAGGAAGGTGGTAGAGTTACCCGGCCCCCCGCCCGTCACGACGAACGGTTCGGTATAGATCATAAAGCTGTCCATAAAGCGCAGCAGGATTGCGATCATCAAGACGCCCATCATCTTGGGCAGCTCGATGTAGCGAAAGACTTTCCAGCGGCTCGCCTGGTCGATCTTGGCTGCTTGGTAATAGGCGTCGGGGATGGATTGCAGACCGGCATAGGCTAGCAGCGCCACCAGCGACGTCCAGTGCCAGACATCCATCACGATCACAGTGATCCATGCGGCATAGAAATCTTGAGTGTAGTTATAGTCGATGCCCAAGGCCGACAGCGTGTAGCCCAACAGGCCAATGTCCACGCGGCCGAAGATTTGCCAAATGGTACCGACCACGTTCCACGGGATCAGCAGCGGCAGCGACATCAGGACCAGACACAGCGAGGCCCAGAACCCTTTCTTGGGCATGTTCAGCGCGACAAAGATCCCCAGCGGGATTTCAATCGCCAGAATGATTACTGAGAATGTTACCTGGCGCCCCAAGGCATTCCACATCCGTTCGCTCGCCAGCATTTGTTTGAACCACTCGAGCTTGTCGTCAAGCGGATAGAAATCTCCGGCGAAAGCATCCTGCACGGAATAGTTCACCACGGTCATCAGCGGGATCACGGCAGAGAAAGCCACCAGCAGCAGCACGGGCAGCACAAGGAACCAGGCCTTTTGATTGACGGTCTTGTTCATGACGCGGTCCTTTCAGCGAGGGTCAGCGGGAAAGCGGCGGATTGGATCATCTTAGGCCCCCTGCGGCGCAACGCGCCAGCTGTTGGCATAGACATTCACCCCGGCAGGGTCGAAAACAATGCGGTTCATATCCGGCGAAATCTCGGCGCCTTCTTCGGCGATCACGTTGATTTCACTGCCATTAAAGTCAGCACGCACGATCTTGTGACGGCCTACGTCCTCGATCCGTTTGATCGTGACGGGCAGCCCCGCCTCGCCCGTGGCAAGCCGTGTGAACTCAGGCCGCACGCCCAGTTCGACCTTGCCGTCCAGCGGCGCAAAGCCGTGGCCCAAGTCGATCTCGTGGCCGCCAATGACGGCCTTGTCGCCGGTCACCGTCGCGTCGAGCACATTCATACCGGGCGAACCGATGAAATAGCCCACAAACGTGTGCTGCGGTGTCTCGAACAGCTCTTGTGGGGTGCCCATCTGGACCACGCGGCCATCGTACATGACGACAACTTTGTCAGCAAAGGTCAGCGCCTCTGTCTGGTCGTGGGTCACATAGATCATGGTGTGACCGAATTCATGGTGCAGTGATTTCAACTGCGTGCGCAGCTCCCACTTCATATGGGGGTCGATCACGGTCAGCGGTTCGTCAAACAGCAACGCGTTCACGTCCTCGCGCACCATCCCCCGCCCGAGCGAGATTTTCTGTTTCGCATCCGCCGTCAGCCCGCGCGCCTTGCGGTTCAGCATGTCTTCCATACCGATCATCCCCGCGATCTGCTGCACGCGCTGCGCGACATAGGCCGCATCCGCGCCCCGGTTGCGCAGCGGGAACGCCAGATTGTCGCGCACGGTCATCGTGTCATAGACCACCGGAAACTGGAAAACCTGCGCGATGTTGCGCTTGGTCGTGGGGTCATTGGTCACGTCACGGTCGTTGAACAGGATGCGGCCCTGACTGGGGTGCAGCAGGCCCGAGATGATGTTCAGCAACGTGGATTTACCGCAACCCGACGCGCCGAGCAGCGCGTAGGCTTCGCCGTCGACCCAGTCGTGGTTCAGTTCCTTCAGCGCGAAATCATCTTCGCTGGTGGGATTGGGCAAATAGGAATGCGCCAAGTTATCAAGGGTGATTTTTGCCATTGGTCCGGTCCTCCCTCAGGCCGCTGCCGCATAGGATGCGGGGGCCACGGATGTGCCGTCTTCGGCAAAGATATAAACATGTTTCGGGTCAAGATAGACGTTCAGCGGTGCCCCGATCTTGAGGTCTTTGACCCCGTGCACCAGACCGACCCAGTTTTCACCGTGGTGATCAAGGTGGATAAAGGTTTCGGAGCCCGTGATCTCGGTCACGTTCAGCTTGCCTGCAAATTCCAGCGCGTCGGCGGACTGTTTGCTCAGCTCAATGTGGTTGGGCCGGAAGCCCGCGACATAGCTGCCATCGGCCACAGTCTTGAAGCTGCCGAATACCGCGACTTTCTTGCCGTCGCCAAAGGTCAGGGTGTCGCCTGCTTTGGTGATGTTCAAAAAGTTCATCGGCGGATCAGAGAAGACACGCGCCGTGGTGGCATCAACGGGCTGGCGGTAGACCACAGGGGTCAAACCAAACTGCGTGATGCGCCCTTCCCAAAGGGTTGCCGTGTTCCCGCCCAGCAAAAGTGCCTCTTCGGGTTCGGTTGTCGCATAGACAAAGATCGACCCGGCCTCTTCAAAGATCTTGGGGATCTCGGCACGCAGCTCTTCGCGCAGTTTATAGTCGAGGTTCGCCAGCGGTTCGTCCAGCAGCACCAGCCCTGCGTCCTTGACCAATGCCCGCGCCAAGGCACAGCGTTGTTGCTGGCCGCCCGACAGTTCCAGTGGCTTGCGGTCTAGCATGGGCGTCAACTGCATCAGATCGGCGGCCTTGCGCACGGCACTGTCGATCTCGGACTTAGATTTGCCCAACAACCGCATAGGGCTCGCGATGTTGTTATAGACGGTCATCGACGGATAGTTGATGAACTGCTGATACACCATCGCCACGCCGCGATCCTGAACGCGCATGCCGGTGACATCCTCGCCGTTCCAGATCACCTTGCCGGTGTTGGGCACATCCAGCCCCGCCATCAACCGCATCAGGGAAGTCTTGCCCGCAGATGTCGGCCCCAGCAGCACGTTCATGGTGCCGGACTGCAGCTCAAGATCTGTCGGATGAATATGCGTCTGGCCGTTTACGACCTTGGACACGCCTTGCAAAACGAGCGACATGTTCCTCTCCCCTTCACGCGCCAGTGGCGGCTGTAGTGTTGTCGGCGGGCGTGGCGGTGGTTTCCACCATCCATGCTTCCAACGTGTTCAATTCATCCGCGTCAAGCCGCAGGCCCAGTTTGGACCGGCGCCAGATGATGTCGTCAGCGGTGCGGGCAAATTCCTTGTCGATCAGCCACTTGGCCTCACGCTCGGTCAGGGTCGCACCGAAATCACGCCCCAGATCTGCCGCGGTTTGCGCGTCGCCCAAGACATCAAATGCCTCGCGCCCATAGGCTTTGACCAGACGATCGGCCCAACGTTGGGTCAAAAAGCCGTAGCGGTCCTGCAACTCTTGTTTCAACGCCGCCACGCCGTCTACCGGAAAATCTCCGCCAGGCAAGGCGACACCCGCCGTCCAGGGTTTGGCGTCATTGGCGAAATAGGGCTGGATCTTCTCTAGCGCGCTTTCGGCCAGACGGCGGTAGGTGGTGATCTTGCCGCCAAAGACGTTCAGCACCGGCGCACCGGCGGATGTGTCGACCTTCAGCACATAGTCCCGCGTCGCCGCCGTGGCAGAGCTCGCCCCGTCGTTATACAGCGGGCGCACGCCGGAGTAGGTCCAGACGATATCGTCGGTGGTGATCTGCTTTTTCAGGTACTTGGACGCAAACCGTACGAGGTAGTCCTGCTCCTCGGGGGTGCAGACCGGCTTTTCGGACACATCCGTGTGGTCGGCATCTGTGGTGCCGATCAGGGTAAAATCCGTCTCGTAAGGAATGGTAAAGATGATGCGCCCGTCTTCGCCTTGGAAGAAGTAGCATTTATCATGGTCATACAGCTTGGGCGTCACGATGTGGCTGCCCCGCACCAGTCGCACCCCTTCCGAGGAATTGATGCGCACGGTGTTGCGGATCACGTTTTCCACCCAAGGGCCACCGGCGTTGACCAGCATCTTGGCGTGTACCACGCGTTGGGGGCCGCCGTCTTTTGGCTCCAGCGTGACCTGCCACATGCCGTTGATCTGCTCGGCAGAGACAACTTTGGTGCGGGTGTTAATCCGCGCGCCACGGGCTTGGGCGTCGCGGGCGTTCAGCACCACCAGACGGCTGTCTTCGATCCAGCAGTCGGAATACTCATAGGCTTTTTCGAACTTGTCCTGTAGCGGTGCCCCCTCGGGGGCCTGCGTCAGATCGACCGCGGTCGTCCCCTTGAGGATCTGCCGCCCGCCCAGATTGTCATACATGAACAGACCCAAGCGGATCAGCCACGCAGGGCGACGCCCCTTCATCCACGGCATAAAGACATTCAGCAGCTTGGACGTGGGTGTAGCCCCCTCAAAGCGCATATCCTTATGATAAGGCAGAACGAACCGCATCGGCCATGAGATATGCGGCATCGCTTTCAACAGGGTTTCGCGTTCGATCAACGCCTCGCGCACAAGGCGGACCTCCCAGTATTCAAGATAACGCAGCCCGCCGTGAAACAGCTTGGTCGAAGCAGAGGATGTCGCAGAGGCCAGATCGTTCATCTCGGCCAGCTCAACGCTAAACCCACGGCCCACGGCATCGCGCGCAATACCGCAGCCGTTGATGCCCCCGCCAATCACGAAAAGATCGACGCTGTGTTCTGTATCAAGCTGGCTCAATGAAGCCTCCCCGCATCATTATCGCGTCTCGCAGACAGGTTTGCGGGACGTCGTGACAAAAGACACCAAGCCCCTTCGTTTTTCAAGATCGAACGTTCGTTTCTTTTCGTTTTCACCTAGAGCCTTGATTTTAGGCGTCTTAATCTGCCCATAGACGCGCATTTTCGCGCAGTATGAACGATATACCACGATTCGCGGCCTTGACGTGCTTCGCTTAACGTAGATTGTACGCTTTGGACGGGTGTGCAGAAAACAACTGCATCCACGGCCCAAGACCGGGGGGATATATGTCAAATTTCAGACAGCGCGAGATTCTAGAGCTGGCACGCAAAGACGGCAAAGTCACCGTCGACGGGCTGGCAGAGGCGTTTAATGTCACCGTCCAGACCATCCGCCGCGACCTGTCCGAGCTTGCTGAAAGCGGCAAGCTGGAACGGGTGCATGGCGGCGCGGTGATCCCGTCGGGGGTGGTGAATATCGTCTATGACGAACGCCGCCGCCTGAACGAGGAAGGCAAACGCGCCATCGCCGAACATTGCGCGCAGGCTATACCGCATGGGGCGTCGGTGTTCATGAACATCGGCACCAGTACCGAAGCAGTCGCGCAGGAAATGCTGCATCACGAAAACCTGCTGGTGGTGACGAACAACCTCAACATCGCCAATATCCTCGCCGCCAACCAAAGCTGCGAGATCATCCTGACGGGTGGTGTCTTGCGCCGTGCGGATGGCGGCATGGTGGGCGGGCTGACCGCCGAGATGGTCAAACAGTTCAAGTTCGATTTCTCGGTTCTGGGCTGTTCTGCCATTGATGCCGATGGCGATCTGCTGGATTTCGATGGGCAAGAGGTGCTGGTCAGCCGGTCCGCCATCGGGCGGTCGCGCACGGTGATGGTCGTGGCCGATCACCTGAAATTCCAGCGTAAGGCCCCGCTGACCATTTGTTCATTGCGCGATGTGAATACGCTGTTCACTGACCACCACCTGCCCGATGCGCTCAAGGCGGAATGCGCGGGCTGGGGCACCTCGGTTGTGACGGCCTGACCAAAACGTGGACAGAACCCCATGAAGCAGCATGACCCGCGCGGCTGGCTTTTTGTCGCCCCCGCCTGCCTCTTGCTGGGGGTGGTCGGGCTGATCCCGCTGGTCACCGTCATCAACTATTCGTTTTTCGAGATTTTCACCCTGCAATCGCGCTTCTGGATCGGCACCGAATGGTTTCGCGACCTGATCACCGCACCGCGTTTCTGGGCGAGCTTCGGGCGCAGCGCGCTGTTCTCGACCTTTGTGCTGTGCATCCAGATCCCGCTAGGGATCGCGTTGGCCCTATGCATCCCGCGCGGGCGGATCTGGGCAGGGGCCGCCTTGGCTGTGCTGTCGCTGCCGCTGCTGGTACCGTGGAATATGATCCCTGCGCTCTGGCTGAGCCTGATGGATGGCGACACAGGCATTTTGGGGCAGTGGTTGGCGGGTTATGGCTGGCCCGCCGCGTGGAAGGACAGCGCCGTGCTGACATGGGTGGTGATCCTTGCGATGGACACGTGGCATTGGACCAGCCTCGTGGTCATCCTTGCCTATTCCGCGCTGACGACAATCCCCGATCCGCTGTATCAGGCCGCTGCCATCGACGGCGCGCGGCCCTGGCAGGTGTTCCGCCATATCCAGTTGCCGCGTTTGCAGCACGTATTGCTCATGGCGGTGCTGTTGCGGTTCATGGACAGTTTCATGATCTACACAGAGGCCTTCCCGATCAACGCCGGCGGCCCAGCCGAGGCCAGCCTGTTCCTCGCCGTCGATCTGGGCGAGGAGATCAAGGCGTTCAACTACGGCCCCTCGGCCGCGCGATCGGTGCTGTATTTCCTGATCGTGCTGTGTGTGGCGTGGATGTTCACCAAGGTTCAGGCCAAGCTTGATGATCCCAAACCGGGGGTGCCGTGATGATACCGCGTCGGGCATGGCCTGTGATCAAACTGGGGCTGCTGGGGGCGTTTATCCTCTTTACCATCCTGCCGCTGGTGCAGATGACGGTGCTGAGCTTTACCGCGACGCTGGCGCAGGACGGGCTGAGCCTGGGCGAGACGACGCTGCGCAACTATCGCGCCATTTGGGCCGACCCGAGCTTGCGCGCGGCCTTTGGCAACTCCGTCGCCTATGTGCTGATCAATATTGCCATCACCATCCCCGTCGCCCTGCCCGCCGCCTATGCCTTTGCGCGGCTGTCATTTCTGGGGGACAAACACCTGTTCTTCAGCTTCATCGCCTTTCGCATCACCCCGCCGGTGGTGCTGACCCTGCCTATATTCCAGCTGTTTTCCGTGCTTGGCATCGTCAACTCGGTCACCGGCATCGCGCTGGCCCATTGTCTGTTCAACCTGCCGGTATCGATCTGGATTCTGCAGGGATTCATCGCCGCCGTCCCGCGCGAGATGGACGAGACGGCGTTCCTTGATGGCTATTCGCGCCCCCGCTACATCTGGAAAATCCTGCTGCCGCAGATCGCGCCCGGCATCGCGGTGACTGCGTTTTTCTGCTTTATGTTCAGCTGGGTAGAAGTCGTCTTTGCCCGCATCCTGACCACCACCAACGGCAAGCCGATCTCTATGGCGCTCAGCGCAATGTTCGGCTTTCAGACGGATATCGGGATGGTCATGGCCTTTACGCTGACCTCTATGCTGCCCGGCGCATTGCTGCTGTTTGCCATGCGCAATCATCTGTCCCGCGGGTTCAAGGTCGGGCGGGTCTAGAGGCCGCCCCACCCTTAAGATTACCCTCGCGCCGCTTGCCGCGAGGTGCGGCGCGTCACCAGCAGGCGGTTGATGAAGGCCAGGACAAAGATCGCCGTCAGGATCAGCACGATCGTCGGTGCCGGTGCGCTATCAAGGAAAAAGCTGGCGTAGACACCCGCGAACATCGACGCGATGCAGACCAGCACAGATACGATCAGCATCGGGCCAAAGCTGCGCACCACCAGAAATGCAATCGCCCCCGGTGTGACCAACAGCGCCACCGCAAGGATCAGCCCCGTCGCCGTCAGCGTCGCCACGATGGTCAGCGACAACACCGCCAGCAGCCCATAGTGCAAGAACCCCGTGTGCAGCCCGCTGGCCTGCGCCTGTGCGGGGTCAAAGGCGTGCAGCAGCAGATCTTTCCACTTTAGCACCAGAAACGCCGTCACAAAGGCCGAGATCAGCCCCGCCGTCCAAAGGTCCTGCGCGCCGACGCCCAGCATATTGCCGAACAGCACATGATCCAGATGCTGGTTCGTGGTGATCGAGGTGTACATGATGATGCCGATCCCGAACATGCCAGAGAAGACGACCCCCATCACGGTATCCTGTTTGATCCGGCTGTTATGGCTCAGGTATCCGGTCAACATCGCGCAGGACATTCCCGCGGCAAAGGCGCCGACGATCAGGGGCAACCCCGTGATCCACGCCAGCACCACCCCGGGCAACACCGCGTGACTAACAGCATCGCCCATCAGCGCCCACCCTTTGAGCACGAGAAAACACGACAGCAGCGCCGTGGGCGGGGCGACCAGCAGCACGATCCAAAAGGCGTTCTGCATGAAGGGAAACTGGAACGGAAACAGCAACGTGTCGATCATGGGGCCACCCCGTCTCGCAAAGATTTCAGGGCAGACTTTGCCTTGCGTCGTGCGGCCAGCACACCGTGTTTCGGGGCGAAGACAAAGGCCAACAGGAAGATCGCGGTTTGCAGGGTGACGATCACCCCGCCCGTGGCACCGTCGAGGAAATAGCTGGCATAGGCCCCCAGAAAGCTGGTGATTGTGCCGATCAGCACCGACACGATGATCAGCCGTGGGAAACGGTCACACAGCAGATAGGCCGTCGCCCCCGGTGTCACGACCATCGCAATCACCAGAAAGGCGCCGACGGTCATCATCGCCGCTACCACCGCCGCCGATAACAGCATAAAGAACACCGCTTTTAGCAGCTCGGGCCGCAACCCGATGGAGCGTGCGTGGTTTTCGTCAAAGAAGGTAACCATCAGGTCTTTCCATTTCAGCAGCAGCACGGTCAGACAGACGACCCCGATGATCGCCAGCTGCACGATGTCTTGCGGGGCGATGGCAAGGATATTGCCCATAATGATGGTCTGGATGCTGACAGACATGGGCGACAGCGATACCATGAACAGGCCCAAGCCGAAAAACGCGGTAAAGATGATGCCGATGATCACGTCGATCTTCAGCCCCGACCGCCCCGACAGAAACAGCATCGCCCCCGCCGCCATGCCGCCCGCCAGAAACGCGCCAAGCGCAAAGGGCAGCCCCAGCATATAGGCCCCCGCCACACCGGGAACGACAGAATGGCTAAGGGCGTCGCCGATCAGCGACCAGCCCTTGAGCATCAGATAGCACGACAGAAAGGCGCAAACCGCCCCCACCATCGCTGACACCCACATGGCGTTGAACATATAATCATAGCTGAACGGCTCTAGCAGCAGATCGATCATCTGTCGTCCTCAGTCGTATCGATGCGTTCGCCGTAATGCACGAAGGGGCGTTCGTCGTCGGTGATGATCCGCAGCTCGCGCCCGTCGTCGTCATCGTGCAGGTCTTGCCCCCCAAGGGTAAAGTGCCGCAGCACCCCGCCGAAAGCCGTTTCCAGATTGTCATGGGTAAAGACCGTTTCCGTCGTGCCATAGGCTAGCACCGTGCCCTTGACCAAGACGGTCCGGTCACAGAATTCCGGGACAGAGCCCAGGTTATGCGTCGACACCAGCATCACCCGCCCTTCGTCGCGCAACTCACGCAGCAGGTCGATGATCTGGTCCTCGGTCTTCACGTCTACGCCGGTAAAGGGTTCGTCCAGCAGGATCACCTGCCCGTTCTGCGCCAGGGCGCGCGCCAGAAACACACGTTTGCGCTGCCCACCGGATAACTCTCCGATCTGGCGGTGGCGGAAATCGGTCATGTTGACGCGGCGCAGGGCATCGTCCACCGCCGCATGATCGGCGGCTTTGGGACGGCGCAGAAACCCCATATGCCCATAGCGCCCCATCATTACCACATCCTGCACCAGCACCGGAAAGGCCCAATCGACCTCTTCGGACTGCGGGACATAGGCCACAAGGTTTTCACGCAGCGCCTGTTTGACGGTCTTGCCCAGCAGGGTGATCTGCCCCCGCGCGGCGGGCACAAAGCCCATGATCGCCTTGAACAGCGTGGATTTCCCCGCCCCGTTCACCCCGACCAGCGCCGTGATCGTACCGCGCGGGATCTCGAAGCTGGCATCATAAAGCGCGGTGTGGCCGTTGCGATAGGTCACGGTCACATCAGTGGCCTTGATGCCGATCGTATCGGGCGCAAGCCCGGCATCTGGGGTCGTCGTGGGGGCGGGGTGCATACTGGTGTCCATTTACTTCAGGCCTGCATCCAGCCCGTCCGCGACAGTCTGCGAGGTGACGCGCAGCAAGTCCAGATAGCTTGGCACGGGCCCCTCGGCTGTGCTGAGGCTGTCGACATAAAGCACACCGCCATAGGCCGCGCCGGTTTCCCGCGCGACCTGCTTTGCAGGCGAGGTGTTCACCGTGCTTTCACAGAAAACGACCGGAATATCATTGTCGCGTACGGAATCGATGACCTTGCGCACCTGCTGCGGCGTGCCGGTCTGATCCGCGTTCATCGGCCAGAGGTACAGCTCTTTCATCCCGAAATCCCGCGCAAGATAGCTAAAGGCCCCTTCGCAGGTCACCAACCAACGCTGATCTTCGGGGATTTGCGCAATGCGGTCCCGCAGGGGCGTGATCGTGTCGCGAATCTCTTGTTTGTAGCTTTCAGCGTTGGCCGCATAGGTCGCGGCATTGTCGGGGTCATGCTGGGTAAAGGCGGCGGCAATATTGTCGACATAGATCAACGCATTTTCCAACCCCATCCATGCGTGCGGGTTCGGTTTGCCCTCATACTCCCCCTCTCCGATCGAGATGGGGTCGACACCATCTGTCAGCGTGACCGACGGGATATCGCCAAGGTTGGAGATGAACTGTTCAAACCACAGCTCTAGGTTCATGCCGTTCCACAAGATCAAATCAGCATCCACCGCCCCAACGATATCGCGCGGGGTGGGCTCATAGCCGTGAATTTCAGCACCGGGCTTGGTGATGGATACGACCTGTCTCTTATACACATCTGACGCTGCCGACGAAGAGGATAG
>OJBP01000528.1_pt1 | contig 18732 bp, 9 predicted proteins | sample 1590691 | NCBI WGS metagenome assembly OJBP01 (sample SAMN05416848, study PRJEB24817) | seawater metagenome | isolation source: Sea water | place: Canada:Atlantic | collected 2013-07 | reverse complement strand
AGATCTACACTATCCTCTTCGTCGGCAGCGTCAGATGTGTATAAGAGACAGAGAGTTAACAATCTCATTACTTTATACTTGTAATATTCTATGAAATGCTAAATTATTCAGACAAAGTGTTAATTTATTCATTTTAATAGTATTTAGTCTTGCTTATACTAAAACAAATTATTAATTTTCTTACATATTAAACTTGTATAAATCAACATTCTACAGCCAATTTTGTACAAGTAAAAGTTCTTAATTACACAGATGCCAAGCACTAGTTTTAAACAGAACAAGCGGTAGGTATCACTTTGATTAAACGGACTCTTATACGATTAATCAAATTTGAATTTTATTGTTTTAATGATGTGTACTCGACATTCATTAGTTAGATGTTTTATTAAAATAATTTAAAACGACTACCATGATGAGAAAAACTACCTATTCATCACCCTTGAACAGTTTCATAGTGATTTTCTTTCTTGCCTACTTCTCAATGAATGCGCAAGAACAATCATTTGCAACCACCATTCTCAATCAAGAGAATGTTGACAATGCAAATCTTTCTGTAAATGGCAACTTAACTGATTTTGCCGAGGTTAGAGCAAATTCTGGAACGCTTTTTTTTGGTGCATATGATAGTGTTCTTGAGTTATCATATGGAGAGCTACTGCCTGCAAATACAACATCATACATTAAAATAGAAACAGAAGATGATTTGTTACCATCCTTATTAGGCGGTAGTCTCGGTAATTTACTTGCAGATGTATTGGGAATTGTATTAATAGGTAATCAAGAATTTACGGTAAAGGCATTAAATGGTAACACTACTGTATTAAGCGCAGTGTCATCAGACCCAAATTCATTTAGCGGTGCTAGAACACAAATCGTGACAGATGCTCAGGGTGATTATTACATAGCTCTCACTCCAGACCAACCTTATAGTAGCATAGAAATCACAAATAGTATAGGTTCTTTAATAGGACTAAGTCAGGAACGTTCTTTAAGAGTTTATGGGGCTTTCTTTGGGGCAGATACACCTATTTGTAATACTCCTTCATTTACATCTTTTGATGGGACGGGACTTAATCTAGATTTAATAAACCTAGGAGGCGCTGGAGTTACAAATATTGAAAATGCTATTGATGGAGATCTTACAACATTCTCAGAGTTAAGTTTGGGAGTATTATCAGTTGCTGCAACTATAGAACAAGAAATTTATTTTCAAAATGCAACACAGCCTACAGAAGATTTTAAAATTCGCCTTGCTGTCGATCCAAGTTTATTAGCACTAGGAGTGGCAAATAATATTCAATTTGAGGCTTATAATGGTATAGATCTAGTTGCCACAAGAGATTTAGGCTCGCTGTTAAATCTTGAGCTTATTAATTTATTACAGAGTAATAACCCGATAGATATTGGTTTTGACGTTTCGGCTCCTGTAGATAGGATTGTAGTTAGTTATTCTTCATTATTGAATACCTCATTGAGTCAGCGACTTGATTTATATGATGTTGCGGTGACTCCTGCTATTCCAGAAATTGCTGCAGACTCGCAAAATATTACCTTATGTGAAAATAACACTGCAGATCTTACTGCTACTACTGATACTACAAACTCACAAATAAATTGGTATGACGCAGAGCAAGGTGGGACTTTACTTGCAACAGTTGATAGCGGTGAAGCTTTTACCACCCCATCGTTAACAGAAAGTGCTACTTTCTATGCTGCTGCTACCGCAAATGGATGTACTGTAGCGTCTGTGAGAACTGCTGTTTTAGTTACCATTAACCCTACTCCTAAAGCTTCTGATATTCTAGTAGCAGGATTTGATACTGCTATATGCTTACCAGAAGTATTAGAGATTGCTCCGTCAAGTACCATCTCGAATGACTTCAAATATTATTTTGATTCTAATAAAAATGAAGAGATTACTAATGGCCTTACAGCAGATGGTATTGTATATGTAATTAATGACAGTAAGCTTGAAATTACTGGATTAAATGAAGCAAATAATCCTGATAATATATTTATATCAACCATTAACCCTGCTACTGGTTGTGAAAATAGTTCTGGTGATTTGAGACAAGTGTCTATAATTCTTGCAAATACCCCAAATGTCTCTATAAATCTCACGGAAAATATTACCGCAGATGATGTCGTTAATAGTATTGAGCAAAATAATGATATTACCATTTCTGGTGTAGTTACAGGTGATGCTCAAGAAAACGATGAAGTAACTATTACGGTAAATAATACAAATTACACAGCATTCTTAGATGCAACCTTAAGCTTCGCTACAGATATCTCAGGCGCAGAATTGGTACTTGACGCAGATTCAACCATTGATGCATCGATTACGGTTGTTGGTTCTATATGTACTGCCACAGCTATTGATAGTGAGGCTTACACAGTAGATATTAACAGTCCAACAACGCCAACGGTTGATCCACAAACTACCAATGACAACACGCCACTAATTACAGGTACAGCAGATTCTGATGATGAGCTGACTGTACTTGTAAATGGAGCTACTTATTCAGAAATAGGAGCAGATCTCACTGATAACGGTGATGATACTTGGTCTCTACAAATACCTAATGGTAGCGAACTACCAGATGGAACTTATGATGTCGATGCTTCTGTAGAAGATACGGTTGGAAATACTGCTTCAGATAATACTACTGATGAATTAGTAATTGACGCTACTGCGCCTACTACTCCAACGGTTACAGCACAAACCACAAATGACACCACGCCCTTAGTTACTGGTACAGCAGATTCGGATGATGAGCTGACAGTAATTGTAAATGGAGTTACCTACACCGAAGGTGATGGAAACCTTACCGATAATGGTGATGATACGTGGTCTTTACAAATTCCTGATGGAAGTGAATTAGGAGATGGATCTTACGATGTAGATGCTACTGCTGAGGATTTAGCAGGCAATATGGCTTCAGATACTACGGTAGATGAGCTTACCATACAGTCAGGTATCGTAACGACAGAAAATGACCAGCAACTTTTTTGCGAAAGCGAAAACCCAACAATTGCAAATATTCAGGTAAATGAAACCTCTGTAAATTGGTACCTCAGTGCTTCTGGTGGAACTGTTTTAACTACCGATACTGCATTGACGAACAACACGATTTACTATGCGGCGCTTGTTACAAACGGAATAGAGAGTGCAAATAGGCTAGCTATTGGTGTTACTATTCTCAGTACGCCTACGCCTACTACCACAGCTAGTATGCAATCATTTTGTATAGATGCTATGGCTACCGTAAGTGATATCGACGTAAATGAACCTGATGTAATATGGTATGCTCAAGCAACAGGAGGTACTCCACTAGCTGCAGATGCACTTCTAGTTACTAGTAATTATTACGGAGCTTTGGTAAATAATGGTTGTGAGAGTAGCACTCGTCTAGAAGTGAGTATTACGATAGATGAGACTGCTACAGCAAGCATTACCAGCAGTACTGAAATGACTTGTGTGGGTAATGAAATCACTTACCAGACAGAATCTGACATGGGCGGTTATTTATGGACTATTTCTTCTGGTGGGACAATCATCACTGGTGGTGATCTCACAGACGATTTTGTTACGGTGATATGGAACGAACTTGGTGAGCAATCTGTTGCTGTAAATTATGAATCTACTAATAGCTGCATGCCTCTAGCAGATGCTACTCTAGACGTGGAAGTTGCCACTTGTTCTGATCTTACGATTCTTAAAACGGTAAATAATGCCCTGCCACAACTTAATACAGAGGTTGTGTATACCATTACTGTGACTAACATAGGCGACACAGATTTTACAGATGTTGAGGTTCAAGATATATTACCATCCGGACTGCAATTTATATCTGCGGTGACAGATAGCGGGACTTTTGATAATGCAGCGGGTACTTGGATAATTCCTGAGGTGATAGCCAGTGCTACTGTGGTGTTAGAAATAACGGCTGTAGTTCTTGAGGACGGAGATTACCTAAATATCGCAACCATCACGCAGTCTAGTCCTACAGATAGTGACCTTACTAACAATGTATCGCAAGTTGATATCACGCCTAGTTGCATTAAAGTGTTTAATGAATTCTCACCTAATGGTGACGGCTTTAATGACACTTTTACCATACGCTGCATCGAATCTTACCCAGAAAACAACTTGAAAATTTACAATCGAGCTGGAAACATGGTGTATGAGATGGATGGGTATGCAAATGTGTGGAGAGGAACTTCTACTTCTAATGGTACTGTAAATAAAAATGATGGCCTTCCATCATCTACGTACTATTACATTCTAGACTTAAAAGATGGTAGTGAGCCGCTTACTGGCTGGGTATACATTGCACTTTAATAACCTAACTTAAAAACGACGAATATGTTTAAAATATATAAGATTTACTTAGTACTTATTATGTGTTGTGTAAGCATACATATCAATGCACAACAAGCGCCTAACTATACACAGTACATGTATAATACCATGGCTATAAATCCAGCATATGCAGGATCTTCAGAGGGGTTAAATGTGGTGGGAATATATCGTTCTCAGTGGGCTGGTTTTGATGGGGCTCCAGAGACGTATAACCTCAGTGTTGAAACGCCGCTCAATGATCGGGTTGGTATAGGTATAAATGTCACAAAAGATGTAAACGGTCCTGCAGAGAGGTTCAACTTTGATGGTAATTTCTCTTATAATATTCAGTTGGATAGGGATCTTAATTTGGCTTTTGGTATAAAAGGAGGTGCTCAGTTACTCAATGTTGACTTTTCAAAAGGGGAGTTTGTAAACCAAGGTGATCCCCTACTCACAAATAACATTGATAATAGACTACTAACTACGCTAGGAGCTGGTGCCTTTTTGTATAAATATAATTGGTATGTAGGAGTCTCGGTGCCTGACTTTTTTAGTGATGAGTATTATGATAATGTGCAGGAAGCTGTCGTGGCAGATGAGTTGCAATCGTACCTCACTGCTGGTTATGTTTTTGGCATAAGCGATAACATCCGTTTTAAACCTGCTGTGCTTGTAAACTATGTAAATGGTAGCCCGCTGCGATATAACCTTTCGGCCAATTTCCTATTTCATGACAAGCTCACCGTAGGAGCTAGTTATCAAGTGGATGCTGCAGTAAGTGCGCTGGCTGGTTTTCAAATTTCAGACAATCTGTTTTTAGGCTACTCCTTTGATTATGCTACTACAGAGTTTACAAATTACAATGATGGAACCCATGAAGTTATTTTAAAGTTCTCTTTATTCAAGAAAAAGGGAATGTCATTCTCACCTAGATTCTTTTAATATCAAACCACTATGAAGAAATCACTATATATTTTATTCATGATGTGTGTATGTTCTAGTTATGCACAAAATGATTTAAAAAAAGCAGATGAGCTTTATGACAGACATATGTATGCAGATGCCGCAGTGCTTTATGATCAGCATCTCAATGACTCAGAAAAGGTATCGCCTGCAACCTGGCAGCATATAGCAGATACGCATTACAATCTCAAAAATTATGAACGTGCAGAGATTGCGTATACAAAAACCTTTGATGCACTAGGATACACGATGGAACCTGCACACATTTGGCAATATTTTGATGTGCTGCGCTTCTTAAAAAAGTATGATACGGCAGATGATTTTTATGTAGCTTATTTAAAGCTCTCCAAAAAAAATAAGGAGCTGAATAGGTATTATGAAGAGAAATCTAGATTTAATGATATTCTAGCAAATGACACGCTCTACCAGATTAGAAACCTTGAGATTAACTCTAGCTATGCAGATTTTGGCGGTTCCTTGTATAAAAATAAACTGGTGTTCTCAACAGCTCGCAATGATGAAGAAAACAAACTCTATAAAAGAGATAATACCCCTTACCTATCACTCTATGAAGCCACGATAGATAGTACTGGTGCATATTCTAATATTAAACTTTTTAGTGAAGATCTAGAGACGCAATATCACGATGCAACGGCAACCTTTTATAATAATGACCATACCCTCGTATATGCATCAAGTGCACAATCTGGCTCACGTAAAATTTATACAAAGAACAAGAGAAACTTCTTTAAGCTCTACCGTGTGCAGATTAACGATGATAAGTTTGATAAAGAGGAACTCCCTATTAACGGGAACGGCTACTCCATAGGGCAGCCTTTTGTAACTATAGATGGTAGTCAACTGTATTTTGTGTCAGACATGCCAGGTGGTTATGGCCGTGCAGATATTTATGTATGCGATATACGAGAGGATGGCTCGCTCTCTACCCCTCGCAATCTGGGCGATGCGATTAATACTCCTTATGACGACTTTTTCCCTTTTGTAAAAAATAAAGAACTCTATTTTGCTTCTAAAGGTCACGTAGGTTTTGGCGGCCTTGATATTTACAAAGCGCAGCTTAGAGACGGCATTTACAGTAATGCCCGCAACCTCGGCCTTGGTATTAATAGCAATGCAGACGACTTTGCTTATGTGGCTAGTAACACAAAGAATGAAGGATACTTTAGCTCAAACAGAGAAGGCGGTAAAGGTGATGATGATATTTACTCCTTTGTATATGATCGCGGTGAGTGCTTCCAGACCCTAGAAGGAACCGTTACAGACTCACAAACAGGCGCACCTTTACCAGCAGTGACTATCATCGCTTATGATACTAACAATAAGCAAGTAGCCGAAACACTTACTGACGCGGCAGGAACCTACACCCTACAGATGGGTTGCAATATCAAATACAATATCAAGGCGTCAAAAATAGGCTACTCAAAAGATGAGCTGGACTTAAACACAGGCACAGAGCCTAATGGGCTTATTAACTTTGTAGATTTTAAACTGGCTAACCTTTCAGATATTTTTATTACAGATGGTGAGATAGAAAAGATTAAAATCAACCCTATTAATTTTGAGTCTAACCGCTATGCGATTAACATATTTGCCGCACAGCAGCTCCAGCGCATTATTGACATTATGAACGAATATCCTGCGCTTATTATCAAGATAGAATCCCACACAGATCAACGTGGTGGAGCGTCATATAATCAAACCTTATCAGATAATAGAGCCATCTCTACCCGTGACTATTTGATTAAAAACGGTATCACGAGTTCGCGCATTAAGAGTGCAAAAGGGTTTGGCGAATCTAGGCCCATACACATTTGTGATGAGGCAGACGATAGCTGTACAGAGGTGCAGTATTTAGAAAATAGACGTTCAGATTTTATTGTGGTTAGCAGGTAGCAACCCCTTGTTATTTACCCAATGACTGTAAGCCTTCCTAGTTTCCCCAACGCTAGTGAAGGCTTATTTATATACAAGCCTTTAATAGTTGTAGACTAATGGTGTGTGGAGTTTTCACGCTTTCGCGAAAGCGTACCATAAGAACCTCATAAACAGCACCTCATTTGCAAGCTAGGGCGCTATAAAAGATGGTATATTTAGGGCAATATTTATCTAATCACACGCCATGAAATATACTCTATTCCTCCTCACCCTACTCTGCATACTCACGGGATGCACACAGAAAGAAGCGACCTCACAACAAACCGTCGCAGCCTACTACAAGGCTGTTGCCGAAGGAAACTTCCAAGAAATAAGCAGCTTGATAAGCGATAGCATCACCATCACGGCGGGAGATTATGTGATGCCTTTTGACAAAGAAAGTTACTACGAGCATTTTAAGTGGGATTCCATATTTAAGCCCTCCTATGAGATCATTTCCATAGAAAATGACAACGAGCAAGTAATCGCTACGGTAGCCGTGAGCTCACTGCGTTTTGAATTTTTAAAGAATAACCCACTCACCTGCAGCCATAAAATATACCTACATGATGGCAAGATCACTAAGCTAGAAGAAATCACCTGCATCGATGTAAACTGGGATGTGTGGCAACAAGAACGTGACTCCCTAGTAGCCTGGACCGCCCGCAATCACCCTGAGCTAGATAATTTTATTAATGACCTGAGTATGAAGGGTGCGATAAAGTATAAGAAAGCGATGGAGTTGTATGTGGGGCGTGAGAAACTTTAGATTATACGTATGTAGTATTCTGGTGAAATGTAGAATTTAACATAAAATCTCTGTGTTTTGCGGGAACCCGCACTTTTCTTTTTTTGGCTTTTTGTACATTCACGGGCACTACCAATAATGATATCAAAACACCCTAAATAAACTAATGAATAACTCATCCCACTCAAAACTTATTTCCTTTATCTGGTCTATTGCAGACGACTGCCTACGTGACGTTTATGTACGTGGTAAATATCGCGACGTGATACTACCTATGGTGGTACTGCGCCGTCTAGATGCACTGCTTGAGCCTACTAAAAAGGAGGTGATGGACGAGGTACACTTCCAGAAAGTAGAAGCTGGTTTTACAGAACTTGAAAATGAAGGTCTTAAAGCAGCTTCTGGTTATGTGTTTTACAACACAAGTAAGTGGACACTTCAATTATTAAAAGACACCGCTTCTAATAACCAAAGTATACTTCTAGCCAATTTTGAAGATTACCTTCTTGGTTTTAGCCCCAATGTAAAAGAGATAGTAGATAAATTTAACCTAGTGAGCCAAATCAAGCATATGGCTGGCAAAGATGTATTGCTAGATGTACTAGAAAAATTTACTTCATCACACATAAACCTCACCCCTTTTGAAAAGGAAAATCCAGAAGGACGTAAACTCCCTGCCTTATCTAATCTTGGGATGGGATACGTTTTTGAAGAGCTCATACGTAAGTTTAATGAAGAAAATAATGAGGAAGCGGGAGAGCACTTTACACCACGTGAGGTAATCGAGCTTATGACGCATATTATTTTTGAGCCTATAAAAAGCCAACTACCACCTGTGATGACCATTTATGATCCTGCCTGCGGTAGTGGTGGGATGCTTACAGAGAGTCAAAACTTTATAAAAGACCCAGAAGGCGCAATAAAAGCTACGGGAGATGTCTATTTATACGGGAAGGAAATAAATGACGAGACGTATGCCATCTGTAAGAGTGATATGATGATTAAGGGCAATAGCCCAGAAAATATACGTGTGGGTTCTACCCTCTCTACAGATGAGTTTACAGGAACAAGCTTTGACTTTATGCTTTCTAACCCTCCGTATGGTAAATCGTGGAGCAGTGAGCAAAAGTATATTAAGGATGGTAAAGACGTGATAGACCCACGTTTTAAAATACAACTGGCAGATTATTGGGGTACGGTAGAAGATGTAGATGCGGTACCTAGATCCTCAGACGGTCAATTACTGTTTCTTATGGAGATGGTTTCTAAGATGAAAACGCTGGAGCAATCTCCTGCGGGTACACGCATTGCAAGTGTACACAACGGCTCTAGCTTATTTACAGGTGATGCTGGTGGTGGTGAGAGTAACATACGCCGTTACATTATAGAAAATGATATGCTAGAAGCCATCATACAGCTACCTAACAATTTATTTTATAACACGGGGATTACCACTTACATCTGGGTATTGAGTAATAACAAAACAGTCGCGCGTAAAGGAAAAGTACAACTCATAGATGCGAGTGATTTATATAAAAAACTACGCAAGAATCTAGGCAATAAAAACTGTGAGTTTACAAAGAAACATATTGATAAAATAACGGAGGTCTATATGAGTGCGCTTTCGCGAAAGCGTACTGAAGAACTATCCCTAGAGAGTCTTGTGTTTGACAATAGTGATTTTGGGTATTATAAAGCAACGATAGAACGGCCAAAACGTCTCAAGGCACAATGTACAGATGCCCGTATAGAGACACTACGCTACGACCGCGTGTTACAAGAAGCGATGCAATATGCGTATGAAACGTATGGCGATAGCGTATATCGAGATATAAAAAAGCACCAAAAGGAACTTTTAGAATGGGTAGAAAAAGAAGAGCTCAACCTCTCTTCTGCACATAAAACCAAGTTATGCAAGCAAGATACGTGGGATAAACACTTGCGACAGATAACCACAGCAAAGAAGTTGCAAAATATCTTTGGCGATACCGTGTACACAGATTATAATGTATTTCAAAAGGAAGTAGATGATGAGCTTAAAGCACAAAAAATAGCCATCTCTGGTAGTGATAAAAAAGCGATTTTAAATGCAATATGTTGGTACGACGCAGCTGCCGAAAAGGTGATTAAAAAAGTAGTAAAACTCACGGGTGATAAACTCACCCAATTTCTAGAACACCTAGATTGTAAAGAAGAAGATCTCGCGGACTTTGGCTATTACGGTACTGGTAAAAAAGGGGAATACCTCACCTACGAGACCGAAAGCGACCTACGCGATACCGAAAACGTGCCCCTCAAAGACAACATACACAGCTACTTTAAACGTGAAGTACAACCACACGTAGCAGAAGCTTGGATCAATCTAGATGCTACGAAAATAGGTTATGAAATAAGCTTTAATAAATACTTTTATAAGCATACACCACTTCGTGATATAGACGACGTCACCAAAGATATACTAGACTTAGAAAAACAAAGCGATGGTTTAATTGCAGACATTTTAAACTTGGTCTAATGGTGAAGGTTGAAAATAAAGTACAACGTTACGAGAGTTATAAAGATTCTGGAGTTGAATGGTTAGGTGAGATTCCTAAGCATTGGAGCGCAAAGAAATTAAAGTTTATTGGTAATATTTACGCAGGGATTAGTGGAAAAAAAGGAGATGATTTTAGCAAAGAATATTCAAAAGGAATACAGAGTTTTATACCGTTTACGAATATTTGTAATAACATTATAATTGATGAAAATCAATATCAATTTGTGAAAATTGATGAAAAAGAGAACCAGAATCGCGTTTTGAAAAACGATATTCTTTTTCTAATGAGTAGTGAAACTTTAGATGATATTGCTAAGTGCTCAATTTATTTAGGCAATGACAAAGAGCTTTATTTAAACTCTTTTTGTAAAGGGTTTAGAATAACAAAAACTAAAATATATCCTGAATACATTAATTACTTATTGTCAAGTAAAGTTTATAGAAATTATTTTGCACTAGTTGGTAGAGGATTTACTAGAATTAATTTGAAGCAAGATTTTATAAATAATGCTACAGTAACACTTCCACCACTTCAGGAACAAACTGCTATCGCTCAATTTCTTGACGATAAAACCACCAAAATAGATGCTGCTATTGACATCAAAAAGCAACAAATACACTTACTTAAAGAACGCAAACAAGTTTTAATACACAAAGCCGTGACACGTGGTCTGGATGATGGTGTGACTTTGAAAGATTCTGGTGTGGAGTGGATTGGTGAGATTCCTGAGGGTTGGGAGGTTAAAAAGTTAAAATATGTTTTAAAAACCCAAGGACGCATAGGTTTTAAAGGGTATACCACATCAGATTTAGTCGATAAAGATAAAGGTGCTTTAACACTTGGTGCATCACACTTAGATTGGAAAGGGAATATTATACTAAAAAAACCAGTTTATATTTCCTGGAAAAAATACTACGAATCACCTGAAATAATGGTTTCAAAAGGAGATGTTATAATAGTACAAAGAGGTTCAACTTGTGGTAAGGTAGCATTGGTTGATAAAGATTATGGTCCTACAACGATTAACCCTAGTTTGGTTTTATTAAAAGAAATCATTGGACATCCACAGTATATGTTTCTTGGAATTAAAGTTGTTCTAAATGGTATTCTTAATCTAGTTAGTAAGACTGCAATTCCAATGCTCTCTCAATTTCAAATAGATAATATTGAAATTCCATTTCCAAATAAAAAAGAACAAAAAGAAATTTCAGCCTACATAGAAACGGCTTCCCAAAAGATTGAGACGGCTATTGGTTTAAAGCAGCAAGAGATTAAGAAGTTAAAGGAGTATAAGAGTAGTTTGATAAATGGGGTTGTAACTGGTAAGGTTAGGGTTTGTTAGGTATGGAAGAAACTAAAAACTTATTTATACCTGTAAACCAACTACAAAACAAAAGCTTTGTAGTTAAAGATTACCAACGTGGTTATAAATGGACAGAAAAAGAAATAAATGCTTTACTAAACGATGTTAACGATCATAAAGAAACAGATGGTAAATATTGCTTGCAACCTGTTATTGTTAAAACCCAAGACGATGCATCTATTGAGTTAATAGACGGACAGCAACGTATAACGAGTATCTATTTATTATTATACTATTTAAAACTAGAGCATTTTTATACTATTTCATACCAAACAAGACCAGCCACAAAAAAGTTTTTAGAAACAGAATTGGCTACGTTACATAAAACTATTTTAGAAGAAATTACTTGGCAAAATTTTATTGCAGTATATCCAGATTATAATAATGTAGATATTTTTCATTTGTTTCAAGTCTATGTTCATATTCATAGTTGGTTTAAAAATCCAAATATCAATAATGGTGGTTTTCTAGAGAAATTAGAAAACAATGTAAATGTTATTTGGTACGATATAGTTGTGTCTAATACCAATAATCAATTACAACTTATACCAGAACAAGTATTTTTAAATTTAAATGCAGGTAAAATACCATTAACAAGTTCTGAGTTAATAAAGGCGCTATTTATACTTGAAACCCAAAACAAACACGCTAAAGAAATAGCCAAATTAAAAGCAACAGAACTAGCCACAGAATGGGACCAAATAGAAACAAAACTACACGACGATTTGTTTTGGTTTTTTATATGCGACAACAAGCAATACAATAATGCGGCTACACGTATTGATTTTATTATTGATTTGGTTAATAACCGTAATTCAAAAGAGCACGACAGCTTATATTCATACAGGCTTTACGAAACCAAATTTAAAAACGAAGAAGATTTAGATTGGAAGGCTATTAAGAAAACCTTCAACAAACTTTTAGAATGGCACGATAATAAGAGGGTTTATCACTTGGTAGGCTTTTTAATAGTAAGTGAATTGAAAAAACTATCTGCTATTATTGATTTAAGCAAGAATAAATCTAAAGCAGCTTTTGCAATTGCATTAGAAAATGAAATAAAAAGAGCATTTTCTAAAACCAAAAAGAAAGATGACAAGACGGTTGAAGTTTATAATCTAGAAAACTTGCATTACGAAAACTTTAAAAAGCAATGTAATGAAATATTACTGCTTTTAAATATCACATATTACATCAACAGCAATGGTCCTCATAAATTTCCTTTTAACTTATTCAAAAACGAGAATTGGAGTGTTGAGCATATTAACCCTCAAAATCCTAGAGATTTTAAAACCGTCAAATATCTGTTAGAATGGTTAATGGTTAATAAAGAATACTATGCCAATTCTGATAATAAAGCCATAATTGAATTACTAGATAAAGCATTAAGTTTTGTAACAACATTTGATACTTCAAAAACGCTAAAAGACATTAAGTTAAGTAAAGAGCAAATTCAAGATATTGAAGACGTAACAGAAAGTATTACCATAGATTTAGGTTTGCACGGTATTTCAAATTTAGCTTTACTAGATGTAAATACAAATAGTAAAATTGGGAATAAACCTTTTTTAGAAAAGAGAGAAGAGTTACTAAAACTAGATCAAGATGGTAAATATGTAAACAGTAAAGGAGAAACAAAATTGGTCTATTTGCCAATTTGCACAAAGAATGTGTTTTCTAAAATTTATACAACGGATAAAGAAAGTACTTTAAAATCATTTTTTGGAAAAGAAGATATGGATGCCTACAAGTTATTTATAGAGACGCAATTACAACCTTATTATAAATAATAGATGAAAGAAGGAATTTATAATACATTTTGGAAAATAATAGATCAATCTAGAATTGAAATACCTATTATACAAAGAGATTATACCTATGGTAGAAAAACAGCTACCACAATAAAAGAAAAGATTGTACAAGATATTTTCAAAGCTTTAGAAGAAGAGGACAGCTTTTTACATCTCGATTTCATTTACGGAAAATTAGTAGGTAAAGAAAATTTAAGTGCTTTTGAAAGAAACAAGACAAATATAAAAGCACTACTTAAAACCATACAATCCTATGCTTCAGAATTAGAGGTTGCTATTGATTATGATTTAGTAGAACAAACCAAAGAAGAAGCAGTTAAAATCACTTTTATTCCATTAGATGGGCAACAAAGATTAACCACTTTGTTTCTAGTGCATTGGTATTTGGTGCAGTACCTAAAACTTGATAATGAACTAAATAGCTTAAATAAATTTTCATACGCTACCAGAGTTGGAGCAAAAGATTTTTGCCAATTAATAACAACTACATTTTTTGATTTTTCTACATCAAAAATGTTAGCTAGTGAATTGATTTCTAACAACGAAAATTATTATTCAGATTGGATAAAAGACCCAACCGTTATTAGTATGCTTTCGGTAATAGATGAAATAGATAAAGTTTTTAAAGCTACAGAATCAAGGTTTGAAAATTATTGGGTTGCTTTAATTGAAAATAATAAAATAACGTTCGACTTTTTCGATTTAGACGATTTTGAACTTACCGATGAGTTGTATATAAAAATGAATGCAAGAGGTAGGAAACTTACCAATTTTGAGAATTTTAAAGCTTGGTTAATTAAAGAATGTAGCGATAATATATCAATTAATAATTGGAAGAGTAATTTCGATATAAAATGGAATGATATTTTTTGGGACAGAAAACCTATTGAACAAGCAACGGTAGATATTGAATACTTAAACTATTTTAAAACACTATTTCTTGGAGATTATTTAAAAGAGTTTGGTAATAACAATCCAAACCTAAATTTTGATGAAATTAAAACAGAGATTACTGTTTTAAGAGATTCAGAATCTAACCCAGTTCCCTACTTTAATAACGCTAACTTCTTTGCCTCTAGAATTAATAATTATTTAAAAATTATCGATGTTTTTGAATTAACAACATTAAACACTCTAGATAGTACTGCTTCTAAGTATGTTTCCAAATATGTAAGCAAACCCATTTCTGAATTCATCTTTAATAATGATGATGTAGAAAAAATGACATGGTGGGATATTACTCTAAATTATGCCATTTTAAATTACATCGATAAAAGAAGCGAAATTGATGAAGCCTTTTATCAATGGTTAAGGATTATTACAAACTTAATTTACAATACACCAATTGAAAGTCCGAAACTGTTTGTTGAAGCATCACAAGCTATTGATAAATTAATTGATACTGTCGGTGATAACAACTCTATTTACGCTGTAATCCAAGATTTAAAAGTAAAAGACATAGATTTCTTTACTACTATTCAAGTAGAAGAAGAAATATATAAGTCTAAATTAATAATGACTGACTCAAATTGGGAAAACAGTCTATTGATAGCTGAGAACAATAAATACTTTTTTGGACAAATTGGTTTCATATTTAACTTACTGGAAGAAGAATTATCAATTGAAGCTTTTGATGTTATAAGCTCAAAAGTCTCTGCTTTATTCTCAAAAGGAATACTTAATAACAAGTCTTTTCTATTAATAAGAACACTTTTAACACAAGGCGATTGTTTTACTCAAAGTGGACGCAACTTGGTGTTTTATACAACTTTTCCAGGAACGCTGAGAAATAGAAATGAAAACTGGAGAAGGTTCTTTAAAAACAAACTTGATTTTATAAGAAAAATAATCAATCATTCACTCTTTAATAAGCTAGATATAATTGAAAGCTTAAATGAGATAATTGAAGTAGAAACAAAAACTTTAGATAAAGAACATTTAAAAAAGTTAATTCAAAATCCAAAGCTACTTGAGTATGCTAAGAAAAGATGCCTTCGTAAAATTAATGAAGGTTATTATATTTTGGGAAGTTCAAGAATTTCAGGATATCACGTTGAATTATATACTTACGATTGGTATCTAAAGAATAAAAAAGAAGGAATTGAATATATTTCTGTAAAAAATATAGATGACTTACCGTACATTAAAATTAAAACTAAAAGCTCATATTTTAAAATAGAGTTGGATAGTGAAACAGCCGTATTTGATCTGGTTGATGAACACGACACCTATATTGATAGTTTTCCAACAATTAATGAAGCTTATAATAAAATAGATAAAGATGCATAGCCAAACCAACGAACAGGCCCTAGAAGCTGCTATACAATTAGCTCTGTCAGGAACTACAATTGAGACTTTTAATGGCGTGCAAGAATCAAATACCCAGTATTTAAAGCAAGGTGATTATTATATAGGCCATCGTCAAGATTATGATGCTACCTATGCAATAGATAAGGCTCGTTTTTGGGATTTTCTTGAGAAGACTCAAGAAGAAGAACTCAATAAATTAAAGCGCAGTAATGATTGGCAATTAAAAATATTACAACGCTTAGATCGTATTATCAAAAAGCACGGCATCATACACGTCCTTAAAAAGGGATTACCTATAGATGATGCTTTTTTGACTTTCTTTTATCCATTACCATTAGGTAGCAGTAGTGAGCGTGTTAAAAAGCAGTTTGAAAGCAACCAGTTTAGTGTGATGCGTCAAGTGCCATACTCTGCAAGTAATCCTCGTGAGGATATTGATATGGTACTTTTTATAAATGGCCTACCTATCATAACCATTGAGCTTAAAAATCAATGGACAGGTCAGTCTGCCAAACTTCACGGACAAAACCAATACAAAAATCAACGAGATACTAAAGAAACGTTGCTGCATTTTGGACGCTGTATGGTACATATGGCAGTAGATACAGATGAAGTATATATGACCACCAAACTTGCTGGTGACAAGACATTATTTTTACCTTTTAACCTAGGTCACAATAATGGTAAAGGAAATCCACCTAATCCTTTTGGTCATAAAACTGCTTATTTATGGAATGAAGTTTTCAAACCTCAAAGTCTAGCTAATATTATTCAGCATTTCGTACGCTTAGATGGTAAAGCAAGCGACCCATTACCATCTAAAACACTATTTTTCCCACGATACCATCAAATGCGCGTGGTACGTAAAATTGTGCAACACGTAAGTGATAATGGTACTGGACATCGTTACTTAATTCAGCACTCGGCAGGTTCTGGAAAATCTAATAGTATTACGTGGGCAGCTTATCAACTAATAGAAGCGTATCCTCAAAATAAGGCCGCAGCTGGTCCAAAATCGATGGATACACCTATTTTTGACTCGGTTATAGTGGTTACTGACAGGCGTTTACTAGACAAACAAATACGAGAAAATATACGTGGCTTCTCAGAAGTAAAAAATATTGTAGCCCCAGCACATTCAAGTAGACAATTACGAGAGAATCTTGAGGAAGGAAAAAAGATTATTATAACGACGATTCAAAAGTTCCCTTTTATTGTAGATGGCATTGCAGATTTAAGTGATAAACGATTTGCCGTAATTATAGATGAAGCACATAGTTCACAATCAGGTACCGCCGCCGATAATCTAAATAGAGCTATCGGGCAATCAAAAAATGAAGATGAAGACTCATCAGATATTCAAGATAAAATCTTGCAAATAATGACTTCGCGCAAGATGCAATCTAATGCCTCTTATCTCGCCTTTACAGCTACTCCAAAAAATAGCACTTTAGAAAAGTTTGGAACCCCAATAGAAGATGGAAAGTTTGCTCCTTTTGATTTATACTCAATGAAACAAGCTATTGAAGAGGGGTTTATACACGACGTAGTTGCAAACTATACTACCTATCAAAGTTATTACAGACTTTCAAAATCTGCCGAAGAAAACCCTTCTTTTGACACGAAGAAAGCCCAAAAGAAACTGAAAGCATTTGTAGAAAAAGACCAACGTACTATAGACAGTAAAGCTGAAGTAATGCTTGACCATTTTATGAGTCAGATTTACAGAAAGAAAAAGCTCAAGGGCAAAGCGAAAGCAATGATAGTTACACAGAGTATTGAATCTGCAGTACGTTATCATAAAGCTGTAGAACGTATTCTTGAAGAAAGAGGTACACCTTTTCAAGCCATATGTGCTTTTTCTGGTGAAAAAGAAATAGATGGTATCCCATTAACTGAAGAAATTATAAATGATTTACCTTCAAATCTTGATACTGCAAAACCTAATGACCCCGGCTACATTCAAGATAAAATAGCGCGCTATTTTGATATGGACGAGTTTAGAATTCTTGTAGTCGCAAATAAGTACTTAACTGGTTTTGATCAGCCTAAATTATGCGCAATGTATGTAGACAAGAAACTTCAAGGAGTTCTTGCTGTTCAAGCATTATCACGTCTCAATAGGTCTGCACCTAAATTGGGTAAAAAAACGGAAGATATTTTTGTGTTAGACTTCTTTAATGATAAAGAAGATTTAAAAAATGCTTTTGATCCTTACTATACAATTACCACACTTAGCAGCGCCACTGACGTAAACGTGTTACATGACACTAAAGAAGCCCTAGATATTGAAGGTGTTTATGAATGGAGTGAAGTTGTTAGATTTAATGAATTGTTTTTTGCTAACGCAGATACAGAAGCATTAGGTGCTGCTTTAAGTAAGCCTCAAAATAGATTTGACGTAGAGTTAGAATATGAGGACAAGCAAAAAGCAGATTATAAAATTAAAGCAAGGCAGTTTGTAAAGATTTATGCCCAAGTAGCTGCACTATTGGAGTTTAATAATCCGGAGTGGGAAATGCTGTATTGGTTTTTAAAGTTTCTAATACCTAAAATGGTTGTACGTGATCCAGGTATCGATGATTTAGACCGCTTATTAGACGCTGTAGACTTAGATACCTATGGATTGGAACAAAGGGATAGAATTGGAGCTAAAATCAAGCTTGACTCAGATGAGACAGAATTAGACCTGTCTCTTATACACATCTGACGCTGCC
>OJBP01000526.1_pt1 | contig 18878 bp, 21 predicted proteins | sample 1590691 | NCBI WGS metagenome assembly OJBP01 (sample SAMN05416848, study PRJEB24817) | seawater metagenome | isolation source: Sea water | place: Canada:Atlantic | collected 2013-07 | reverse complement strand
GAGATAGGAGTCCGTCTCGTGGGCTCGGAGATGTGTATAAGAGACAGGTTCAGGATTTTGGCTTGGCCTTTCATATACGTGCGTTGGGCGTTGCCTTCCAATCCGTGGAGTAGGATTGCAACCTTGGGGGGAGCTTTTTTGGAGAAGGACCAATCGATATCCACAAAATCGCCGTCCGGCAATTGCAAACGTTCCCGTTGTTGGATTAAACCGGGCGACGGCCGGAGCTTTGCGGAATAAATCGTGGAGAAGTGTCCGTTTTTAAAAGGAAAGCTTGGTATATAATTGCTTTTAATCAGCGGCATTTTTATGAAAAAGTTTTAACAGAAACTAAACATATTTACTATGCTTGCATAACAAAAGTAGCTTAAATTTGTATAAAAATTTGAAGATGTACACAAAACAATTTGAAATACGCTGGAGCGATGTGGATGCCAACCGCCACCTGCGCAACAGTGCCTATATAGACTACATGAGCCACACGCGAATGAGTTTTATGCTGGAGAGAGGCATGGACCAGCAGCATTTGGCGGAATACAACTTGGGCCCCGTGGCATTTTATGAGCATATGTATTATTTCCGTGAGTTTTTTCCCGGACAGCCCGTTACTGTTTCATTGCAGTTGAAAGGCCTTTCGGAGGATGGGATGTATTTTGAATTCCTGCACAATTTTTATGATGAAAAGGGTAAAAACTATGCCCGTTGCGAAATGATGGGGGCGTGGATTGATCTGACGGAGAGAAAACTGGTAGGTCTTCCGAAGAAATTTTACGAAATATTCAATGCGTTGGAAAAGACAGACGATTTCAGAATTCTCACCAAAGAAAACACCCGAAAGTACAGTCAGCGGCCAAAGGATCTTTAGTCCGTACTTTTACGGACGCGCTTTATAGTGGAAAGATAAACGCCCAAAAAGATTAATGCTGCCGCGCCTATTCGCAAAGCGGTTAGACTATCGGCGCCAACGATTACTGCGAAAAGTACCGCTATTACAGGTTGTAAATAAATAAAAGCGCCTATGGTGGAAGGGCTCAATTGTTTTAGGGCGTAAATATTCAAAAGATAGGTCATAACCGTGGTGCAGATAACCACAAAAGCAAGTTTCCAAATAGCTTCAAAAGGCAAGTTGGTCCAAGACACAGCCGTAAATTCTGAAATACCTATCGGCAGGTTTATTAGGAACGCAAAGAGAAATAGAAATTTCATTAAAGTAATGGAACTGTACTTTGGAACCAATGGTTTTACCAAAATCAAATAGACTGAATAGGAAGTTGCGTTTACAATAAATAAAATATTTCCCAATGGAATATTTGGCGCATTGGGTTGTTCCTTAATTCCAAAAAGGATTAAAACCAAAGCCCCGCCAAGGCCAAGAAATATACCGAGACTTTTTACCCAAGTTATCCGCTCCCGCAAGATAAATGCTGATAGAACCAAAAGCAAAACTGGTGAAAGCGTAATTATTACCGAACTGTTAATGGGCGTGGAAAGGCTCAATCCCTTAAAAAAGGCGAGCATATTCAAAACCATTCCGAAGAAAGCGCAAGCTATAAATCTTAACCAATCACGCCGCTCAATTTTTTCTGAAGGAAAGAAAAAGCTTATAATCCAAAAAACCAATGCCGCGCCAGACACTCGCAATAGTATAAAACCGAACGGCTGGATTACGTGTGGCATCAATCCTTTGGCAATGGTGTGGTTTATGCCATAGATGGTGCTGGCTGTGGTTGCAGCCAAAAGCGCAAAAATGCGTTGGTTGGTCAATTATTATGAATGGATTTTTTTGCAGCGGCAACTGTTTTGGGACTGCTGCCTATAAATATTTCGTCATTGTTGACTATTACCGGGCGTTTCAGAAAAGTGTAATGTTCTAAAATGAGCCCTTTGTAATCTTCCTCCAAAAGGTTTTCATCCTTTAAGCTTCGTTTCTGATAAAGCTTCGCCCTACGGCTGAATAGCTCCTCATAACTATCGGTAAGGTTGAACAGTTCGTCTAATTCTTCTTCGGTAATTCCCTGTACTTTTATGTCCTGTTTTATGAACGATGAGGGGATTTCTATTTCGTCCATCACACGTTTGCAGGTATCACAACTTGATAAATAATATACTTTTTGCATAGTTCAAAATTAATCAATACTGAGGAAAGGTTCGGCTTCTTTCATCGCTATTTTCAATTCAATGGGGCCATCGGCATAACTCGCAATGTCGTACTGGTTATAAACAAAAATAAGGCTGTCTTGCGTGAAACCAACACTTTCGGGAAGATAGAATGTATCATTTTCAAACCAGAAACCGTTTTCGTTAATGGATTGATCTTTTGCAATATTTTGTTCGGATCGAAACTTTTTCTCTGCGAAAGCTGTAAACTCCTTACTGTTTTTAAAAAGTTCTTTTGAAGTAAGCTCTTCCCCGGTTTTTGGGTCAATGTTCAAAAATGAAGTGGTGCCATAACCGTGGGCGCCGCCGGTAAAAAGATATTGGCGCAATTCAAAACAAAGGTGTTCTTCGGAAGAGAAAATTTCATTTACAGAGATTTCCGCAAAATACTCCCCAGCCATATCTGGAAACTGGGCTTTGTCAGCATTATAGGTTTCAATAAAATTTGTAGCAGCCTCTTCAATGCTTTTTGCCGTCGGGATGGTGTCTTCACCCATTAATAAAGAACTAAAAATAAAATTTCTAATCTTCGTATTTATTTTTTCGGAAATCTCATCATCGCCAAAAACCTCCACATAGTTTATGGTAACTTCGGGACATTTGCTGTCTTTGCATATTGCAAGCTCCCTTTCAGTAAAACTTTGCGAAGAAATCTCAATGTTCTTTTCTTGGTTACAGCCCATACTTATAAGTACAATAATTGCCGCTACCGTAATTTTATTATTCATACGTTAAAAGGAATAGATGGTTAGCTATCACAAACGAACTCTTACATTTGTAATTCAAAAGTAATAACTTTAAAATCAGCTATTGTAAAAGTTATATTAAAACATAGAATATATATGATATTGCTGATTATCAATTTAAAATTTTAGCTATCTATATGAAATTCAATACCAAAACAATACACGGCGGGCAGCACAATGTAGATCCAGCTTATGGCTCGGTAATGCCTCCTATTTATCAAACCACAACTTATTCACAAACAACTCCAGGTGGCCATAAAGGGTTTCAGTATTCGCGTACTGGCAATCCCACGCGTGCTGCCTTGGAAAGAGCTTTTGCGAGTATTGAAAACGGAGAATACGGACTTGCCTTTGGAAGTGGTCTTGCTGCAATTGATGCGGTAATGAAGCTTTTGAAACCTGGCGATGAGGTAATTTCCACGAATGATCTTTATGGCGGAAGCTATCGGTTGTTTACCAAGATTTTCGAGGGCTTTGGCATAAAGTTTCACTTTATAGGAATGGAAAACGCCGAGAAAATTGAGGAATATGTGAATGCTAAAACAAAACTCATTTGGGTAGAAACACCAACCAACCCAATGATGAATATTATAGATATAAAAAGAGCAGTTTCCATTGCCAAAAAATACAATGTTCTTCTCGCAGTTGATAACACATTTGCAACGCCCTATTTGCAACAACCGTTGGAAATGGGCGCTGATATTGTGATGCACAGCGCAACAAAATACCTTGGCGGGCATAGTGATGTTGTTATGGGGGCATTGGTTGTAAAAGACAAAGCGCTTGCGGAAAAGCTTTACTTTATACAAAACGCCAGTGGTGCCATTTGTGGGCCACAGGATTGCTTTTTAGTTTTGCGTGGGTTGAAAACACTTCACATCCGTATGCAACGCCATTGCGAAAACGGCAAGGCCATTGCGGAATATTTGGCAAAGCACCCAAAGATTGAAAAAGTATATTGGCCGGGCTTTAAAAACCATCCAAACCATGCAATTGCAAAAGAGCAAATGAAGGATTTTGGAGGGATGCTTTCATTTGTTACAAAAGGAAACAATTACGAGGATGCTGTTAAAATTGTCGAAAACCTAAAAATCTTCACCTTGGCAGAAAGCTTGGGCGGTGTGGAAAGCCTTGCAGGCCATCCCGCCAGTATGACGCATGCCAGCATTCCAAAAGAGGAACGTGAAAAAACGGGGATTGTTGATTCATTGATTCGTCTATCTGTAGGTATTGAAGATGTAGATGATTTAATTGCAGATTTGAAGCAAGCAATAGGGTAATCTTTATTTTAAAAATAAATTGGGGCTGATTATATAATCAGCCCCAATTAAATATTATAAAATTTGTAAGTTAATTTATGTAATAAATATATCCAATGTTTAACCAATAAATCCATTCATTGGCTTTGTTTTCGGGAACTGGCGTAGTTCCATTATTTTCAAAAGTTGGGTTAAGACCGTCTACCCAGTCAGAGAAGTAATAGTGCCAGCGGCTGTCAAGCATTAGGTCACTTAAATCGTTCAATTTATATCTAATCCCTACACTTCCCACAACAGCCCAAGTGGAAGCAGGATCCTGCTGGAAGGCATTAAAGTATTTATCGGGGGTTGATATTGGACTGTTTAGCGGTCCAAAAGTAGAAGAAACTTCTGGGTCAAAATTCACCCAATGAACACCAAAACTGATAAAAGGTGCAATTTTATAGCCACCTGCAGCAAAATCTCGGATGCTTAACGGGAAGTATTCAAGTTGAGAGCCTACTTCAAAAACAGAAACAGAACCACTCATGGCCCTTAATTGATCTGCAAAAAGCGAAGTCTGGTCTGGTTCTACCCAACGGCCAAAGTGCTCCAAGTTAGTTTTGTGGTAATCAATCTCTGTACGTATTTTAAAGTGGTCGTTAAAATACTTATCGCGTGTATAGCAGTTACAATCTGCGCGGTATGAAAAGTTAATGTAATGAATAAGACCAATTCCAAACCCTGTGTTTTTAGCATTGGTTTCAAAATCGTTTCGCTGTCCAAAATCTGAATAAAAAACGACCGGCCCTGTAATTAAACCCACCTCGTGAGAAAAGCCAAACTGACTGTAAACTTCCTGCCTTGCAAAAGCCAACAAGAAAAATACCAATAACAAAAATCTGGTATTCATTATAAATATGGGTTTAGATTGAGACACAACAAATATATAAAAACATATTTAACAGTGAAATTTAATAAAGCTATTTAGCTAATTTGTAAAAAATTGGCGCACAGTTTTTATCATAACGCTTATATTTGCTCCTTCCTTATGTAAATGGTTTTTTTAATGCATCTTTTTATTCAATATCTTAATTTAGATATTCGGCAAAATGCATTGTATCAAACAATTGTCAAGGAAATTCGCTAAAAGTAAAATAAAATTTTAACCAATGAAGCAAAGTATAAAAGATTTCATTTCTGAAGTTGAAAAACTCAATCCCAATGAACCTGAATTTCTTCAGGCAGTAACCGAGGTTGCTGAAACCGTAATTCCATTTATAGAAGAAAATGAAAAATATGCCAACAAAAAATTGTTGGAACGCATGGTCGAGCCAGAGCGCACCATTCTATTTAGAGTACCTTGGACGGATGACAAAGGTGAAATTCACGTAAACAAAGGCTATAGAATTGAATTCAATTCAGCCATTGGCCCATACAAAGGAGGACTGCGTTTTCACCCTTCAGTAAACCTAAGTATTCTTAAATTTTTAGGATTTGAGCAAACCTTTAAAAACAGCTTGACCACCTTGCCAATGGGCGGTGGAAAAGGAGGTTCCAACTTTGACCCAAAAGGTAAAAGCGATGCTGAAATCATGCGTTTTTGCCAAAGTTTTATGACAGAGCTTTTCCGTCATATTGGCCCAGACACTGATGTTCCCGCGGGAGACATTGGTGTGGGGGGGCGTGAAATTGGCTATATGTATGGTCAGTATAAACGTATTAGAAATGAATTTACCGGAGTACTTACAGGTAAGGGACGCTCTTATGGAGGATCGCTTATACGCCCTGAAGCAACCGGTTACGGGAATGTATATTTTGCAAAAAACATGCTTGCAACCAAAGGGGAAAGCTTTAAAGGAAAGACAGTAGTTGTTTCCGGTTCTGGAAACGTTGCGCAGTATGCTGCCGAAAAGGCAATCCAGTTTGGTGGAAAAGTAGTTACATTCTCAGATTCTGCCGGATATATTTATGACGCCGAAGGTATTGATGAAGAAAAACTTGCTTTCGTAATGGAACTGAAAAACGAAAAGCGCGGCCGAATTTCAGAATACACAAAAAAATATACCGGCGCAAAATATGTTGAAGGAAAACGCCCATGGGAAGTGAAATGTGATATCGCACTGCCTTGCGCAACCCAAAACGAATTAAATGGCGAAGAGGCTAAAATGCTTTTGGACAACGGTTGTATCTGTGTGGGAGAAGGCGCCAATATGCCTTGTACCCCAGAAGCGATTGAAGCGTTCCAAAAAGCGAAGATCCTGTTTTCACCAGGAAAAGCATCAAATGCAGGTGGTGTTGCAACTTCAGGTTTGGAAATGTCGCAAAACTCATTGCGTTTAAGCTGGACCGCCGCTGAGGTGGACGAAAAACTACACGGCATCATGAACGATATACACGCAGCTTGCGTTGAGTACGGAAAAGATGGCGATGGGTATGTAGATTACGTGAAGGGTGCAAACGTTGCCGGCTTTGTAAAAGTAGCCGATGCCATGCTGGCCCAAGGCGTGGTTTAATACTTCATATCTTAAAATAAAGGAATAGCCTTTCCGAAAAGTCTTTTTTCAAAAAAAGATTTGGAAAGGCTTTTTCATTCCCATCCCGCAATAAATAGTATTTTAGCGTGTTAATATTCAAAACAGAATTTCTATGAAGCAGTGGGCAATTGCTTTGCTATTTATATTTCCCTTTCTGGCAAGCGCCCAGAATTTCGAAGACCGCTGGACGGGATACTTCTCCTATGTTTCGGTGAAAGATATTTCCCAAGGCGACAACAAGATTTATGTAGGCGCTGAAAATGCCGTTTTTACCTATGATCTTTCCACACAAGAAATAAAAACCCTTTCCACTGTTAATGGCCTTTCTGGAAACGCTATAACCACCCTACACTATAGTGAGGCATTTGATTTATTGGTTATTGGGTATGCAAACGGATTGATAGAGATTGTAAAAGAAGGCGAGGAAAACGTTTTAAAAGTGGTAGATATTTTAGAAAAGCAAACCATTCCACCTGATAGAAAACGTATCAACAATTTTACGGAATTCAACGAAAACCTTTATATAGCAACCCAATACGGAATATCGGTTTATAACTTGTCGAGGCTTGAATTTGGCGACACCTATTTTATAGGTGATGGGGGTGCCCAGATAGATATTGTACAAACTATTGTACAGGAACCTTACATTTTTGCCGCAAGTTCAACCAGTGGCATGCGCAGGGCTTTTGTAGCAGATGATAATTTGATTGATTATCAAAACTGGACCACCATAATGGGTGGTGGTTTTAGAGCTGCGGAAAAATTAGGTAATGAGCTGTATGCCTCAAACCGATCCAACACTATTTTGCGTTTCACGCCTGATGGGACTACCGTAGCTGTAGAGAATTTCAATTCTGAAGTGCAAAAATTCAGGCTCGCAGATAATCTGTTAACTATTATAACCAAAACTTCCAGTCAGGCATATTCCGAAGGGTTTGTACAGGAAGCTTCAGTAAGTACGGTGCTGGGATTTGACCTCGATTTGCTTTCGGGTTATGGTTTTGGCAATAATTTTTATTTGGGGACTAATGAGGACGGCATGCTAATAGTTCCTTTTGGCAGCATGCAGGCTACCCAAGTGCTTCCCAATGGTCCAATAAGAAATAGCCCATATTCCATCGATGCTTCCCCGGGACAATTATGGGTGAGTTTTGGAGAGGTTGATAGAGATTATAATCCATATCCGTTATCACGTTTCGGAATAAGTCAGTTAAAGGATACCATCTGGACAAATATCTCTTATGAAGAGCTCAGTTTAGCAGTAAATGCGGAACCTACAGACTTGGTAAACGTAACCATCAATCCAGATGCGCCCAATGAGGTATATATGAGCGCGAACCAAAAAGGGCTTTTAAAAATAGTAGATGGTGTTCCCACAATTCTTTATGATGAAACCAATAGTCCGTTGGAAAGAATAAATATAGGAGGCGCTGATGCTGGTATCCGAATTTACGGCTCCCAGTTTGATAGTCAAGGGAATCTCTGGTTTGTACAAAGCAAAACTGACGAAGGCCTTATTAAATTAACTCCCGGAGGCCAATTTCAAAAAACTGATATTTCAGGAATAATTAATGCCCCTGGAGAGGTAGCGTTAACAGAACTAGCTTTAAGCCGAGAAAACTATGCCTTCTTTGGAACATATGGAAGCGGCTTAATAGGATACAACCCAACAACGAACAGATTGAATAGAATTGATAAAGGTGCGGGATTGGGCAACTTACCCTCAACTACGGTCCGCGCTGTTGCATTCGATAGCCAAAACAGGTTGTGGATAGGAACCGTAAAGGGTTTGCGAATAATTTATAGTCCCGGAAGTTTTTTTGAAGAGGGAACAACTCCAGAATCACAATCCATTATTATAGTGGAAGATGGGGTGCCGCAGGAACTTTTATACGAACAGACAATAGCCGATATTGAAGTGGATGGTTCCAACAATAAATGGATTGCCACAACCTCGTCTGGGGTTTTCTATTTATCTCCCAATGGACAGGAAACGCTGCTTCGCTTCACCAAAGATAACTCCCCATTGCCTACAAACAATGTGCAGGATATAGCAATAGATCCATTTACGGGCGTGGTTTATTTTGCAACCACACAAGGGCTTGTAGCCTATAGGGGAACCTCAACCGCACCAAGTGACAATTTGGAAAATGTGCATGCTTTTCCCAACCCCGTTCGTCCAGGTTTTAGCGGAAACGTTACCATTGATGGACTTACGGCCCAAGCCAATGTTAAGATTACAGACATTACCGGAAGCCTTGTTTTTGAGGAAACTTCAGAAGGAGGAAGCGTACTTTGGGACACTACGGCCTTTGGAAAATATAAGGTACGTTCGGGAGTATATCTTGTGCTTGTAACTACAGAGGATAATGTGGAGACCAAGGTCGCAAAAATTATGATCATCCGCTAATGGTTGTTGCCACCAAAGCTATTGTCTTTTCCGCGATTAAATATTCAGAGGCCGACTTAATTGTAAGTTGCTTTACTGAAACTTCGGGCATGAAAAGTTATTTACTTCGCAATATTCTGAAATCGAAGAAAGGGAAGCTAAAAGCATCTTTTTTTCAGCCCCTCACACAACTTGAGATTATAGCCGACCATAAAAACAAAGGGACGCTGGAATATATTAAGGAAGCCAAAGTGTACTATCCCTACCGAACCCTTCATACCGATATTGTAAAAACAGGTTTGGTTATGTTTTTGGCTGAAATGCTAAAGAACTGCATTCGCGAGGAAGAAGCCAATGAAGACCTTTTTGTTTTTTTGGAACAATCCTTCCTATGGCTTGATAAAAATGAGGAAGTTGCGAATTTCCATATTTTCTTTTTGCTACAACTGAGCTTGTATCTGGGCTTTTTCCCCGATGCTACAGCTATTAATAAAAGCTATTTCAATATAGTAGAAGGAAACTTTCAGGCTACAAGTACTTCCAATTACTGTATGGAGGGCGAAACAATAGAAAACTTCAAGCAATTTTTTGGAACAAACCTAGAAACATTTCAGAAAATAAAACTTACCAAAACACAGCGCAAAAACTTGCTGCAATTAATGCTTTCCTATTACAGCTTTCACGTGCAAGGCTACCAAAAACCAAAATCACTCGTTGTGCTCAACCAGTTGTTTTCATAAAGACAAATTACAATTCTCGTTGTAGATGCTCATATACATTACTGCCCAATTTTTTTGTGCCGATACTCTCAAAACCTAAGCCCACATATAATTTTTTGGCATTCGGGTTTTTAAAATCCACCAAAAGCCCGATTTTTTCATGGCCTTCTGTCTTTGCTTGTTGTATGGCAGCAGCCAGTAATTTTTTACCTATTCCTTTTCCTTGCTGCTGTGGGGCTACACTTAACGTGTCTATATAAACCTCTCCCGGGTTGGTTTCGTCATCAATTACTAAATCAGTTACTTTATATTTTTCCGCAATATGCTGAAGAAAAGGCGCACGGTATTGCGGTAATAACTTTCCATCATAAAAAGTGATGGAGCCCATAATTTCGTCATTTTCCTCATACACTAGGGTATGCTCAAAGCTGTATTGATTAGCTTTTTTTTGAAAGAAATGTTCAAACAAAGGATACGATTTCTCGGGCGCGTTTGTGTTTGTAAACGTACACGCCAAATCTTCCATTGCCTGAACGATTAACGGGGCAACTTGCCTAAAATCTTCGGGACGGGCAGGACGGATGTTTGCTATTTGCAATGTTTTCATGGTTTTTAAATCATTATTTGGAAGAAATTTCAGCTACTCTTTCTTCTGCAGTCTAAAAGTATAACAGTTTCTTAAGACACACTTCTTCCTCAAAATAATATATTCAACAAAAAGAAAAAAACTATGAGCAAAGAAGAACAAAAGGAATTGGTGACCATCAATCCCACCACAGGAAAAGTTATAAAGAAATATCCCTTAATGACCGACAAGCAAGCTGACGAGGCCGTGGAAAAATGCCACCAAGCTTTTTTGGAATGGCGTATGGTTTCGCATAAGGAAAGAGGAAAAATTATAAAAGCTATCGGCAAAGAACTAAGAGAAAACGCCGAAGAGCTTTCCAAATTGATGACCAACGAAATGGGGAAACTGCTAAAACAGAGCAAGCAGGAGATAGAACTGTGTGCAGGAATCTGTGATTGGACCGCTGCCAACGGCCCGGACAATTTAAAGGACGAAGAGCGCGAGCTTCCCGATGGCGGAAAGGGTATTATTACAAACTCGCCCATAGGTGTTATTTACGGGATACAGCCGTGGAATTTCCCCGTGTATCAGGTAATGCGTTACTCTATTGCAAACCTTATGGCAGGTAACGGTATTCTTTTAAAGCATGCTGAAAATGTAACGGGCACAGGATTGATGCTTCAAAAAATCTATGAAAAAGCAGGACTGCCCAAAAATCTTTTTACCGTTTTAAAAATAACCCACGACCAGAGCGATAAAATAATAAAGCACAAACTTGTAAGGGGCGTTACCCTTACCGGAAGCCCCGATGCGGGACGTGCCATTGCCAAAAAGGCGGGTGCCGCCCTAAAGAAAACGGTGATGGAACTGGGTAGTAACGATGCATATATTGTATTGGAAGATGCAGATATTAATTTGGCAGTAAAAATGTGCGTACGCGGAAGAATCTATAACAATGGCGAAACCTGTGTGGCTGCAAAACGCTTTGTGGTTGTAGATAAAGTCTATGATGAATTCCGTGATGCGTATGTGGAACAGATGAAAAAAATTAAGCACGGAGACCCGACCGAAAAGGATTCAAAAATTGGCCCGATGGCGCGAGAGGACCTTCGTGAAACCCTTCACAAACAGGTAGAAAAGAGCGTGAAGAAAGGAGCCAAAATACTTTGCGGTGGCCAAATGCCAAAAGGCAAAGGATTCTTTTATCCTGCTACGGTTCTTGAGAATGTAAAGCCTGGGCAGCCCGCTTATGACGATGAACTTTTTGGGCCAGTAGCGTCGCTAATCCGCGCCAAGGATGAAGAAGATGCCATGCGTATTGCCAACGATAGTAAATACGGTCTGGGGGGTGGTATTTTTTCCAAAAATGAAAAGAAGGCCATGGAACTGGCCAGCAAGCATTTTGATACGGGTATGGTCTTTATCAATGGTTTCGGCCTTGCACAGCCCAATATGCCCTTTGGCGGTGTAAAAGATTCCGGATATGGCCGCGAGCACGGCGGTTTTGGGATGAAGGAATTTGTGAATGAAAAGGCCATCATGCGTCTTAAAAATTAATAAATTATAAATATTTCAATCATGAAAAGGTATCTTCTCTTATTGTTCTTTTTTCCACTTTCACTTTTTTCACAAGATGAAAAAGAAAAACAACTGCCCGAGCCCTATGCCACAAAACCAGTTTCAAATTACTCCAATGTAGTAGGCTGGGAAGAAGGGGAAACTCCCAAAGCGCCTAACGGTTTTACGGTTCACAAATATGCAGATGGGTTTCAAAACCCCCGATGGATGTACGTGACCCCCAATGGTGATGTGCTTGTAGCCGAAAGCAATAGTAACTACGGAATTCTTAAACAAATTGGCGCAACAATTATAGGCGCCGGAGGTTCCAACAATCTAGCCAATAGTGCCGACGTTATTACGCTGCTGCGGGATACAGATAACAACGGATATCCCGATGTGCGGGAAACACTGCTTACCAAAAAGGAAGGCCTTAACCAGCCCTTTGGCATGCTCGTTATAGGCGATTGGCTATACGTGGCAAATACCGATGCAGTACTGCGCTATCCCTATAAAACGGGACAAACCAAAATTACCGTCAAGGGTGAGAAAATTACCGACCTCCCCGCAGGAAAAGTCAATCAGCACTGGACGCGCAATATTATTGCCAATGCCGATAACTCTAAGATATATATAGCCGTGGGTAGTGGTGATAATATTGGCGAGAAAGGAATGGAGCACGAAGTAATGAAAGCAAACATACTCATGATGAATCCTGACGGCAGTGAGCTGCAAGTATATGCTTCGGGATTACGTAATCCTGTTGGGATGGATTGGGAGCCTACAACACAAACGCTATGGACCACCGTAAATGAGCGGGACGGTCTGGGTGAAAATTTGGTTCCCGATTATTTAACTTCGGTGAAGGAAGGTGGTTTTTATGGCTGGCCCTATATATATTGGGGCAGTTATTATGATCCACGTGTGCCCATTCCGCCCAATGTAAAGCTAAAAGAGTCCATTGTGCCCGATGTAGATTTGGGCCCGCATACGGCTTCCTTAGGCTTGGTGTTTTATACCGCTGATGCCTTTCCGGAGAAATATAAAAATGGAGCCTTTATAGCACAACATGGCTCGTGGAACCGCGATAACTTATCGGGCTATAAGGTGGTGTATGTTCCTTTTAAAAATGGAACCCCTGCCGGAAAGCCAGAAGATTTCCTTACAGGTTTTATCGTAGACCCAAATAAAGATGAGGTGCGTGGAAGACCCGTAGGCCTTACCCTTTTGCCCGATGGATCTATGCTACTTACCGATGATACCACAAACCACATTTGGAGGATTGCCTATACGGGAAATTAAGGTTTTGTTCATTCTTTTTCCTAAAAACATAAACTTTATGATTTCCTTAAAAGTGGGTGGCCACATTGGTTAGTATCTTCAAAATAAAAAAACTATGAGCACAAAAAACCTTTACAGTAATGAAGCCAAAGAGAAAATAAAAAAGATGGCAGAGTCCATTGACTATACCATGATGGCTACCAATTTAAATAGCCAGCCTTTCCACGTGGTGCCTATGAGCACTAAGGAAGTGGATGACGAGGGCAACATTTGGTTCCTCAGCAATAGAACCAGTTCGCACAATCAGCACATTGAAAAAGAAAACAGGACCCAACTTATTTACGCAGACAAAGGCAACTTTGAGTTTTTGAGCATTTACGGCCGTGCCCATATAAGTACAGACCGAAACAAAATAAAGAAACTATATGGCAGTGGTGACGATGCCTGGTTTGATGGCGAGGACGACCCCAACATAACCGCCATTAAAGTGGTACCGGAAGACGCCCATTACTGGGACACCAAAAACGGCAAGGTACTTTCACTTTTAAAAATGGCCCAAGGCGCCATAACGGGCAACGAACCCGATCTGGGTGTACAGGGCGATTTAAAGGTATAATTTACTCCCCTTCCTAATGACATCCTTCCAGAGGCAACTTATGTCTTTGGAGGATTTTTTAGTTTTTATGTTTTCGTCTTTTGTCCCACCATATATAGAGGCCAAACAGGGCCAAGCTCACCAGCGAGCCCCAGAGCAAGCTCGTTTTAAGCGAGTCTATATCGCGTCCCGTCCAGGCTATCAGTAATATTAGGGGGGTTATGCCTATAAGGGTAGCGGTAATGAATTTAAAATAATTCATTCGCAGCAATCCTGCTACAAAGCTGATGGCATCGTTGGAGAGAAAAGGGTTTATTCGCGTAATCATCACCGCCCAAAACCCGTAATCGTTCAAGAAATCGGTCATCTTCTGGGTGGTTTTTTTGCCCAACAATCTAGCGGTAAGCTCAATACTTAAATACTTCCCTATAAAATACCCGATGGAAGAAGCGCAAAAAATGGCAATCAGGATAATTAAACTTCCCCAAAAGGGGCCGTACGCCAGTATTGCCACAATCATCAACAATACGGAAGGGATTACCAACAGGAACATCTGAACGATCATAGCCAGTACAATCACCACGGGGCCCATCCACCCAAAATCGCTTACCCAGTTCTTGATGCGTGCCTCATCATTACTGGTGAGTACATCCCAGGCTTCGTTTAAAAACTGATTGACCTGGGGGATGGCAAAGTAGCAGATCACCAAGACTATTATCAAGGTAATAGAACTGTAAAGAGGCGCTTTACTTTTTCTAACGGAGATTTCGCCTATATCCTTTTTTTGCATAAAGCGCAGGTTTTTTACTTTTTAGCCTACAGCTTCTGCTTGCGGCTTTCTTTCCGGCGTAAAGTCAAGTAATTGTGTAGGGTCCATTACGTTGTGTATTCCATCCAGTGTGCAAAGAAATGCAATGGCGACGCTCAGCCCTTTAAAGAGTGTAGTTTTGGAGGTGGGGTTTTTCGGTCTTTCGTTTTTATGGTGCAGGGGCAGGGTGTAGCCGCAACCTTTTAAAAATTCGGCTTCTATCTGTAGCAGTTCCAGCGGGGTGTAGCCGTTAAACCGCCGGCCCAAGGTTTCATGCACGCGGCCCACGTAGTTTAATTGCAACGAGCCGTGGCCGTCGCTCAGGTGCTTCCAGCTATCGGTATTATCACATATATTGCCCACGGCGCATTGCTTGCAGCACTCGGGGTTTAGGGTGTTGTTGTGAAAGGCGGTATAGAGTCTTTGCAGGGCGTGGTCCAGTCTTTTTGAAGTTTTCATAAGCGCTGATTTTTTACTTCTTATGAAATTACTAAAACCTAGAAAGAAAGCCCCCGGTTTTTTGAATTATTTAGCAAAATGAAAAAATAAGGCGTTGCGTATTCATTTTTTCGCCCCCAATGCCCCTTTCCGGAAACTTTTTTGTCGGGCTATTTTTTAAGTTAAAATTTACCCTTGAAAAAAATTATTGATAATCAATTAGTTGAATTTTCCGTATAGGAAAAACCCTTCAAAAAAAAGGGGGATTTCCCCCGTTGACTGGCTTTTGTTTTTTTCCGAAAATTGGAATTATTAACAATTTAAACTTTTACCATTATGAGTAATGTAAACCAAAACCTTGTAAATGAAATCCTGGCCCCACTGGCTATGACTGCAATCACAGATGCCCTAACTGCTGTGGAGTCTGCCCTACCAGATGCTACCCTAACCGATGAGCAACGCCGTACCTTCAACGCTATAAGCGTGGACAACAAAGTTTTTGCCGAAGAGGTGCTGGATGAGATGACGATCAATACCACCGTCACCATTCCCCCTGTTTTTGATAGAAGCTTGCTGGCAACGGACCTAGAGCTTTTTGAACAAGTGGAAAGCATAAAAAGCCGTATGCTGAATATTGTGCAGCGGCTGGATGACCTACTGCGTGTGGCGGGCCATGAAAGCTACGGCATGGCCACCGCCGTGTATGGTATGTTTGAGGTAATGGCGCGCACCGGTGTGCCCGGTGCACAGGCCAGTTATGATAGGCTTAAAGTTAGGTTTCAAAATCAAGGGGGTGCTAGGCCGGTATCTGAACCGGAGATGGAAATTTAAACTTCCATAACCCACCTAAGGAAGAACGGGGATTTGTTCCCGTTTTTTTGCAACTGTTCTGAAGTGGAATTTTGTATAAAATAACGCATTTACACCCCACTTTTTTGGTTTCAACACATCACTTTATGGTCTTGACACCATAATCAATGGTCTTAACAACACACACTATGGTTTTTACACCCTTATTAATGGTCTTAACGCACAATTTAATGGTGTGCAGACCCAAGTTTATGGTCTTAACGCCATATTTAGCGGTCTTAATACCACGCTTTATAGCATTCACACCATTAAATAGAGCATTAACCCCCTAATTTTAACACCATGACGCAAAAATTCAAAATCGCTACCACTGCGCCCCATATGGGCGACCTCCTAAAGCAGCACATACGCCAGAACCGCCTGCGTAGGGCGGCCATTGCCCGACATTTGGGCAGAGGCTATTCCACTGTTTATAAATATCAAAAAAGTGAGAGCATGCAGACCTCCCTACTTTGGGAGCTATGTTTGGTAATAAAGCACAACTTTTTTATGGACCTGGCCGCCCAGCTGCCGGCAGACTTTACCACCAACGCCCCAGACCCCACGCTGCCCCTACAGGAGCGCATAGCCGCGCTGGAGGAGGAAAACAAACTGTTGAAAACTAAGGTGGAAACCTTGATGCAGGTGATTGGGAAATAAACTTTATATTTGGGGGGCATGCTGTTGCGTACATGTGCGGGATAGCAGCAATAAGATTTTAAAAACATGCGTATATAAACATGTTGTAGTGCATTTAAGAAACATCCGCAATCCTAAGACCTTTTGTGTAGCTATAATAGTTTATTGCTTTTTCAGGAGTATCTAAATTTTCATAATACCAATCAATAATTTGCCCTTTAGGTTGTTTAGAATTAATATCCCAAACAATATCGTGTAAATTAAAATAGAAGTCTGAACATAAAGCAATACCACCAACATCATCATTTACCCATCCTTCATTTGTCATTTCTTGTTTATTACAAAATTTTTGAACGTACTCATTACAGGCAAATTCGTAAGTTTCTTTTAGTTGTTTAATTTTAATTGTTGCCATAATAAAAAAACGCACCACAACAATGTATAAAAATAATAGCCTGTTGCAGTGTCTTATTAGTGGCTATTACTCACTTATTAATTATTTGTTAAACTCAATATTTTCACCTATTTACGGCTACTATTCTTATACTATACCGTTGGCAACAAGCTGAAAAAAACAAATCATTGAATGTACATTTTAGGAATTAGAGCAGATAAATTACAAGACGCTGACATAAAACGTCTAGTGGAAAACCAAATCCAAGAAAGTTCTAGTTTGGATTACAAAAAAGAATTAGCGATTTCTAAAGACAAGGACAAAAAAGAATTTTTGTTTGACGTATCAGCAATGTATAATACTGATGGAGGATGTTTAGTATTTGGAATTGAAGAAGAGAAAGACCAAAACAATCAAAATACAGGAAAACCCAAAGAAATTACCGGAATTGAAATTCAGAATTCTGATAAACTAATTCAACAAATTGAAGACATTGTAAAGAACTGTACTGAACCTAGTATAAACCAGCTAATAATTAACGAATTGGAAGTTGAAGGTCAAACAGTTTTAATTTTGGGTATTCCAAAAGGTTTGGGATTACCTTCAATGGTAACATACAATCAAACAAACAAGTTTTACAAACGGAGAAATAGTGGAAAATACGCAGTTGATGTATATGAGCTTAATAATATGTTTATGCAAAATCAAGTTTTAAAGGAAAAGGCAAGCGATTTTAGAAAAAAGAGAATCAAAACTGTTTTAAATCAAGAGAGCTTACCGAATTTAGTAGTTGATAATTCATTTTTTGTGCATATAATTCCATTTAGCTTTTTAGACAATCATATTGTTGATTTTTCCAAAGCTGAAAAAGATAATATTTTGGATATGCGACCTATCGGAACCACGGGTTGGGACAAAATGTACAATATAGATGGTTACGCAACATTTACAACTTCATCTGACAGACAACAAATAACCTCATATAACCAAATATTCAGAAATGGAATTTATGAAGCATATACATCAGAATTGTTTTTTGAAGATAGAAATGGAAATATAGCATTTAATGGTATTGCTATGATAAAAGAAACACTTCGTACTATTTCGGAAGGATTAAAAGTTCTCAATCATATGCAGTTTGAGCCACCTTTTTTAGTTTCATTTAGCTTTCATAATGTTCTCGGAAAATTACTTTATAACGATGCTAGTTTTTATAGCAGACCATTTAGACAAAATGAAATAATATTTCCATTAATTTTAATTCCGACTTATGAATCTGATATTTACAGTTTAATAAAACCAAATTTTGACATCTTATGGCAATCGTTTGGATTTGCCAAAAGTATAGAATTTAATAATTAAAGCCAGTTGCCAACAAAGGGCTATAAGTAATTGCTTGTTCTCGCCTACTTTGGAAATTCCTTCGGAATTTCCAACTCGGTGTGTACTTGTAAAGTTTCGTGCTAACCCACGCAACTACTCATAGCCGAGACGTTAGGCAACATTAGAACGAAATGGAAACTCAATTCAAAAAACCGATTTCAATAACGGAACTGAAAGAACGTTACGCAAGTGGAGAACGGAATTTTAGAAACTCGGATTTTGACTCTGAAACGTTTGAAAATTTAACGCTTGACGGAATTGATTTTGAGCATTCTTGGTTTCACAGTTCTAAATTTAGAAACTGTTCCCTGAAAAACTCAAATCTGAAAAACTGTAATTTAAAATGCTGTGAATTTGACGATTCGGATTTTGAAAATGTAAGTTTTTATAATTCTTTACTTTGTGGTTCTGACTTTAAAAACTCTAATCTGATAGGAGCTGATTTTACTAAAGTTGGAGTTTACGGAACGGAATTGAATACTGTTGAGTATTTAAAATATTTATCGGATAAAAATAACGTTGCCTAACAACGGTAACCGTTGCACAACCCCTTAATTTTTTAAACCTGAACCAATATAGG
>OJBP01000522.1_pt1 | contig 18955 bp, 15 predicted proteins | sample 1590691 | NCBI WGS metagenome assembly OJBP01 (sample SAMN05416848, study PRJEB24817) | seawater metagenome | isolation source: Sea water | place: Canada:Atlantic | collected 2013-07 | reverse complement strand
ACGAGATAGGAGTCCGTCTCGTGGGCTCGGAGATGTGTATAAGAGACAGACTATGGATCGCTTTAATACTTGTTATTACTGTGATAATAATGTTAGACGAGGTGTGGGTTTTGATAAGCCACAATTGAGCGGTGGTGGTCCTACTTGTGGTTGTGTGCCTATGACAAGTTTTGGGCACAGTGGTTTTACAGGTACATACACTTGGGCAGATCCAGAAAACGAACTTGTCTATGTGTTTCTATCAAATAGGACATTCCCCACAATGGATAACCGTGCACTCATAAAATCTGGTTTGAGAACCAAGATTCAAGAAGTCATTTATAATGCTTTAATTGATTAAATTTGAAGTGCTATTTATATACTCGTATTATAAGTGATATGATGTGAGTACGCTTTCGCGAAAGCAAAAAAGAAATCTACCAAAAATCCTGTTATGAAAATTGCAATTGTCTGTTACCCAACCTTCGGAGGAAGTGGAGTAGTAGCAACAGAACTAGGAATCGCTTTATCAAAAAGAGGTCACGAAGTACACTTTGTAACGTACAAGCAACCTGTGCGCCTAGCTTTATTAAATGACAATATTCATTTTCACGAGGTAAACGTTCCAGATTATCCGCTTTTTCATTATCAGCCATATGAGCTAGCACTTTCTAGCAAGCTGGTAAAAATCATCAAGAAAGAGAAAATTGATATTTTACACGTACACTACGCGATTCCTCACGCATATGCAGGATACATGGCAAAGGAAATGCTCAAGCAAGAAGGAATTCATGTGCCTATGGTGACGACGCTACATGGTACAGATATTACCCTTGTAGGTAGTCACCCATTTTATCGTCCGGCAGTAAGTTTTAGTATCAATAATAGTGATGTGGTAACTTCAGTTTCAGAAAGCTTAAAGCAAGACACACTGAGACTCTTTGAAATTACTAGAGAGATAGATGTGGTACCTAATTTTATAGATTTTGGTGCAGTAACAGACACTTTTACAGAGTGTCAGCGTGATTTAATGGCAAATGAAGGGGAGCGTATTGTTACGCATGTGAGTAATTTTAGAAAGGTAAAACGCATCTCAGACGTGATCGAAGTGTTTTATCGTTTACAACTAGAAATTCCTTCTAAGCTACTTATGGTAGGTGAAGGCCCAGAAAGAGAAGCTGCAGAAGAGCGCGTAAAGGAACTTGGTATAGAAGATAAAGTACGTTTCTTAGGAAACAGTAATGAAGTAGATAAAATCTTATGTTTTTCTGATTTATTCCTACTGCCATCTGAAGCAGAAAGCTTCGGACTTGCGGCGCTAGAAGCTATGGTAAATCGTGTCCCTGTGATTTCAAGTAATGCAGGCGGTATTCCAGAAGTAAATGTAGATGGAGTGACCGGTTACTTATCTAACGTAGGTAACATTGCAGATATGGCTCAAAATGCTATCAGAATTTTAGAAGATGATGATACGCTTGAAAAGTTTAAAACAAACGCAAGAAAAGAAGCGGCCAAGTTTGATATACAAAACATTGTGCCGCTTTATGAATCTCTTTATAAGAGAGCGTTAGATAAAGTCTCTTAATTAAAATAGGTAACGTATCCCTAACGCTACATCAAATTCAAGACTATCGTCAAAGTCATTTAATATTCCTACTTCTGGTCTAAAATCTAGAGATAATAGTAATGGGATATCAAAACGATACTCAATACCTATGTCTCCAGCCGCGTTTACAAAAAACTCATTGTCATCATCGTCATAGAATGGTGAATTATCGTCTACATCAAAAGCGCCTACAGATGCACCTACACCTGCATACCAGTTAAAACCGCCATCAATGTTCCATACCCATTGGTAAATTCCAGTTCCTTTTACTGCGTCAAACCTGTCAGCTGTTCTCCAAGCTAGTCCTAATTCTAGTCTGTTGTTTTCACTTAAAGCTCTTTGGTAATTTACCTCTGTACTAAATCCGTCGTTGTCTCCTATTCTCAGACCTATTGCATTAGGAGAGATTTCTTGAGCATAAACTATTCCACTTAATCCTAGAAAAAGTAGGGCAATAACTAGTGTTTTTTTCATTGTAACTGTTTGTTTGAATTGGCAAAACTATTGGTAATTATATAGTCATAACGTTAAGGGCTACATAAAATTTTAGTTACTTTTATCTTAATGAAAATGGGCCTAAAAAATTTAGAAAATCAGTTAGAAGGAGAATTACATGTAGATCAACTACATAGAGTTATATATGCGACAGATGCATCTGTTTATCGCAAGATTCCGCTTGCTGTTGCATTTCCTAAGACCGTTAATGATATTAAGGAGTTATGCGCTTTCGCGAAAGCGCAACACATCACCCTGATTCCAAGAACGGCAGGAACATCGCTTGCTGGGCAATGTGTGGGCGATGGTATTGTGGTAGATGTGTCTAAGCATTTTACAGAGATTATTCATTTTGATAAAGATAAGCAGCAGGTAACAGTACAACCTGGTGTTATAAGAGACGAACTCAATTTGTTTTTAAAGCCCTATGGTTTGTTTTTTGGGCCAAATACGTCTACTGCAAACAGATGTATGATGGGCGGAATGGTAGGAAATAACTCCTCTGGAACCACCAGTATCAAGTATGGTGTTACAAGAGATAAAGTCGTTCGATTAAAGACGGTATTGTCTGATGGTAGTGACGCAATTTTTGAAGAACTGGATGCAGTTGGCTTTCGCCAAAAATTGAGCCTTGACAACTTGGAAGGTTCCATTTACAAAAGAACAAATGATTACTTTTCTCAAAGTATCGTTCGCAATGAGATTAAAGAGCAGTTTCCAAAACCTGAAATCCATCGCCGAAATACCGGTTACGCACTTGATGAAATTGCTAATGCCGCACCATTTGAAGAGCACGGAAAACCATTTAATTTCTGTAAACTATTATCTGGGAGTGAAGGTACACTTGCATTTACCACAGAGATTACCTTGCAGTTGGACGTGTTGCCACCCACTTTTGGCGTTATGGTTGCAGGTCATTACAAGGATTTAGAATCATGTTTGCAGGCTGTGGTTCCTGCCATGAAGCATGATCTATATACTTGTGAGATGATGGATAAGGTGATTCTAGATTGCACAAAAAATAATCGTGAGCAAGAGAAAAATAGATTTTTTATAGAAGGCGATCCAGCAGCAATTCTAATGTTTGAACTCAGAGATAAAACCATAGAAGGCGCTCGAGAACAGGCGAATAGACTTATTGAACAATTAAAGCTAGAAAGCGATGGGTATGCGTACCCTATCTTAGAAGGTCATGAAATTGCTCAAGCACTTGAATTACGCAAAGCTGGTCTTGGCTTGCTTGGGAATATGATAGGAGATAGAAAGGCTGTTGCTTGTATAGAAGATACAGCGGTAGCGCTAGATGACCTTGCACCATATATAAGTGAATTTACTGCGCTCATGAAAAGACATGAGCAAGATGCCGTGTACTACGCACACGCTGGTGCAGGAGAAATACATTTACGTCCTATTCTTGATCTCAAAACGTCGCAAGATGTAGCACTTTTTAGACAGATAACTACAGATGTAGCGCATCTGGTTAAAAAATACAATGGCTCGATGAGCGGTGAGCATGGAGATGGTATCGTGCGCGCAGAGTTTATCTCTATGATGGTAGGTGATGAGAATTATGAGGTAATGAAAGCCGTAAAAGTAGCTTTTGATCCCCATCAAGTGTTTAATGCTGGAAAAGTTATCGATGCTTTCCCGATGGACGAGAGTTTAAGGTATGAAGTAGACCGCAAGGAGCCAGTGGTAGAGACGCTCATGAATTTTGAGGATAACCAAGGAATCCTAAGACTTGCCGAAAAGTGTAATGGAAGCGGCGATTGTAGAAAATTACCAAGTGCAGGAGGTGCGATGTGCCCTAGTTACAGAGCAACAAGAGATGAGAAGGATACAACAAGAGCAAGAGCAAATGCTTTAAGAGAGTTTCTAACTACATCAGATAAGTCAAATAAATATGACCACACAGAATTAAAGGATGTCTTTGACCTTTGCTTAAGTTGTAAGGCCTGTGCTAGTGAGTGCCCTAGTAATGTGGATGTAGCCACATTAAAAGCTGAGTTTGAGTATCAATATCAGAAAGCTAACGGGAGCAGTCTTCGTACAAAACTATTTGCAAACACGACAAAAATCAACAAACTAGGAGCATTTTCTCCTAGAATATATAATACGCTACTTAAAATAACTACAGGGATAGCAAAAGCTAGCTTGGGCATAGCACAAGAGCGAAGTCTACCTTTATTAAATGTATTTTCAGATCCTGCAGAAGTATCTAGTATAGCTCATACTAGTGTCAATCAGAAATTGAAAAGTGAAACTAAAGTCGTTTTATATATTGATGAGTTCACTCAGTATCTAGATGGAAACATTGGTCAAGATGCTTTAACGCTGTTACGTCGCCTTGGTTATGAGGTGGAAGTTGTAACTAACCATGATAGTGGCCGCTCTTACATTTCAAAAGGATTTCTTGAGGAGGCTAAGACACTAGCAAATAAGAATATTGCACTATTCAAGGATTTAGCAGAAGACACTGTAATTCTAGGTATTGAACCTTCGGCTATTTTATCCTTTAGAGATGAATATCTTCGGCTTGCAGATGACGTGGAGGTTGCCCAAAAGCTTTCGGTACAATCATTTTTAATTGAAGAGTTTTTACATAGAGAAATTAAACGAGGTGTTATTACCTCCAAGCAATTTTCGGCGAAAGCCAAAAAACTAAAAATACATGGTCACTGTCACCAGAAAGCACTTTCCTCTGTGTCACATACGTTTGCCATTCTTAACCTTCCTTTAAATTATACTCCTACTATTATCCCTTCGGGTTGTTGTGGTATGGCGGGTAGTTTTGGGTACGAAAAAGAACATTATGAGGTGAGTATGAAAGTGGGTGAGCAAACGCTATTTCCTGCTGTTCGAAAGGCTAGTGATGATACCATTATTGTTGCAAATGGTACAAGCTGTAGACATCAAATAAAGGATGGTACTGCACGTGTAGCTTTACATCCTATAACGGTATTAAATGATGCGCTTTTAATGTAATTTTCAATAAAGCTCTGACTGAAATTTATTAGTTAAAAATATCTGGTTGGAACATGCTAGGCTCAAGGAGAACTTTTGAAGTATTGTTACGTTTATTATTTTGGATTTCTCTGTAGTAATTGAGACTCCATTTGCGATTATTATATTCTAGGTAGCTCAAATTTTCTATCCAGTCACCACTATTTAAGTAGAGTGTACTTCCTTTTTGATTATGTACTAATCGCTTTGCGGGTTGATGTATATGACCGCAAATAACGTAATCAAATTTGTTTTCGATAGCGAGATCTGTTGCTGTTGTTTCAAAATCATTGATAAACTTCACTGCTCCTTTTACACTATTCTTAATCTTTTTTGAGAGAGAGTATTTCTCTCTTCCCATACTTATAAGCCATTTGTTGAGAAGCCTATTAAATAGAATCAAGAAGTCATAGCCCCAACCGCCTAGTTTTGCAATCCATTTAGTGTGCTGTATAGAAACATCAAAAACATCACCATGAAAAAACCAAGCTTTTTTACCATCTAGATTAAGCACAAGCTTATCGATAAGGTGTATATTTCCCATAGTAGCATCACTAAATTTTCTAAGCATCTCATCATGATTACCTGTGATGTAATACACGTGAGTTCCCTTAGAAGCAAGTGTGATTATTTTTTTAATGACTTTGAGATGCTCTTTAGGGAAGAAACGTTTTCTAAACTGCCAGATGTCAATGATATCACCGTTTAAGATGAGTATTTCTGGTGTGATGGAATTTAAATATTGGCAGACTTCTGCAGCGTGGCAGCCGTAAGTGCCTAGATGTATGTCTGATAGTACAGCAATTTCTACGGGTCTTTTCACCGAGATTGTTTTGCTTGTAAGATCTTTAGAATTTTAGATAGGGTGGTAAATTAGACGTTAAGAAGTATAAAAGTTATAGTTATGTAATAGAGACCAAGTTAATTAATTATTAAGTGAGTTTTTAGCTTTTGATTATGGCCTTTTCAATTTACATTTGTTAAAAACACATACGATGGCAGGTAATACGTACGGAACTATATTTAAGGTCACAACTTTTGGTGAATCACACGGTAAGGCTATAGGTGGAATTATAGATGGATGTCCTGCCGGTTTGAGTATTGACTTTGATGCGATTCAGCACGATTTAGATCGTCGTAAGCCTGGTCAATCTAAGATTGTAACGCAACGTAAGGAACCAGATACCGTAGATTTCTTATCAGGAATTTTTGAGGATAAAACAACGGGAACGCCTATTGGGTTTCAGATTGTTAATACTAATCAGAAATCTAAGGATTACGGTCACATTAAAGATACCTACAGACCTAGTCACGCAGATTACACCTATGATAAAAAGTATGGGAACCGTGATTACCGTGGCGGAGGAAGATCTTCGGCAAGAGAAACTGCCAGTCGCGTTGTAGCTGGAGCCATTGCAAAACAATTTTTGAAAGGGATATCATTTCACGCATTTACAAGCGCTGTGGGCGACTTAACTATGGATGCACCATACCAAGATCTTGATTTTAGCGAGATTGAAAAAAATGATGTGAGGTGTGCAGATCCCGCTTTCGCGAAAGCGTGTAAAGAAAAAATTCAAGAAATAAAAAAACAAGGTGACACCATAGGAGGTGTTATTACTTGTGTAATACAAAATGTGCCAGTAGGTCTTGGAGAGCCAGTTTTTGATAAACTTCATGCAGAGCTAGGAAAAGCAATGCTATCAATAAATGCTGTAAAAGGGTTTGAATATGGAAGCGGTTTTGAAGGGGCGACTATGAAAGGCAGTGATCATAACGATCATTTTAATACAGATGGAACTACTAAAACTAACCTGAGTGGCGGTGTTCAAGGAGGTATTTCTAACGGAATGGACATTTACTTCAAGGTGGCATTTAAGCCAGTTGCAACTGTGATGCAAAAGCAAGAAACTATAAATGCCGCTGGGGAAGTAGTGGAAATGCAAGGAAAGGGAAGGCACGATCCGTGTGTAGTACCTCGTGCAGTACCTATTGTAGAGGCGATGGCAGCACTTGTTATTGCAGATTTTGTACTACGAAATAAATCTGTTAGATTGTAGAAATAAATTTACGTGGAATGGTAGGTAGTAAAGCTGTTTGCCTCCGAGGGATTTATAGTATTTTGAAATAAATTTAAACATCACATAGTCAACTCACTAGTTGGGTTTTCATTCAAGAAGGAACTACTACCTATGAAAAAATTAGCACTACACTGGAAGATTATTATTGGTTTAATTTTAGGTGTGGTTTGGGCACTAGTGTCTTCTTCGGTAGGATTAAGTGATTTTACGATTAATTGGATTGCTCCTTTTGGAACTATTTTTATCAACCTTTTAAAGCTTATAGCAGTTCCTTTAGTTCTGTTTTCTATCATAGCTGGAGTTGCTGGTATAGGTGATCCTTCTAGTCTAGGTAGAATGGGTGGAAAAACATTACTAGCTTACCTCATCACAACATTACTAGCTGTAGGATTAGGGCTAACACTTGTAAATATTGTAAAACCTGGTGCCCTCGTAGATCAAGAGAGTCGTATAGATAATAGAATAAGCTATGAGCTATGGGCTCAAGAACAAGGTGTAGAAATTAAGGATGGCGTAAATTATTTACAAGATCCTCAATTTATGGAACGCGCTGGACGTGTAAACGAATTGGTAAAAACAAAAGGAGAGGACGCTACCGTTGCAGAAAAAATGAAAACTGCAAATGCCACTAAAGACGCAGGTCCTCTGCAACCTCTTATAGATCTCGTACCTCAAAACTTCTTCAAAGCACTTACAGATAATGGATTAATGCTGCAAATTATCTTCTTTGCCATATTTTTTGGGATTAGCTTGCTGTTTATTCCTAAAGAAAAGTCTGGACCAGTCATTAAGCTAGTAGATAGTGTCATGGAGGTCTTTTTAAAGATGGTAGATTTTGTGATGCAAGCTTCTCCATTTTTTGTATTTGCATTACTTGCTGGTGTCATAAGTAAGATGGCAGGTGACGACATAGGAAAAGTGGTAGAAATATTTAAAGGACTCTCATGGTACTCACTTACAGTGTTCTTAGGCTTAATGCTTATGATATTTGTAATGTATCCGCTTATTATTAAAATCTTTGTACGTACCATTCCTTATAAAGGCTTTTTTAAAGCAATGGGTCTTGCGCAAACTACAGCTTTCTCTACCTCAAGTAGCGCCGCGACACTTCCTGTAACGATGGAGTGTGTAGAGGATAACTTAGGAGTAGATAAGAAAATAACAAGTTTTGTGCTTCCAATAGGCGCTACGGTAAATATGGATGGTACCGTTTTATATCAAGCTGTAGCAGTTGTTTTTCTGGCACAACTTCACATGATTGATCTTACGATAGGGCAACAACTTACAATCGTGCTCACGGCGACACTAGCCTCTATAGGATCTGCAGCGGTACCTAGTGCTGGACTTGTGATGCTAATTATTGTTCTAGGTTCTGTAGATTTAAATCCAGCTTGGATTGCGATTATCTTTCCTGTAGACCGTATTCTTGATATGTGTAGAACGGTGGTAAATGTTACAGGAGATGCAACGGTTTCTTCTATTATTGCAAAAACGGAAGGAATGCTCAATTATGATGATACAGTAAATCCAGACGACGCCTTTAATCCTGAAAAATAGGTAGTTAGCCGAAAATTACATGTAATTATATTTTGTAAGATAAATCTTCATTACTTTCATAATCCCAAACTACTACATTGTAAATTAATTGCTTAGCTATGATGTTTAAAATCATAGTTATGAAAGTCTTTATGTTTTCTTTGTTGCTACTAGCAACTACATTTTCGTATGCCCAAGTTGGTATAGGTACCACTACACCATCTAACGCTGCTATGCTCGAAATAAGTGGTGTTACTACAGCTGGTGCTTACAAAGGGTTCATACCTCCTAGAGTAGTAACTACGGCAAACCAAGTAAGTATTGCACCTACTACTACAGATATAGGTCTAATGGTTTTTGTAGAAGAAACTGGCTGTTTAGACTTTTGGACAGGTACAGCATGGGAAAGTATTTATTGCTCTGGAGGACCCTCAGACATTTGGATCAATGAATTTCATTATACAAATAGTGGGACAGATGTAAATCAGTTCATAGAAATTGCAGGGCCTGCAGGTTTAGATATCTCGGGTTATTACTTGGTGAGATATCGTGCGGATACTGGACAACCCTATGGTGCTATTCTAACGCTCTCAGGCACTATAGATGATGAAGAAAATGGCTTCGGAGCGGTTTCTGTAGATGCCAACTTAAGAAATGATACAAGCGGTTTCGCACTTGTAGGGCCTGACGGTAAGGTGATACAGTTTTTAAGTTATGAAGGAACTATCACAGCTACTGGTGGGCCAGCAAACGGACTTACATCAATAAATGTGGGTGTAGAAGAGACTACAAGTACAACCGCAGCACAATCAATACATCTTACAGGAACCGGGAACTCTTTTATAGATTTTTCTTGGAGCACAAGTGCTGTAGGACAAAGCACATCGGGGGTAAAGAATATAGGACAAACTTTTAATTAGAAGATTATGACTTTTTCGAAACAATGTTTGTGTGTAATTGGATTGATTTTCTATTCCTATGTTTCAGTAGGCCAAGTAGGAGTTGGAACAAGAAATCCATCAGAAAAAGCAATGCTCGAAGTTACTAGTCAAATAGACGGCGCTGGTGCTTATTTAGGTTTTATGCCACCACGAATTCCATCTGATGCAGCTAGAGATGGTATACCAACTACCATAGTAGATAAGGGTATGATGGTCTATGTGGAAGCTACTGGATGTATTGATGTTTTTAATGGTGAGTTTTGGGGACATATAAAATGTGCTTCAGAAATTCCCGCGAGAACAGATATTTGGATAAATGAGATACATTATGAAAATATAGGTACAGATACGGGAGAATTTATTGAAATAGCAGGTGCTGCTGGTTTAGATATAAACGGATATTCCATTGTTCTCTACAATGGTAATAATAACGATGCTTACGATACCCAGTTTTTATCAGGACTTATCGCTAACGACACGGGGAATGGTTTTGGTTTTACAGTTATTAACTATCCACCTGGTGGTATTCAAAATGGTGGTCCAGAGCCAGATGGAATCGCGCTTGTAAATCCAGCGGGTAAAGTCATTCAGTTTTTAAGTTATGAAGGTGCGTTTACTGCTACTGCTGGAGTGGCAGCGGGAATAACTTCCGTAGATATAGGTGTGGAAGAAAATACAGCTACACCCATAGGTGAATCTCTACAACTCTCAGGTGGCCCTGGAAGTGTGTATTCAAATTTTAATTGGAATTTGCCCTCCACAAGTACTTCTGGAGCAGTTAATAATGGTCAGAGTTTTAATTAGGAGTTATATGGTGTTTACACCTATAAACTATCAAATTCTATGTATTCAAATTCTGGAGAGGCTTCATAAAGATGTCTAAGTATCGATGCATGACCATTACCTATTATTACCAAAACCCTATCATTATTATCATTAGTGATTTTCTGGATGTTGTTAAAGATTCTAAGATTACGATCATACCACCAAGTAGCAAGGTGATCTGCTCCTTGACCATCGCCAGTTTCAAAAGAACCTGTTAAGTACAAACCATAATTAAAATTATGAGCGGCTCTCGTATTCATTCTTTTAAAATAATCGAGGAGTGGTAATTCCTTCGTAAGTCTATCATCTTGCTCAAAAGATTTTTCGGCCATTTTCCAGTATGGATCAGATACTTCCCAATCTATCTTTCCAAAAAGCTCTTTAAAAGTAATAGAATCTCTTTCCCATAGTTCGCTTCGCATATTTCCAGCATCCACGGGATATAAAGAGTCTATAGATAACTCTTGCGCAATACGCATGGCAAGCTGGTAGCGCTCATCGCGCTCATTATTTTTGAGTCCTTTCTTGTAATCTTTAAATTTCTCGTTCGTGTTCCACTCAGGAAAAGCTTCTATAGCAATTTTAGTAGGATTAAAGCGCTTTATATAGTTGACTAGCGCTGTTACTTCAGATTTTTTAGGCTCTGTAAGAATATCTATTTTATCACTTTCGGCAGTTTTGACTTCATCGAGGCCAGGATAATCAAAATGAAATGTACCCACTACAAGTACCTTAGCCCTTTCTTGGTTATAGAAAGAGTCATAGCTAGCAACAGACGGATTTTCAGAGATTTTTGGCTCGACTTGTGCACAAGAAGCCATTAAAATTATACATAATAGAATAACGTATTTCATGGTGTGGTTGTTTACTCATATTGACCCATTACATTTATGATTGTTACACTTATATTGTATTTTTAAACTTGACAAATTCACACCCTATTATCATGAAAAATAGCATCCTCCTAATATTACTTTTTGCAGCTATTGTGAGCTGTAAAGAAACAAATCAAAACAATAAAGAATTAGAGCGTAATGTTGAACAAGTAGAATCCTCTTCTCAAGAAGCAACAGAAACTAAAAAGTTAAAGTGGAGTGAAGAATTTAATGGTACAACTGTAAATACCTCGCAGTGGAATTACAAAAAAGGTGCTACTGGGTGGGGAAATGACGAATTACAAAATTATACAGATGGGAATAATGTTGAGGTGGCAGACGGGTCTCTCAAAATTATAGTAAAGAAAGAGGGCGAAGGTCAAAAAGTAGGCGATTATACTTCTGCTAGAATTACTAATACTCAGAAAGTGCAATACGGTCACGTAGCCATCAGAGCAAAGATGCCAGATTATAAAGGAAAAGGTATCTGGCCTGCATTATGGATGCTTGGTGCAGATATTACAGAGTTAGGATGGCCACAATGTGGGGAGATTGATGTGATGGAGTACGTAAGTAAGAATCCAGATCAAGTATTACAAACCATACATAGCGTTGCAAATAACCATTCTAATGGAACTCAAATTTCAACAGATTTTATTGCGCTTCCTACTATTGAAGAGGAATTTCACATTTATGGATTGCTGTGGAAAGAAGATCAACTTCAATTTTACATAGACAGCCCAGATAACATCACGCTTACCATAGATCGTCCAGAAGATTATAATAATGAAAACTGGCCTTTTATGAAGGAGTACTATTTTATACTCAATATTGCCGTAGGAGGTAATCTTGGAGGTGAGGTAGACGACCTTATATTTCCGGCAGCAATGGAGGTAGATTATGTACGTGTGTACGAATTGGATTAAAGGAATTATTACGCTTTCGCGAAAGCGTGCTTAAAACAATATCATGAACAACATTCATACGATTGCCTTTGATGCAGATGATACCTTATGGGTAAATGAAACTTTCTTTCGTGATGCCGAAGATGAGGTGTGTAAATTACTGAGTCCCTATATTAACTATGAGTCTTGCCAACAACGGCTTTTTGAAATGGAAATGCGTAATCTCTCACTTTACGGATACGGGATAAAGCCTTTTACATTATCACTCATTGAATGTGCACAAGAAGTTTCTGAAGGGAAGGTGACTAATGAGATTATTGCAAGCATTATAGATATAGGTAAAGAGATGCTTAATGCTCCTGTAGATCTTATCGATGGCATAGAAGAGGTGCTGGACCAGCTTTCTGATAAGTATAAACTCGTAGTGGCCACAAAGGGAGATCTTCTAGATCAAGAGAGGAAATTAGAAAAATCTGGACTTTCAAAATATTTTCATCACATAGAAGTAATGTCAGACAAGCAGCCAGCAAATTATCTCAAGCTTGTAAAACACCTTGATATAGACCCAACATCTTTTCTTATGATAGGTAATTCATTAAAGTCTGATGTGCTGCCAGTCTTAGAAATAGGAGGTCATGCATTTCATATTCCTTTCCATACTACATGGGCGCATGAGCAGGTAGATATAGAGATTACTCACGAGCGTTTCAAGTCTTTTGGAATGTCCAGCGAGATTCTTAAGCATTTATAATGTCAATTTTATGGTAGCCATTTCATAAATACTGTTCATATTTGTGAAGATTATTGATGATCTGGTAAAATGAGTTTTTTAAGTACGCTTTCGCGAAAGCGTGACACATCTTTTTGTTAACTTTAAATAAATCTCAACCCAAATATGATGAATTTTCACACACGTAAATGGATAAAACCTGAAGACTTAAATCCTAATGGAACACTCTTTGGCGGAAGGCTTTTAGAATGGATTGATGAAGAAGCGGCGCTTTATGCAATAATTCAACTAGAAAATCCTAGGACGGTTACAAAGTACATGAGTGAGATAGACTTTCGCTCTAGTGCCAAAATAGGTGATATTATTGAGATAGGGATTGAAGCTACTGCTTTTGGTACAGCATCACTCACATTGAGATGCGAGGTGCGCAATAAGATGACTAGAGAGATTATTATCAGTATTGAACGTATTGTAATGGTAGGTCTAGATGAAGATGGAAAGGCGCAGGCACATGGTAAAACGCAAATAGAATTTGTAAAAGATAGACTGGACAAATAACGAGTGATAAACACCAATGTTAATACGTCCGTATTCTGTTAATGTTATCTAAAATTAATCTTGCTCGTTGCAGTCAATTCTTATTTTCGGAGTACTTTAAACAAACTCCATGAAAAGAATACTACTTCTCTGTCTCATTGCTACCTTTTTTAATGTTCAAGATTCTTTTGCACAACGCAAAGAATTAAGAAAGCGTAAGTCAAAAAATAAAAAAGAGCAGGTTGCAACTCCTAAAAAAGCTGATAAGGACGCAATCAAATCATATACTGATGTAATTACAAAAGAAGCAGTTACAGATTCTGGCTTATTTCAAGTACACAAAATCAAAAATAATTTTTATTACGAAATCCCATTTACTGCGCTTGAAAAAGACATGCTATGGGTGACTCGTATTGCTCAAATCCCTAACGGACTAGGAGGTGGTTATATGAATGCTGGTTCAAAAACTAACGAGCAAGTTGTACACTGGCAGCGTTTTCAAGATAAGGTCTTGCTTAAGATAAAGTCATACACCAACATTGCAGATAGTAGCAAGGCGATAAGTAACTCTGTACGTGTAAATAATTATGAGCCTACATTATATGCTTTTGATGTAGAAGCTTTTAATCAAGACTCTACTGCCGTAGTAATTGATGTAACAAAATTATTTTCTACAGATGTAAAAGCGATTAGCCCGCTATCTGGGCGTTTACGTAAAGAATATAAAGTAAAGAAGCTTGATGGTAGCCGTAGCTTTATTAACAGTGCCAAGAGTTTTCCAGAAAATATAGAAGTAAAGCAAGACTTCACTTATGATGCCTCAGAGCCACCTACAGAACGTTCTGCAGAGAGTATTAGTTTGCAAGTAAATCAATCTATGATTTTACTTCCAGAGGTGGCAATGCAACCTAGATTGTATGACCCACGTGTTGGTTTTTTTACTGTAAATCAGTTTGACTACGGAAGCGATGCTTTAAAAGCAGATGAGAAAACATACATACGTCGCTGGAGACTAGAGCCTAGTGATCCAGAAGCGTATAAAAGAGGGGAGCTTGTTGAGCCTGTAAAACCTATTGTGTATTACCTAGACCTAGGAACGCCAGAAAGCCTTAAAGAGTACATTAAACAAGGAATAGAAGACTGGCAAAAGCCTTTTGAAACAGCAGGATTTAAAAATGCAATCATTGCAAAGGATGCTCCTACACCAGAAGAAGATCCAGATTTTAGCCCAGAAGATATAAGATATTCTGTTGTAAGATATGTGGCGAGTACTACCCGCAATGCGGTAGGACCAAGTGTTTCAGATCCACGTAGTGGTGAGATTATAGAAAGTGATATTATCTGGTATCACAATCACCTGCGCAGTTATAGAAATAGATACCTCCTTGAAACAGGAGCAGCAAACCCAAGCGCGAGAACGCTAGATACTCCAGAGGAAGAGATAGGAGAGATGATGCGTATGGTTATTGCTCATGAGGTAGGTCATGCATTAGGTTTTCCTCATAATATGGCAGCTAGTTATGCGTATGATGTAGAATCTTACAGAGACGGAGCTTTTACACAAGAAAATGGTATTGCAGCTAGTCTTATGGATTATGCTAGATATAATTATATAGCACAACCAGGAGATACAAACATCCGTTTTGTGCGCCAGATGGGACCTTATGATCATTATGCGACTAACTGGGGTTACCGCTGGTTACCAGAAGCTTCTTCGCCGTTAATGGAAAAAGCAACTCTTAATAAATGGATTCAAGAAAAAGCTGGAGATCCTCGTTTTAAATTTGGACGACAGTCTAGTAGTTTTGATCCGCAGTCACAGACGGAATCTATAGGTAATGATCCTGTAAAAGCAAGTACTTACGGAATTAAGAACTTGCGTTATGTAGCACAAAATCTTCCTAGCTGGACGTCAGATAAAACAAACGACTATGGAGACCTAGAAGAGCTTTATGGAGAGCTTGTAGGTGTTTATAGCAGATTTGTAGGTCACGTAGTTACAAATATAGGAGGAGTGTTTGAGGACATTAAAATGCCTTCACAATCTGGAGTAGTGTACACGCACCTAGATAAAGCTGCACAAAAGGAATCAATGAGTTGGTTACAAAACAATCTTTTTGAAACCCCTACATGGCTTGTAGATCCAGCGATCATGCAAAACATAGATCACGCAGGATATGCAGAAAAGGTGAGAAGAACGCAATCACGCTATCTTAATAGAATCTTGAGTTTTGACAGAATAGGTCGTCTTATAGATGCAGAGACTACGCAAACAGATTACTATAGCGCTCTTGATATGCTTTCAGATCTTAGAAATGGTATCTGGTCAGAAACTAGTAGAGGCACTTCGGTAGATCTCTATCGTCGTAATTTACAGCGTTCTTACTTAGATAGAATGGAGTTCTTAATGACGGACCAAGGTCCAAAAGCTAGATCTGGAAGATCTGGTTTTGAAGGAACTCTATATTACGATGTGAGTGTATCAGATGTGCGACCGCTAGTAAGAGGTGAACTAGGAAAACTGCGTAGTAAACTACGCTCAGCGCGTAATAGTAGTGTGAATACAGTCACAAAATATCACTATGAAGATGCCATTGCACGCATAGAGCAATTGCTAGATCCTAAATAAAATTACTCACAGTCAAAATCGATGTCAAGTACTTTAAGACCATAGTTCTTTGCATTATAATTAAAATGCCACCACTCGGTACGAATAGGTGAGAAGCCAAATTTTTTCATAACAGACCATAATTGCTTTCTATTTGCAGTTATGGTCTCATTATGTGGGTGATCAATATGAGCAGCTTTACCAAAAAAGTCATAGTCACTCCCCATATCTAGCGGAGTGCCATCTAGCTTAACAATAGTCATATCTATGGCAGCTCCACGATTATGTATAGAGCCACTACCATATGGATTTCCTACATAACCTGGATTAGGATAAATTTCCCACATTTTTTTCTGTACAGATAATGGTCTGTAGCAATCATATAGCTTTACCATGTAGCCTAACTCACAGAAGTAATTATTTGCATCTACAAGCGCCTCCGCCACCTCGGGTATGAGTAAGCATTGCACACAGTCATAAACCGTTTGTTTTAAAAAATTATCATCTGTAGCATAACGTACATCGTATGCAAAAGTTGAGTCAAACTGGTCTATATTTACCAGCGGACTTTCATCATCACTTTGGAAGGTTAGAAAAAAAAGGGCCGATACTACTAAAAAAAGCGTGCGATACATTCTCATACTGGAAAATTACGATTAATTTGGTTTTTTTCACGCTTTCGCGAAAGCGTAATTTCATAATACTACATCTTACATGATAGATTTACCTCAAATAAAGACAAAGAGACTTGCAGTACATCTCACTACAAATGCCGAAAAGCTTGTAAAACAAGGACATCCTTGGATTTTTGAAAATAGTATAACAAAGCTTAATAAAGCTGGAAGCTCTGGCGACATTGCCATTCTTTTTGATAATCGATCTGATAAAGTGTTTGGAATAGGATTGTATGATCCAGATTCTCCTATAAGAATAAAGGTTCTTAGTAACGTACCGGCAACAATAAATGAGGAGTTTTTTAAAACTAGAATAAAAGAAGCATTCTCCTTGAGAAAACAGCTATTAAGAACAAACACCAATAGTTATCGTCTCATTTTTGGAGAGAATGATGGTTTTCCAGGACTCATTGCAGATGTTTATAATGATGTCATTGTTGTAAAAATTTACAGCGCTATCTGGTTTCCATATCTCGAAGAAATATTACCTGAGCTTATTGAAACCTCAAAAGCAAATACGATGGTATTGCGCTTAAGTCGAAATGTTGCAAAAGGTAAATCACATGGACTTACAGATGGACAAGTGATCTTTGGAACCCTCAAAAAAGAAGTAGTTCGTTTTGTGGAACACGGAGTGAAATTTTCGGCAAACGTGATTCATGGGCATAAAACAGGATACTTTCTCGACCACCGCAACAATAGAAAAAGAGTAGGAGACATGGCAAAAGGAAAGACGGTGCTAGATGTCTTTAGTTATGCAGGAGGATTCTCTGTACATGCACTTGCTGGAGGAGCAACAGAGGTGTTGAGCCTTGATATAAGTGCTCAGGCATTACAAGTTGCGCTAGAAAATGGTAAGCTCAATCAGCACACAGGAAAGCACAAAATACTTGCTGTAGATGCATTTGTAGGCTTACAGCAACTTATAGATGATGGGGAGAAGTATGATATCGTAGTGATAGATCCACCAAGTTTTGCAAAAAGTGCAAAGGAAGTAAATACAGCAAGAAATAGCTACGCTAGACTTGCTCAATTAGGAACCAAACTAACAGCCAAAAGAGGGATGCTTGTACTTGCATCTTGTTCATCTAGAGTAGAAGCAGAGGCGTTTTTTGACATCTGTGAACTCAATATTAAAAAGGCAGATCGTAAGTTTACAGTAGAAGGTAAGACGTATCACGACAGTGATCACCCTATTAGTTTTCCAGAAGGAGCATATCTCAAGTGTGGTTATTATAGATTAAACTAGTGTAGGATTATGGCTTTTAGATTCTTAACGCTTGTTATTTGCATCTCATTTTTTTCTTGTAAAAAGGAAAAACCTTTAGTACCTACAAGTATTGAAAAGCTCGTTCTTATCCCAATTCCAGATCAGATAGTTGCAGAGGATTATGGCTTTTTGTTTGATCAGGAAACTATGGTGATGAGTGATACTTTGCCAGAAGTGCAAGCAATTGCCACGCAGTTTAAAAATCTTTTAAAACAAACACCTTTTCCACTAACACTAGATAATGAAGTAGATGAAAATGTGGTTTCATTTAATATAGTGTCTAGTGATAGTATACCTTCCCCAGAGGGATATGTACTTGCTATAAATAATAAGAGATTGTCGCTTGCTGGGTCTACACCTAGTGGCTTGTTTAGAGGTATGCAGACCCTATTACAAGTATTACCAGATTCACTTATCGCAGGAAAGCAGATTGATAGTCTAGTAATCCCAGGACTAAAAATTGTAGATGCACCGCAGTACGAGTATAGAGGTATGATGCTAGACGTTGCACGTCACTTCTTTACCGTAGATGAAGTAAAGCGTCTCATTGATCAAATGGCATTGTATAAACTCAATAAATTGCACTTACACTTAACGGATGACCAAGGGTGGCGTATAGAAATAAAATCTTGGCCTAAGCTCACTGAAATAGGAGGAAGCTCGTCTGTGCGTAATGAACGCCCAGGGTTTTATACGCAAGAGGATTATAAATCCATTGTAGCTTATGCTCAGTCAAAATTTATTACGGTGATTCCAGAGATTGACATGCCTGGACATACTAATGCAGCACTAGCATCTTATCCAGAACTTAACTGCAATGGTAAGGCCACAAAGTTATATACTGTCTCTTATACACATCTCCGAGCCCACGAGACGGACTCCTATCTCGT